>Ga0136653_10000820_pt1 | contig 16462 bp, 14 predicted proteins | sample LakKivw275mmetaG_FD_94866 | JGI IMG/M metagenome (GOLD analysis project Ga0136653, IMG submission 94866) | Anoxic lake water microbial communities from Lake Kivu, Rwanda to study Microbial Dark Matter (Phase II) - Lake Kivu water 275m metaG... | ecosystem: Environmental > Aquatic > Freshwater >...
TAACCATAATTATGACGCAACGATGAGGTCTTCGGTAACACTTTATTTTGACGCAACACGAACCCCTTTTAGCAAGGCGGGGATGTCCGATATACTTTGACAAAATCGATGGTTTAACCTAAAATCTGGAATCTGTCGGCTGGAATAGACTGCTCAGTATAACTACATGGTATAAATATAAGCTTTATGAAAGGATTGACCTGTGGACGCCGATAAATCATACAAATTAAGGTTAAAAAAACGCCGCGAGTTCAAAAGGAAGATACTGGAGACTGCTTCCGAACTGATTCGCGAGCGAGGATATGCCAATGTGACGCTGGACCAGATCGCGGAGCGGCTGCACATCAGCAAGGTCAGCATCTATCACCACTGGACCAGTAAAAAGGAGCTCATCTTCGACCTGCACCGCATAGCATATAAAATTGTGATCGAGAGCCTCGACAAGATAGTCAGCGATAATGACAGCCCCGATTCTAAATTCAGGCGGGCGATTGAAAACCATGTTTCACAGGTAGTGGTCACAGGCATCGGGCCCATGCTGCCGCAACAGGACTGGCTGGTCATAAGCAGGCATAAAAAAGAAATCGTCAGGCTAAGAGACACCTACGAGGAAATGCTTCGCCGCATCGTTTTTCAAGGGGTTAAAAGGGGCATATTCAAGCCTGTAGATGTAAAAATGCTCGTCTATACCATAGTCGGAGCCTCGAATTATACATGGGTATGGTACTCCCCTTCCGGACCTATGACGCCTAAAGAGATAGCAGCACATATGTCCGATTTCATACTTGCTGGCATTATGTCAACAAGCCGGAGCAAGCAGAAAAAATAGTACCGGCTCTGCTGCCTTTTCCGGCAGATCAAACGTTAACGGAGGTCAATCGATGGGCAAAAGCGCTGTGAAGAGAGTCCCTTTCAAGGAGGGCATGATGAAACTCCCGCAATCAGACGGCGACAGTGGAGATCTGATAGGCAGCAAGTGTAGAGATTGTGGAGAGCAATTCTTTATCAGGCGGGATATATGTGAGAACTGCCAGGGACATGACATGGAAGAGATATTGCTTGGCAACAGGGGGAAGCTTTACGCCTTTTCTGTAATGTTTTACCCCGCTCCCCCTCCTTATAAGGCCCCCGATCCTTTTGTGCCCTATGGCCTGGGATGGATCGAGATGCCCGGCGGCACGGTGCTTTATTCCCTGCTCACTGAAAACGACCCCGGCAAGCTCAGGGTCGGTATGGATATGGATCTGGTATTTGAAAAATTCGGCCAGGATAAGGACGGCAACGACTTAATGATATACAAATTCAAGCCGGCGGGGATAAATTGACATGAGGATTTTTCATCCGCTAAATACTCGGGTATCGAAGGAGGGAATATGAATGACGTGGTAATTGCCGGGGTTGGAATGCACCCGTTCGGAAGGTATCCTGACAAGGACCCTGACGATATCGCCATTGAAGCTATATTGAAGGCACTGAAAGATGCCAATATCAATTACCGTGATATCGAGTCCGTGCTCGCAGGCAAGGTCGCCTTCAAAAAAGCGGGTACCGGCATAGACCTGATGATGAAGGTCGGTATGACCGGTGTGCCCATCTATCAGATCAATGCCATGTGTGCAACGGGCGGCGCAATGTTACAACTGGCCAGGGACGCCATCAGCAGCGGCTCCTGCGAAGTGGTGCTCGTTTACGGGTTTGATAAATTTAAGGGAATGTTCGATGAACTGGGTGATCCCTGGCAGAATGTACTGGGCATGAAGGCCAGCCCTGCCGCCTTTGCTACCGTGGCTCAGAAATACATGCATGACTATGGCGCCACGGAGCAGGATTTTGCCAGGGTGGCGGTCAAGGCCCACAAAAACGGGGCGAACAACCCCTACGCGCTCTTCAGGAACATAATAACCATAGAGGATGTGCTCAAATCCCCGATGGTGGCCTATCCACTGCATCTGTATAATTTCTGCACGCCGGATGACGGCGCCGCCGCAGCCATCGTCTGCAGCAAGAAAGCCGCCAGAAAATTCAATATACGCAAGCCCATAACGATCGCCGCAACTGTTATGCAGACAGCACTGTACCCTCCATCAGTGGTGGAGCCCAGCAATACCTATAGTGTAAACCTAAATAAAAAAGGTATCTCGGTAACGGAGCTTGCCGCGAAAAAAGCATACGAGATGGCAGGCCTCGGCCCAAAGGACATCGACGTGTGCGAGGTACAGGACACCGAATCTGCGCACGAACTGGTCCACATCGAGCAACTCGGTCTCTGCAAGCCGGGCGAAGCATACCGGCTGCTGAGGGAAGGCGTTTGGGATATTACAGGCAGATTGCCCGTCAATCCCAGCGGTGGAATACAATGCAAAGGTGAGCCACCCGGCGCCTCCGGCTTGGGCCAGGTATGCGAGATAGTATGGCAGATGAGGGGTCAGGCCGAAGCAAGGCAGATTTCAAGAGATCCTAAAGTCGGACTATGCCAGGTCTTTGGTTGGAACCACGTCGCTGCCGTCACTATATTAAAGAAGTAGTGATTCGTATGCCGATAAAAAACCAGGGGGAACTCCCCCTGGTTTTTACTGATCGCTGGAAAATGAACCGGAAGTGACTATTTCCTGGAACGTGCCACGGAACGGGCCATGCGGTCCAGCTTGAAGATAGTGGTGAACTCCATGTTCTTGCTGATCCACAGCCTCTTCATGATGACGGAGTCCGTAATGGCGCCGCGGTAGGCCAGGCCGTCCGCCAGTACCTTGGGATCTTTGGCCACTACAACGAAATCAGGTTTGGTCAGCTTCTTCTCTTCCACCCTGATATCGCCGTTGTTGATGACTATGGCGAACTCACCGCCGGTGGTTTTGACCTTGATATCACGCTTCCATCCGGCGATGTCCTTGCGGGCGCGCTCGGTCTGGTTCATCAGCTTGATGATGGACTTGATCTCTTTTAGTGCTTTATTGTAGGCATTTATATCCGCCGCCGTGGGCTTTTTCAGGGCCGGCTCAACCGCGCCCTCCCAGTTGAGCTGGGAAGATAAAAGGCCTTTCTTTGCGACCTGGGCCCTGGTCAGCTCTCTGGTGGGCACGCAGAAGATATCGCTGATCTCGCCGTTGCGCTCGTCTCTGAAAACGACCTTGACCTCGGTCCCCTTCTTGATGATACCGGGGGCAAGGATGCCGGTGGTAGTGTAAACATTCACGCTGAGCGCGGTGTCTGCGCCCTGCAGTACCACGCGTCCCCTGCCGTAGGGCGCCATTTTGAGGAACAGCGAGTTGGCGAAATAGGTGATGGGAGGTGTGCTGAGCATCTTGCCTACCTGACCGACCTCTACGATCTTGGTGGGGGCGAAATTACAATCCGGGCAATGCGTCAGGAATGGCGGGCACCTCACGAGGCCGCACTTAGTGCATTTGCAGCCCAGAATTTTCTTATCGTCCCTGATGCCGAGGAAGAACGGCGAAAACTCGCCCTTGCTCCTCTGATAAAAGGTGTACATGGCGTCATTGACGATTAAATATTTTTGCTTGTCGATGGTCAGAACGTGCGAGCCTTTGTCGGGAATATATTCCGGAGCTATAACTTTCTCTTTGATCTTAGCCATTTTAACTATCTCCTTCCTCGCTTAATCATGTTCCAGGATGCAGACAGCGGTGTATTGAGCGATTGTGCTGCCCGTCCCGTGCACGAGAGCGGTCTTTTTCTTGCGCTTTATAAGCTCATTGCGCGCCGACCATGCAGACATGACGTTGCTTGCGCCCACGGCGTGGCCGCAGTAAATCAGGCCGCCGCAGGGATTGACGAGATATTCTCCACCGGGAAGCATCAGGCCGTCGTCGATAAGGGCATCGGCATTGCCGCGCGGAACCAGATCGAACTCCGACATGGTGATCTCGAGCTGGTGCACGAAGGCATCGTGCAGCTCGACAATATCAATGGCCTTAAGGGGATTCTTGATGCCCGCCATTTTATATGCCCGATGCGAAGCAAGGTAGTCGGACATGATGCGCGGCATGACCTTCTGTTTTTTACCGGCGAAAGAGTGCTCGTTGGCTTCTCCCAACCCTGTGATCCAGATAACCGGCTTGCCTGTGTTCTTTGAGATCGCTTTGGCGGTGTCTTCCTCTGCCAGAATCAGGGCCGCGGCGCCCTCGGTATATACACATATCTCCAGTTCCTTGAATGGATAGACAATTAAGCGTGAATTCATCACCTCTTCAGGCGTAACCTGATCATACTGCCGCTGTGCGTATTTGTTGGTTTTAACATACTGGCTGAGCAGCGACGATATCTTGGCCGTTACCCGGGGTTTGAGGTCCTTGGGATGCTCATCCATATAGGCCAGCACCACCTCGGCATAGCTGTCGGCCGCAGTCCAACCCAGCTGCTGCTCGAAGAAGCTGTCGCCCGACCATCCGATGGTTTTAATCACCTCCGGCGTAGCGGACATGGAGAGGAAATCGAAGCAGTCCGTGGCTTTCTCCACACCCAGCACCAGCGCTGTTTTGAACCTGCCGGCTGCCAGGTAGGCGTGCGCCGCAGAGATGGTATAAGCGCCGGTGGCGCCTCCGGTGCTGACGCGCATACCGAATTTGTCCTGCATGCCGATCAAACCCTGCAGTGGATGTTCGGGGATGGCTGTCCTTTCAAAAATATCGTTATAGATTGCGTAAAATACGGCATCTACATCCTTAATCGGGATCCTGGCATCCTTGGTCACCTCTCGGGTGGCCATTTGCGCAAGTTCATAATATGTCTTTTCGTTCCATTTGGCTTTGAAGGGCGTTACTGCCGCACCAACAATGCCGACCCTTTTGGACATGGTGCTACCTCCTTTTGAATTTAAAAATTAACATATTCTATAGGAGTTTGATTGATTATTCAATTGAAGATGCCGGCCAACTTCTTCTCAACCTCCCCGGCCTCGCGCACCATTCTCTCAATCACTTCTTTAACCGTAGGCTCATCCTTGATCAGGCCGGTGCACTGTCCTACCGGCAGGACGCCCCTCTTGAGATCGCCCTCTTCCGTAGCGAGCTGGAAGTTCTTGTAGGCGTTCGCCAGGTAGGCAAGCTGTCTGGAGTTCTTCCATCCGGAGAGCGCCACGCCTATGAAAAGCTTATAAAACGGCAGGTTAAGCATCTTGGCGATGTCCTGGCCGTTGACCAATGCAGCGGGCAGGTCCAGGCCTTTCTTCTCTACGCGCTTGGCAGTATCGGTCTTGAGCACTCGGCAATACAATCCGTCGAATCGCTTTGAATACAGCGTATCAGTGACATCCTTGGTGAGGGACAGGTCTTTGTAGTTCTGGTGAAGCGGGCTTTCCTTGGTGGTCATAAACCTGGTTCCCATGGCGACGCCTTCCGCACCCAGCGCCAGCGCCGCAGCCAGTCCCCTGCCGTCCGCAATACCACCGGCGGCGACGACCGGTATGGAGAGAACGTTGACCAGGCTGGGAATAAGGCAGAAAGTGGTGACGAATTCGCCGTGGGCCGCTGCCTCGTTGCCCGTGGCTATAACAGCATCGCAACCGTATTCCTGGGCCCGCCTGGCATGACGCACACTCACCACGGTAGCCATGACCTTGCCCCCGTATTTATGCGCTTCTTTGACCAGCCAATCTCCTTTGCCCAGGGCGAAATTGATCACCGGCACCTGCTCCTCCAGGAGTACCTTGGCGGATTCCATTGCGCCCGGGAACATCAGGGCCGAGTTGGCGCCGAAGGGCTTATCCGTAAGCTTGCGTATCTTCCTGACGGCTTCACGCACTGCATCCTTATCCAGGGGGCCCGTGGCCAGGATACCCATACCCCCCGCATTGGAAACCGCAGCCACCATCTCGGCAGTACTGATCCAGCTCATTCCCGATAAAAAGATCGGGTACCGGATCCCCAGCATCTCAGTGATTCTTGTTTTCATGGTGCTCCTCCTGATAGTTAATTAATCTGTATATTGTAACAATCTCTTACTTTTTAAGCAGGCTGCTAATCCCGCCGAGCATGAACGATATGGATCTCTGAGCTATAGTATCGATATCCTCCGGTGGTTTCTGCCACAGGAAGTAGTAGCAGGCGATTCTTTCGTATATCCCAAGTATGCATACACCAACCATCTCGGGGATTAAGTCGTCAACGGGATCTATCCCCTGTTCCCTGCTTGCTTGAAGAAACGCCTCCTTGATATCATCCGTAAGCTTGAAGAACAGTTGCCTCCTCTGTTCTTCCACTTCCACGCTTTGGCCGACAGATTCCCGGAAAAAAATTGCGATCCACTCCGGGTGACTCCCGCAAAAATTTTTTAAGAAGGCAAACGATATATTCTTAAATCTGTCAAAGGAAAATCCGGTTCTTTTAAACTCATCGGCGAGCAGTTTCCTCAATTGATGCCCTATTTCCTGCATCAATATGATGAGCAAATCTTCTTTGTTCTTAAAATAGAAATATACGGCGCCCGTGGAAACCTCGGCCAGATCAGCTATCTCCTCAATGCTTGTCTGATGGTAACCCTTTTGCGCAAACAGAGTCTCGGCAGCCTTGAGAATGGTATTATACTTTTGTTCCTTTTCTCTCAGTCGCCGCAATGCACTGCGTGAAGGTATAATTTCTTGATCGCTTGATTGTGCCATAGACAGCCCCGTTATTTTAAAAACCCTCAATCCGTGATACGATCTCAAGCATGACCTCATCCGCGCCGCCGCCGATGGACATGACCCGGACGTCCCGGAAATAGCGTGAGATGAGCGTCTCGTTCATTAACCCCATCCCTCCGAACATCTGCAGGCACCCTGTGGCAACTTCAGAGATAAGCTGTCCCGCCAGCAGTTTGCCCATGGAAACTTCCCGCGTAGCGTCCCGGTCTTCCATCTTCAACCGGACGATGTGGTAGGTCAGTTGTCTCAGGGCTTCATTCCTGGTAATCCAGTCCGCCAGTCTGTGCCTCAAGACCTGCTTGGTGATGAGGGGTTTACCGAACACTATGCGCTGGCGAATATAGTCCACCGTCAGGGCGATCATATCCTGTACGGCCGAACAGGTCCCGGGCAATACGGCGAACCTCTCATGCTGGAACTGCTTCATCTGGATGATGAAACCCTCCCTGTCGTCGCCGATCAGGTTTTCCACAGGCACTTTAACATCGTCGAAAAAGAGCTCTGCCGTATCGCTGCTCCACAGCCCGATTTTATCCAGCTTCTTGCTCACCTGAAAACCCTTGAGATTGGTAGGGACCACGAAGAGCCCGAAGGAATGATACCCTTCTCCCTCATCGGTCCTGGCAAGCAGGGTGAGAAAATCAGCCTGCACACCGTTTGTGATGAAGGTCTTCGATCCGTTCAGGAGATAGTAGTCGCCTTTCTTCACCGCTTTGCTCTTCATGGCCCGGACATCGGAGCCTGCATCCGGCTCGGTCACGGCAATGGCACAGACCATATCACCGGCGATGGCCGGCCTGAGATAGGTCTGCTTGAGGTACTCGCTCCCGGTGGCTGCGATTGCCGGTGTGGCCATGTTCGTCTGGACTGCGATGGCGGTTGAAACACCCATGCCCTTGATATGCCCGATCTCTTCCAGCATGACCGTCTCAAACCAGTAATCCAGTCCCCCTCCCCCATATTTAGGATCGTAGCGGATGCCCAGAAATCCGAGATCACCCATCTTCTTGAAAAGCTCGTGAAGGGGGGCTGTCGTCTTTTCCCATTCATTCATGTGGGGGTTGATCTCTTTATCGACAAACTTCTTTATCGATGCCCTGAAAGCATCATGGGTCTCGTTGAAATACATTATTTATTCTCCTTTTCTCTCGACGGGATTCGGCGTGCTGCGCCTATCTGAGCGCCTTTTTATCCACTTTACCCACAGCGGTAAGGGGCAACGCCTCCATAAATACAATCATTTTGGGAACCTTGTAGGGCGCCAGGTCTTCCTTGCAATACTCGATTATGTCCTTTTTAACTTGTTCCTGATCTTTGGCCTGCGCATCTTTGGTGAGCTGGATAACCGCTTTCACGATCTGGCTGTCGGGACGCTCCGGGTTGACTATCCCTACGATCGCGCACGACTCGACTGCCGGATGCGCGCTGAGCACTTCCTCCACCTCGCGTGAGAACACTTTGTATCCGCCTACGATCAGCATATCCTTTGTCCTGTCTGCAATATAGAAGTACCCATCCTCATCCATCCTCGCCACGTCGCCGGTATACAGCCATTTAGCGGCCTGGAATTCTCTCAGGGTATTGTCCGTCTCTTCCGGCTTGTTGTGATACCCTTTCATCACCTGGGGTCCGAGAACTATAATCTCTCCCACTTCACCCAGGGCAACCTCTTTCTTTCCGGTTTCAACATCGACCAGCTTGACCCGGGTGCTCTGGAGAGGTACTCCAACCGAGAGGATCTTCTTCTTCCCCTTTAAAGGATTCATTGTGATGATCGGGCTGGCCTCGGTCATTCCGTAGAGCTCAACCACCTTACCCTGGCCTACGATAGCTTCGAGGGCGTTGATGGCCTCCTTGGAAAACGGCGATGCGCCGGAAATGCAAGCCTTACAGGAAGAGAAATCGATCTTGGAAAACGCCGGGTCGTCTATCAGCATCTGGTAGAGAGAAGGGACCATGAGCATCATCATCGGAGGGTGCTCCGAGATCTCTTTACATATATTCTTGGTGTTCCTGGGGTCTGGGATCAGGCACTGGGTGAAGGCCAGCGACATGGAGACCATGCCGAAATAGAGTCCCGCCATGTGGAAGAAGGGGAAGCCCGAGCAGACGGTGCCGCCGTTCATCTGAAGGTCGAGCCACTGTTTTCCCTGTGTGAGATTGGAAACCATATTCCGATGGGTGAGGACCGCGCCCTTGGGAGTGCCCGTAGTGCCGCCGGTATACTGTATCAGGCAGGTATCATCCAGCTTGACGGACGGCCTGGGAATATCGGGCAGACTATTCGCGATAATATCTTTGAAAGACAATACCTCTTTTCCCGTGATCGGCTCCACTTTTCCGGAGGGAATCTTCTTCAATAATTTGCCCAGGATGGCCTTGACCGGGGGGAGATAGTCCGCGATGTTAGTTGTTATGATGCAGGTTACTTTGGGTATATCGTTTTTTATCTTCTGCACGCGGTTTTCATAGATCGCATCCAGCGTTACCAGCACTTTGGCGCCTGCATCATTCAATTGGTAGGCCATCTCCTTGGGAGTGAGCAGGGGAGAGACGCCGGTGACCACGCACCCTGCACGCAGGGCCCCCGCCAGGGCGATGAGATACTGAGGAAGGTTGGGGAGATTGATTCCCACCACATCACCCGGGTTGCATCCCTGTTTGCGGAGATATGACGCAAACCTCATCGAGAGCCGGTCAAGCTCTTTATATGTGAATTTAACCCCGAGAAAATGGAAGGCCACCACCTCCGGCCGGAATTTCAGTCCCCTCTCCAGCATATCCACGTATGTCTCATCCACTGCTTTTATCTCCGCGCTTAACGGCGGATCGTACCACTTGCCCCAGGGTTTTTCATCGTATACTGTCATCTAACAACCTCCTTTTCCGCCGGGCGGCTTCTTGCCTTCCGGCGATATTTTATCCACGATGAGCGGGATCAACTATGGAACAATAGACTCCGGCGCTTCGATCATCTTGGCGCGCAGGTACTCGCCCAGGGTTTTGGCCTGGGGATCGCTTCTCAGCGACGCGGCAACACCCTCACCCAACACACCCCTGATATAGAAGTTGACGGCGAACAGGTTGGGAAACTCGTAGCGTTCAATTTCATATCCACTCATGTCCTTGAGCAGCTCCTTCAGTTTCTTAACGGTGAGGAAATCCCTTAGAAAGGCGTATGCTTCAGGCGTTTTTCCCCAGACGCCCAGGTTTGCATTGCCCCCTTTATCGCCGGAGCGCGTCGCGTAGATGCGGCCGAAGGGTATCTTCACCTTCTTACCCGTCGGCACCGGCGCTACCGCTTCTTTCTGCGCTGGAAGAGGCTTAACCGCAGCCCCTGATGGAGTAAAACCGACAGAAAACTCGTCGCCGTTGATCATAATTTTCTGGGTGACCTGGCTCTGTGGAATGAGAGCCGGCCAGTGGATAATCGCCATAGTCCCCTTGGCAGGTGGGGCCGTTAAGGTGAAGCCCGGGACGTTTGCCAGCGCAAGCCCGATGACCGCCGAAGAAAACCGGTCGACCTTCTTCTGGTCGCGGTCCATGACGGATATCCGCAGATAGGCAAAGGCCTCTTCATTTATCTCGGGATTGTCCCTGTTAGACCGGGCGAGCTGCACATCTTCGAGGGCGTACTGCCCCCTGCCGCCCAGGCTGTCGAAGACCGCATCCTCGACTATTTTGGCCTTCTTCTCGATGTCCAGACCGGTCAGTACAACGGTCGTGGAATTCCTGTACCCGCCCAGACAATTGATGCACACCTTGGTGGTGTCCGGGGGCGGTGAGCCCAGAACACCTGATATGCGGACGCGGTCGGGACCCTCCTGGGACATCTTGATCGTATCGAAGCGGGCCGAAACATCGGGAGTCAAATAGCTGGGGTCCTTGACCTCATAGAGTAGCTGCGCCTTCACAGTGTCCACGGAAACGAGACCTCCCGTGCCCGGGTGCTTGGTGATGACCGAGGAACCGTCATTAAATATCTCGGCTATAGGATAACCCACCTTGAGGAATGACGGCACCTCCTCGAAGAAGGAATAGTTCCCGCCCGTGGCCTGGGCCGCGCACTCAACGATGTGCCCTGCGACCGCTGAGCCGGCGAGCTTATCCCAGTCATCGCGCTTCCACCCGAACCACCAGGCCGCAGGCCCCATAACCAGCGAAGCGTCGGCGACGCGGCCGCTGACCACTATATCGGCGCCTCTTTCAAGGGCCTCGGCGATACCCCAGCCTCCGAGATAGGCATTCGCGGTGATGGGGACCAGGCCCCCGTCTTTGAGTGAGATACCTTTATCAAGGTGAACGAGGGACTCACCTGCCTGCTGGAGTTCACCAATCCGCTCCATCAGATCATCCCCCCAGATGCAGGCGATCTTAGGATGGAGACCCAGCTTCTCCGCTATCTTGCGGAGCTCCACTGCCAGCCCGCGGGGATTCAATCCGCCGGCGTTCGACACGACCTTGATCTTTTTATCGAGGCATTCTCCCATAATCTCTTCCATCTGTTTGAGGAAGGTGGGAGTATATCCCGCCTCGGGGTTCTTCATTTTCAGCCGGAAGAGCAGAGCCATGGTTAGCTCCGCCAGGTAATCGCCTGTAAGGACATCTATGGGGCCTCCCCGCACCATCTCCGCCGCGGCGGACAGCCGGTCACCGAAAAACCCGCTGCAGTTGGCAATAATGATCCTGTCCTTTCCCTTTCTATTCTCAGAGCTCATGCCGGTTCTCCTTCCTTTGCGTGTATATGTTTGTTACGGGTGGAATACCCTCTATTTGCCTGTGAACTTGGGCGGCCGTTTCTCGATAAAGGCGGTAATCCCCTCTTTGGCGTCCTCAGTGCCGGCGATGTCCTTGATCCTCTCCGCCAGATATTTCAGGGCCTCCTTCAGCGGCATATTAGCCGCCGCATAGAAAGCCTGTTTCCCCATCCTCATGCCGATGGGGCTCTTCAAAGTGAGTATCTCGAGCACTTTTTTAACTTCCTCATCCAGTTCCACCGCAGGGACCACCCTGGTGATCAGCCCCATAGCCAGCGCGTCCTGCGCTGTCATCCTTTCTCCCAGCAATATCATCTCCATGGCCTTCTTCTGCAGCACATTGCGGAAGATGAGCGCGCCGATCATCATGGGCCACAGTCCGACATTTACTTCCGGAGTCCCGAATTTGGAGTCGTCGCTAGCGATGACGATATCGCAGGCCAGCATGAATCCCATGCCGCCCGCCAGGCAGAATCCCTTAACCCGGGCAACGGTAGGCTTGGGGAAACTCACTATGCGGTTCAGCAGGTCTGCATAGCTGGCGAAGATATCCAATCCGCCGGTGTTGACCCCGGCGCTGAGCTGCGCCCCCGTGCAGAAGGCCTTGTCCCCCGCGCCGGTGACCAGCAGCGCATGCACATTGACATCATTTTCCGCCTCGGTCAGATATTGGTGGAACAGGGCGAGCGCCTCGGGAGTTATGGCATTCCTCTGCTGCTCCCTGTTGATCGTGATATAGCCCACGCCCTCTTCTACACGATAAAGCAGATGTTTGTCCTCCATTTATTCCCTCCTTGTATAAAGAAACTGTGATTACGTGCCGGGCTGTGATTACTCCCGTGGTAAGGCCGCTGCGTCCTTATCTATATCAATCAGAATCTGGCCCGGCATCACCTTGTCCCCCTCGGCGACATTGATCTTTTTCACCCTCCCGTCAGCCGGAGCAACCAGTGTTGACTCCATTTTCATCGAAGAGACGACGATCACACTGTCGCCCTTCTTCACCTCATCCCCGGCTGAGACAAGTATTCTGACCACCACGGCGGGCATGGGCGGAGTGACCTCCTGCGGCATGACCTGGTCCCTCTTCTTTCCCCTGGAACGGTTTTCGACGGCATCGGCGTCAGCGATGTAATAGGGTGTACCCCGGATCACCACCATCTTGGTATTACCGTCACGTGCAATGAACACATTCAGCGGACAGCCGTCTATGGTAAGATGCTGGTGGTATTCGGAGACCATAGTGTACTCGATTTCGAACGTGCGGCCGGCATGGGAAAGGACCATACTGCCATCCTTCTTTTTTTCGGCCTGCAGTGCGATGACTTCTTCGTCAATTTTAAGCCGGTAGTCCATCTTTAAATCTCAATCTTAATCTTAATCTTAATCTCAGTCTTAATCTGAATCTTAATCTCAATCTGAATATTCACCGCCCCCATGCCCCCAGCGTCTGCCAGGGCGACAGTTCGGTGCTTTCCATTCCCGCCGCAGGTTTAGGCTTTACGGTACGGGTCAGCTCGTCGATGATGAATGCGGCGCAGGCGGCATCGGCCTCGCGGCGGTCGGGCTTCCACCCGCAGAAATAGGTATCGATAAAATCGGTGTATGTATCCCCTTTGGCGAAGGCTTCGGACTTAAGCACATCGATGAGGAAGGGCACGGGAGTCTTCACTCCCAGGATGACGTAGTTTTCCAATGCCTGGATCATGCGCTTAATAGCCTGGCCCCTGTCTTCGGCATAGACGATTAATTTGGACAGGATCGGGTCGTACTCCACCGGCACCTGAAATCCCGAGTAAATGCCGCAGTCGTTGCGTATGCCGGGCCCCGACGGTTTCTCCATGTAGATGATCCTGCCGGGGGATGGATAGAATCCCTTCTCAGGGTCCTCCGCATAGATGCGGCATTCGATGGAATGTCCCCGGCTGCGCACGTCTTTCTGTGTGATGGGCAGAGGATTGCCGTCGGCCACTTCAAGCTGGATACGCACGATGTCCAGGCCCGTGATCATTTCGGTGACGGGATGTTCCACCTGAAGGCGTGTGTTGACCTCCAGGAAATAGAAATTTCCCTGCTGGTCCACCAGAAATTCGACCGTTCCGGCGTTTACGTATCCTGAAGCCTTTGCCACGGTTACGGCGGCTTTACCCATACGCTCCCTCAGTTCCGGCGTCATGATGGTCGAGGGCGTTTCCTCGATGATCTTCTGATGGCGCCTCTGGATTGAGCATTCCCTTTCGAAGAGGTGGATAACGTTGCCCTGGCGGTCGGCGATGATCTGGAACTCCACATGCCTGGGTCTTGCCAGGTATTTCTCCAGGTAAATAGAGCCGTCGCCGAAGGCCCTCTTTGCCTCGCTGGTCGCCGAAGCGCAGGCATCCTGAAAATCTTTGGGCGATGTCACGACTCGCATACCCTTGCCGCCGCCTCCGGCAGCCGCTTTGATAAGCACGGGATAACCGATCTTCTCAGCCTCGCCGGCGAGCGCACGTGTATCCGATTCAGGCTTGTTCATGCCGGGTATAACGGGTACTCCGCTGCCCGTAACGGTGCGTCGGGCAATTGTCTTGTCTCCCAGCTCGCGAATAGCTTTCGACGGGGGTCCGATGAAGATCAGACCCTCCTGTTCGCAGCGCTCGGCGAAGAGAGGGTTTTCAGCCATAAAGCCGTAGCCGGGATGGATGGCCTCCGCCCCGGTCTGCCTTGCCGCGGAGATGATCTTATCTATATTCAAATAGCTTTCCGAGGGGTCCGAACCACCCAGGAAAACCGCCTGATCGGCCTTCAAAACATGAATAGCCTTTCGGTCCGCCTCCGAATATACGGCCACCGTAGCGATACCCATCTCGCGGCAGGTGTTCATGATACGGCGGGCTATTTCGCCACGGTTTGCCACCAAAACTTTGCTGAAAATGGCTGAACTCCTCCCTGAAATTTTTGTCTTATTACATACGGAATATGCCGTAGCCGAAGACGTCATCAGGTATGGGCGCATTGAGGGAGGCCGAGATGGCCAGTCCCAGAACATCCCGTGTATCCAGGGGATCGAGCACGCCGTCGTCCCAGAGCTGTGATGAACTGTACAGGGCGTTGCTCTCTTTTTTAGTAGCCTCGATGATGGGCCTGCAGATCTCGTCAGCTTCCTCCTGTGTCATAGGAGGCTTTCCTTCCCTGGCGAGCTGGTCGTTGCGCAGTGTCACCAGCACGCCTGATGCCTGCTCGCCTCCCATAACCGCGATCTCTGCGTTGGGATACATCCAGAGGAAACGCGGCTCGTAGGCACGTCCGCACATGGCATAATTGCCGGCCCCGAAGGACGCGCCGACGATGACAGTGAACTTGGGAACGGTGCAGTTGGCCACGCAAGTGACCATTTTGTGTCCATTCTTGGCTACGCCGGTGCGCTCGTACTCCCGACCGATCATGAACCCGCTGATGTTCTGCAGAAAGATCAGCGGGATCTTGCGTCTGTCGCAGATCTGGATGAACTGCGCGCCTTTGTTTGCGCTGTCGGGGAAGAGTACTCCGTTGTTTCCCAGTATGCCGACCGGGTAACCGTGTATATAAGCCCAGCCGCAGACCAGCGTCGGGCCGTAAAGCTCCTTGAATTCCAGAAACTCGCTGCCGTCCACGATGCGGGCGATCAGTTCTCTCACGTCGTAAGGCAGTTTGAATTCCCTGCTGACGATGCCGTATATCTCCTTTGGGTCATATAGGGGAGGCTTGGGCTCATGCATGGGCAGGCGCGCCTTTTCGCGTAGGGGCATGCACTCCATGATATTGCGGATGATCTCGATTGCGTGGGCGTCGTCCTCGGCATAGTAGTCCGAAACGCCTGATTCCCGGCAGTGCAGGTCAGCTCCGCCGAGCTGTTCCGCAGTCACCTCTTCTCCTGTTGCAGCCTTGACCAGTGGAGGCCCTCCCAGGAAGATGGCTCCTATACCTTTGACGTGAATAACCTCGTCCGACATGGCGGGGATGTAGGCGCCACCCGCCGTGCACAGCCCCATAACCGCCGTGATCTGGGGTACCCCCATCTTTGAGAGCATGGCCTGGTTATAGAAGACCCTGCCGCCGTCGTCGATATCAGGGAAGACCTCGGACTGCATCGGCAGGTATCCACCTGCAGAATCGACCAGTGTAATGAGGGGGAGTCGGTTCTGCATGGCGATGGTCTGCATGCGTATCGCCTTCTTCATGGTCAGGGGATAGGTGGAACCGCCCTTGATGGTCGCGTCATTGCCGGTGATCATTACTTCCTTGCCGCTGACGATTCCGATGCCGGATACCAGCCCTCCGCCATGTATCATGCCGTCATACATCCCGCGCGCCGCCAGTGGAGCTATCTCGAGAAATGGTGTATTTTTGTCCAGCAGACGCTCCAGCTTCTCCCGCATGGGCATTTTACCCTGAGCGGCCAGGCGATCTTTAGATTTCTGCGAGCGGTCTTCTCTCGCCTTCCTCAACTCCTCCTTGACTTCTGCGACTCGCGCCACCATGGAGTCATAGTTCCGCCGGTACTCATCCGAGGTGGTGTCGATCTTCGTTTCAATCACATCCATGCCCGTTCAACCTCGCTGCGAAAAGAATCAATCAGGTCAATACAGATGAATTGCAACATTGAATCCGATTCAAAATAATAACAGCGTTCATGTTACATGTCAAGCACTGCTTAGAATTTAAGCTGACCGCCGTCATGGAGCGTGGTAATACTTCTTATCGTGCACACAGAGAATGCCTTTATCGGAAACCCATCTCCTGCCCTCTTCTTCAATAAATCTCGCTATTCCGTTATCTCTGATGTATATCAAATTGTCGATTTCGCTCATGCCATAACGTGTTCGATACCGTTTATCGAGGTGTTTCAATCGATCACAGGGGAACTCGTCACAACTGAAACAATATTTAACCGCACTCTTCCGGCAGGTCCTTAACTGACAGAGTGTAAATAACCACCAGCATTGACCCCCTAAACAGCGTTTTTTTCACGAGCTTTGACCCACCATTTTCACCGGCATTGACCCACCCGGGAAATAAATGAATTACCATTGCCATAAACCTTAAA
>Ga0136653_10000821_pt1 | contig 16451 bp, 22 predicted proteins | sample LakKivw275mmetaG_FD_94866 | JGI IMG/M metagenome (GOLD analysis project Ga0136653, IMG submission 94866) | Anoxic lake water microbial communities from Lake Kivu, Rwanda to study Microbial Dark Matter (Phase II) - Lake Kivu water 275m metaG... | ecosystem: Environmental > Aquatic > Freshwater >...
AGAGATTATTGATATGTATACCTACATCTCATCCTTGGAAGACTCATTGCAGCAGATATTTACATTATTTACAAGAGGCAGAACCAATCATTTTACAAAAGACGTTGATCCTGTGAATGCAGAACTGATTTTTATTAGTATTATACAATCATTAGAAAAGCTTCTTGAATTAATCAATACCTCAGAAAATCAGAAGATTGAGTGGAGAAGAGAGGTCACAATAAGTTTGATAAAGAACAGCACTAAACAAAGCAGTCTGCTCTTTGAAAATATTGGGACAATTAAAAATTTATCTAACCAAACTGTAAAGAACCTAAAATCACAGCTAGATGTTGTTGTTCAAGATATAAATAAAATAATAGAACCTGAAAAAGAAAAGAAACAAGATGAATCTGCTAAAGAGAATATATAGTATATTGCTCAAGAAATATGGCTTCCAGGGCTGGTGGCCTTTGTTAGGTTGCAAAGGCACAAATCCAACAAAAACAGGTTCAGTAAAAGGTTATCACCCAAAAGATTACTCTTATCCAAAAAATGACAATCAGAGATTTGAGGTCTGCATTGGCGCAATTTTGACCCAGAACACAAGCTGGCCACAGGTTGAGAAAGCTTTGCTCAATCTGAAAGGGCTAAATGCATTGGCACCGCAGAAGCTTAAAAAACTTAATCAGGAAAAATTAAAGCAGGCCATTAAGCCGGCTGGCTATTTTAACCAGAAAGCAAGGAAAATAAAAGAGTTTACTGATTTCTATTTAAGCCTTAAAAATAGAATGCCTACAAGAGATGAACTGCTTAAATTATGGGGCATTGGCCCTGAAACAGCTGACTCCATACTGCTTTATGCATTTAAAATGCCAGAATTTGTAGTTGATGCATACACAAGAAGGGTTTTTTCAAAGCTTGGCTTTATAAGAAAAGATGCATCATATGAGGAAATTAAAAAATTGTTTGAAAAAAACCTTCCAAGGGATTCTAGGTTATATCAGGAGTACCATGCCTTAATAGTTGAGCATGCAAAAAAGCATTACAGCAAAAAACCTTATGGGAAAAAAGATTTGCTCTTAAACATAGTAAAAACAAAAAGCTTTAAATAAAGGGTGGCCTTAAAAAATAAAAAGAGGCAAAATGGATTTAAATTCAATAATAACCATAATCATTTTGATTGTGATTGCAATAATAATATTCAGGATTGTAAAAACAATTCTCAAGGCAGTCCTTACTGTACTTGTCCTTGGTTTCTTGTTAACTGCTTTTTTCGGATTCCTTACATACAAAGATGCAGTTTGGCTGAAGGATAATCTTGAAGGCCAGCCAAAGCTTATGCTTCTGCAGGACAATAAAAAGATTGTTGCCGGCTTTGTTGCAACAGATTTTGGGGAGGAAGCAGAACTCTTGACAATAAGCCAGGTTGCAGAACATCAGAACAGCTTCAAAAAACAGGATTATAAAAAAATGCTTAATAATAACCAGAGGATGTTTATAATTGACATAAATGCGTTTGATTCAGTTGACGAAAAGGTTAATTTTAATGGAAAGGACCTTTCAAAAAAATTTCTTTATTCTGTGCTGAAATCCGATAATCCAATCAATTTATACAAGATTGAAACAGGAACAGACCCTGCCCTTAACGGCATTAGCGACCCAGTTGAGTTTAAGTCAGATGTTTTTGCTGCTTTATTCAGCGAAGCAATTGAAAAAAAAGGCACACTCTTCATATTTAATGAGTACAAGAAAAAAAATATTATAGTCTATCCTAAAACAGCTGTATTCAAGTTTATTGGGATAATCCCCACAGCTTTTATCAAAAATATGTTTGAGGAGGCAAAGGATAGCGCCATCAATAAGATTAATCAAACAATAAGGGGTGATTAACATAGGTTTTTTTGACAGGTTCCAATTCGGCAAAAAAAAGGTTTCTGAAGACAGGGATCCTCTCATAAAAGATGATACAGGATTAAATGGAGATATTGATTTTGAGAGGGCAGGACTGCCATCCAGTGATATGATCAAGCCAGGATATGGAATGCCTGAATTTGAACAAACAGATTTTGGTGTGCAACAGCCGTCAAGCATAGAATCCTTCAGGCAGAGCAAGCAGACAGATACAGCAAGCAAGGAATTGGAGCTTATATCATCAAAGCTGGATACAATAAAGCTAATCCTGAATGACCTTGACAGAAGGATTGCCAATCTTGAAAAAATTGCAAAAGAGTAGTTTTATGAGAAAGAATATTCCTAAAAAAAGCGGATTTACTTTTTTTTTAATTTCTTTATGTGTGGTTTTATCAGACCAGCTAGTCAAGTTTCTTGTCAGAAACAGCATGAATATTGGAGACTCAATACCTGTAATAAAAAATATTTTTCACATAACCTATGCAACTAATTTTGGTGCTGGCTTTGGAATAATGCAGGGCAAAAACAGCTTATTGATATGGTTTGCAATAATTGTTATCGGCATAATCCTGTTTTATTATGACAGGATTCAGGAAAAAAAATCATTGCAGATATTTGCAGGCCTCATTCTTGGCGGAACCTTATCCAACCTGATTGACAGGTTATTATTTGGCTTTGTAATAGACTTTCTTGATTTTAGGATTTGGCCTGTCTTCAACATAGGGGACTCCTGTGTGTGCATAGGAGTAATATTCCTAATTATTTATTTTATTAAAAAAGAAAAATCATAAAAATTTTATTTAACGCACTTGCATGGCTTAAGCCCTTCTTCCTCAGCCTCTTCTCTGTTTTTAAACCACACTTTTCTTTTTGGCAGAATCTTCCTTGCCCACCTGCACTTGGGATTATGATAGTTAATGCCTTTTCTGCTTGCAACATATTTTTTTAGTGGTTTTATCTCTGTTTCTTTCTTTTCTGGTTTTTTAACCTCTGTTTCAACAAATGTTTTTGATGGTTTTACTTCTTCAACAACAATGTCAGGAGTCCTTTCTTTAAGGTATTCCTCTGCCCTGGTAAGTTCCCCAGCCTCACGCATTATTTCTTTTTCATATGCTGGTTTTGCCCTTTTTTTCCCTTTGATGTTTTCTATTGAGAGAATAAATCCTATAATGGTTGCCAGGATAAGCAAAACAAACAATGCTTGGTTTTGCGAGTAAAAGTAAAGGAAGGTTATATTAATGAAATATGCTGCAAAGAACAATAAAGATGTAATCCATACCTCTTCCCTGTCATGGTAAAGGCTGTACACAATAACAACTGCTGATGCAAGGAACAAGAACAGAACTAATAGTTCAGATATAAAAAAAGGCTTTATACTAAAAATTATATTGGTAAGACCTATAAGATTTATAAAAAATATGATGATTATTATAAAATGTTTTGGGTTCATAATGGTTAAATAACACTGCTCATATATAAAGTTTTTTATTCTGGAGTGGTAATCAGAACTCTTCAAAGGAATCTAGCTCCTTTAAATAACCCTTTCTTCGAAGCCAGCTTACCTGAACAGGCTTGTATTTGTAGATTATGTCCCCTTTTTCATCGCCGCCAAATTCCCATGGCTCAACAATAACTAAATCACCTTGCCTTACCCATAGCCTCCTCTTCAGCCTTCCTGGAATCCTGCAAATACGGCTCTTATTATCAAGGCACCTTACCTTTGTCCTGCTTGCACCCAGCCTTTGCTCTAAGATGCCGAATGTTTGCTTGCCCCTGGGCAGTTTTATCCTCATAATCTGCAGGTTTATTTCTTCCTGTTTTGCGGCTTCTTCTTTTTTTCTGCTCATAAAACAGAAAAGAATGAGCTTTTTATATAAATCTTTTGGTAGGAGTTTTTATTCTAAAAATTAGTCCATAGTCTAAAGTAAAAATCAAAAACCGCAAGATTTAAATATATCCTCTCTTTTACACTAGTTAAGTCATTCTATAAAAGAATATTTCTGGAAGGTGCTAATCCTATGGAAAATGAAAATATTATAAAAACCGGAACTACAACAGTAGGCATTATGTGCAAAGATGGTGTTGTCCTTGCAGCAGACAAGAGGGCAACTGCTGGAAACTTTATCAGTGATAAAAAAGCACAGAAGATATATAAGATAAATGATAGCATGGCCTTGACAACAGCTGGCGTTGTCTCAGATGTCCAGCTGCTTGTAAAGCTGATTAAGGCAGAGCTTAGCCTAAAGGCTGTAAGAACAGAAAGAAAACCAAATGTTAGGGAATCTGTTAACCTGCTTTCAGGGCTTGTTTATTCCAACATAAGGAAGATGTCAATGATTCCAGGAATATCTCATTTTTTGTTTGCAGGGGTTGATAATGAGGGTTTTCATTTATATGATATCTATGCTGACGGCTCTCTTACTAAACATGATAGCTATATATCCTCTGGGTCAGGATCTGTGATAGCATATGGTGTTCTTGAAACATTGTACAAGAAAGAGATTAAGATTGATGAGGGAGTAAAGTTGGCTATCAAGTGTATTAATGCTGCTCTCCAGAGGGATTCTGCAACAGGCAGCGGCATTGATGTTGTGACAGTAACAAAAGAAGGTATTAAAACAGTTCTTGAAAAAGAAATTAAACAGGATTTACAGTAATTTTTCTTAAATTATAAAAGGTGCATTTAATGGATAATTTAATAATAAAAGAAATTCTAAGTCAGCTGCCAGAGGAAAAGATAAGTGATGCCTGCTTTGAGGGGGCAAATATAGTTCTTTATACAAAGGACAAAGACTTTTTCCTGGATAACAATGGGCTTATAAGAAAGATAGTTGACAATATAAAGAAAAGGGTTGAGCTAAGGCCAGACCCTGCAATAACCCTTGATGTAGAAGATGCTGAAAAACTCATAAAAGAGGCTATTCCTGAAGAGGCTGGCGTTGATAAGATAATATTTGATCCTCAGCGTTCAAGGGTTATAATAGAGGCAGAAAAACCAGGCCTTGCAATTGGAAAGCAGGGCGATATTTTAAGAGGCATAAGGAAAAAAACATTATGGGTGCCATTAATAAGGAGAAAGCCTGCAATAAGATCACAGCTTATTGAAAATATAAGGGCTGTCTTATACCAGAATTCAGATTACAGAAGAAAATTTCTTGATAAAATAGGCCATAGGATCTATGATGGCTGGATGAGGGAAAAAAAGAACGAATGGATTAGAGTAAGCTATTTAGGTGGTGCAAGAGAAGTGGGAAGGTCATGCCTTTTTCTGCAGACACCAGAGTCAAGAATACTGCTTGACTGCGGTGTTAACATAGCCAGTGATAAAGATGCTTATCCATATCTAGAGTCTCCTGAGTTTAATATAAATGACCTTGATGCTGTTGTTTTAACACACTCTCATCTTGACCACTGCGGCTTTATCCCTTATTTGTTTAAATACGGGTATAAAGGGCCTGTTTACTGCACAGCCCCAACAAGGGACGTGTCTGCCCTGCTCTTATTGGATTATGTTAAAATAATGAGGTCAAATGCAAAAGAGCCGATATTTACAGTAGATGATATTAAAGAGATGGTAAAGCATACAATCTGCCTTGACTATAATGAGGTAAGTGACATAACGCCAGATGTCAGGATAACACTCTATAATGCAGGGCACATCTTGGGTTCTTCTATGGTGCATTTACATGTAGGCAATGGGTTGCATAACCTTCTTTATACAGGTGATATGAAGTTCGGAAAAACAAGATTACTGGATCCAGCAGTCACAAGTTTTCCAAGGCTTGAAACCCTGATGATAGAAAGCACTTATGGTGGCCGTGAGAATATACTCCAGTCAAGAAAAGAGTGTGAAAATGAGTTTGCAGATATAATTAAGAGAACTATTGAAAGGAAAGGAAAGGTCCTTGTTCCTGTACTTGGCTCTGGAAGAGCACAAGAGGTCCTGCTTATAATAGAGGATTTAATAAGAAACAACAAGCTTGATAAAATACCTGTTTTTATAGACGGGATGGTCTGGGATGTCACTGCTATCCACACAGCATACCCTGAGTTCCTGAACAATAATATAAGGAAGCTTATTTTCCACAAAGACCAGAATCCTTTTTTAGCAGACATATTCAAAAGGGTTGGCTCCCAGAAAGAGAGAACACAGGTTCTGGAGGAAACAGGCTCATGCGTTATTCTCGCAACCTCTGGAATGCTTGTTGGCGGCCCCTCTGTTCAATACCTAAAAGAGCTTGCTGATAATCCTAAAAATTCCCTTGTCTTTGTTTGTTACCAGGGTGAGGGCTCTCTTGGCAGAAGAATCCAAAGGGGGGAAAAAGAGATGTCAATAGATTCAAACAAGGAAATAACCCAGATAAAAATGGAAGTCTATACTATTGAGGGATTTACAGGCCACAGCGGAAGAAAGCAGTTGCTTAATTTTGTTTATAAGTGTGACCCAAAGCCAAAAAAGGTTATTGTAAACCATGGCGAAAGCTCAAGATGCCTTGACCTTGCAAGTTCCTTGCATAAGCTTAACAGGGTAGAAACAGCTGCCCCAAGGGATTTAGAGGCCCTAAGAATTAAATAATAATTTAGTAATTACTTGTTAGTAACTAAACAGAAAGATTTATATAGTTCTTTTGTTTTAAGGCAATCATGGAATATAAAAAATTTCAATCTTTGTATGAAACCATAAAAGAAATAGGAAAATCATTTTGCTATAATTTTATTTCTGGAGACCCATATGCAGGGGATGGATTTTCATCAGAGAAAAATGTAATAGGGAAATGGAGTGGAAGAGATTTTTATAAAAAAGAGCAAAAAACCAATTCGCAAAGTTCTTCTAACCATATATTAGTAAAACCTGATCCTGCCTTAGTAAGTTATCTTGAAAAGGGTCTCAAAAGTCCAAAAAAGCGATGAAAATTACTTTAAAGCTCAGTCTACTGAATGGGCTTAGAGATTATACTATATTAATACTCTTTTGTAATACCAGCATCAGAATTGAGAACTTTTTTAATTTGTTTACTACTTCTCAATAATTAAAATAGAAAGATTTATATATAAGTGTTGCTACTTGATAGTTAGATTGGGGTTTTATGATAAACAAAAAACAGACTGTCAGTGTATTGCTCGCATTCATGCTTGGCCTAATACTTAATGATGCATACAGCGAGCTAAGTTCTTTAGAAAGGCCTTTATCATTATTCCAGGAGGGAGTAGAAAAAGATTCCCCATATGACTGGATTAAGGAAGACCAGATAAATGTGTATAATGATAGGGTTATTATTAACATAAAAGATGCTGAGTGGGCTTCATTCACAGATACAAACTCAATGGATCCAGTACTTGATGAAACAGCCAATGCAATACAAATCATTCCAAAATCTAGTGACGATATACATGTTGGAGACATAATCTCATATGATTCAGAATATGCTGATGGAACAATAATTCACAGGGTAATAAAAATAAGCAGCGATGAAGAAGGATGGTACTGCATTGCTAAGGGCGACAATAATCAGGGCCCTGACCCTGGCAAAATAAGGTTTAAACAAATTAAGAGGGTTCTTGTAGCTATTGTTTATTAAAATGATTAAAAAAATTTCTTATCTAATAATTGCAATCATGATTGTACTGCTTACTTTAGTTGGTGCATTGATGTAATTCAAAAGCTTTTTATAAAACAAAAATTACTTTTGTTTTATGGAGCAAAGGGAGCTAGAGGACTGGAAAAAAGCATGCAAGATGGCTGCGCAGGCACTTGAATACGGAAGAAGCCTGATAAAAAAAGGAAACAATCTTCTTGATGTTGCTAAAAAAACCGATGAAAAAATCATCAGCTTAGGAGGAGGAATTGCTTTTCCCTCTCAGATATCAATGAACCAGATAGCTGCACATTTCTGCCCTACAAAAACCAATAACCCTGTTCTTGATAACCAGGTTGTAAAGCTTGATGTTGGCGTCCATGTTAATGGCTACATTGGGGATAATGCATGCACTGTTGACCTTTCTGGTCAGAATTCAGGACTTGTAAAGGCATCAAGAGATGCATTGAATAACGCTATAAAAATCATAAAGCCAGGAACAACTCTTGCAGAGATAGGTAAAACAATACAGGAAACAATGATGGGCTTTGGTTTTTCCCCTGTAAGGAATTTAAGCGGCCATGGCCTTGGGAAATATGATGTCCATACAAAGCCGACAATCCCGAACTATGACAATGGTGATGAAACAAAGCTTGAAAAGGGGCAGATATTTGCAATAGAGCCCTTTGCAACAAATGGCCACGGAGTTGTTGTTGAAACATCTAATCCAACTGTTTTTTCCCTTGTTCAAAAAAAACCAGTAAGGGATATGACAACAAGGCATGTTCTTAAAGAGATAGAAAATTATAAAGAACTTCCCTTTGCAAAATGGTGGCTTGAGGAAAAATTTCCTGCATTCAGACTGAATCTTGCATTAAAGCAGTTAGAGAATTTGGGAATAATCAAAGGATACCCTCCATTAGCAGACAGGGAGAACGGCCTTGTCAGCCAGGCCGAGCACACAATCCTCATCGATGAAAAAGCTGTTGTATTAACTAAGTTATAATCAGCTTTTTTTAATATTTAAGGGCGGCTTTCTAAGTTCTCTCAACCATAGTAGCCCTATCCTTATAATCTCCTTGTTAAAGGAGTCAGAAATCTTATAGGTTTTTTTGTAAAGGTCATAGTAGATTAAGCCCATGCTTTTCATTGGTGTTAAAATCCTATCATAGAACTGCCTTTTGTTGTATGAAAGCTTTACTCTCTTGCCCTTGTATGGCGGCTCGTCAATCTCTGTAATCAGGTTGCCCTCATGAAGCTTTGTGGCAAACAAAGACATCTCTGACTTGCCTATCTCACCATCATTCTCTTTCATGTGTTGTATCAATAGCTCAGCAACTATCTTCTGCTGCTTTGTTGCAAAGATTATATCAAATATACTATCAGATAAATTAAATCTGTCAAATAATATTACTATTTTAACACCCCTAATGGTTTAATAATTTATACTAATATATAAATGTTGCTTTTTGTATAATTATCTTTAGAAACCCAAATTAAATTGGTTTTTTCATAGCTCTCGACTGATTTAATATACAAAAACGAAATATTTATATATAAGATGTGTTTAAAATATATCAGTATACAATTTTGGACATCAAAAAGGAGGGAAAAATGGATTTTATCGTCGAGAATGCATTAAAGAATTCTGAAGAGAACAAGATTGAATCAATGGTAGGGCAAGCAAACATCAAAGTTTTTGGTGCTGGCGGAGCAGGCAACAACATGGTTTCATGGCTCTATAAAAAGGGAATTAAGGGAGCTGAGATAATAGCTGCCAATACTGACCAGCAGCATCTTGATATTTCAGAATCAGACAGAAAAATATTGCTGGGTAGAAATATTACTAGGGGCCTTGGATGTGGCGGATTCCCAAAAAAAGGCGCAGAGGCTGCCAATGAATCCATTAATGAGATAAAGGAATCTCTTAAGGAAGTGGATATGATATTTATCTGTGCTGGCATGGGCGGAGGAACTGGAACAGGAGGTGCACCAATTATTGCAAAGGTTGCAAAAGAATTGGGCGCCATTGTAATTGGAACAGTTACAATGCCATTCAACATAGAAAGAGCAAGGGTTGACAAGGCAGAATTTGGGCTGCAACAACTAAGGCAAAACGCTGATACCGTCATAGTAATTGATAACAATCGATTAGTTAACATTGCAGGCAATCTTCCAGTACAGCAGGCATTTGCAGTTGCAAATGAACTAATAGCAACAATGATAAAAGGGATTGTCGAAACAATAGCTATTCCCTCCTTGGTTAATCTTGATTATGCTGATGTAAAAGCAATAATGAACAATGGTGGTGTTGCAGCAATAGGTGTTGGGGCATCTGACACTGCAAACAGGGTTGAGGAAGCAGTAAGAGGGGCTCTTGCAAATCCATTATTAGACATAAGTTATGAGGGTGCAACAGGGGCATTAATACACATTTCAGGAGGGTCTGACTTAACCTTAGATGAGGTAAGCAGGGTTGGAGAGCTTGTAACAGAATCAATGGACCAGGATGCAAATGTAATCTGGGGAGCAAGGGTTGATGATAACATGAAAGGAAAGCTTACTGTCATGACAATCATGACAGGAGTGCATTCTCCGTGGATTGTTGGAAAAGAGAATAACAAGCCTGTAAGCACTTCAAGAAGATTTAGTGATGACTTAGGCATTGATGTTCTTAGTTAAATTTATTTTTTTAATATTTTTTATTCTATTTATCAATATAATTTTAAATGATTATCCATATTTTTTCATAAAACTTATATATAAGGCATAAATTCTATGTGTTAATAATTACAAAAAGGTTTAGGAGGGATATAAAATGGTTGATTTCAAAATTGTTATTTCAGATCCAAGAACCGGGAAAACATCCCAGAAAGAGGTTAAGGATGATGATGCAAGAAAATTTATGGGACTGAAGATAGGCGATAAACTGAAAGGAGATTTTCTGGGCATTGGAGATGCAGAAATTGAGGTAACAGGTGGTTCTGATTATTGTGGTTTTCCAATGAGGAAAGATGTCTTGGGTGTAGGAAGAAAGAGAATTTTAGCCGTAAGCGGTGTGGGCATAAGAAAAAGGGAAAAAGGAATTAAAAAAAGAAAAACTGTCTGTGGGAATACAATACATGCCAAAATATCACAAATAAATGTCAAGGTATTGGGTGGCAAACCAACTGAGGTAAAGGAAGAGGGGAAAAAAGAAAAGCATAAAGCAAAAGAAAAATCTGCTAAAGCCAAACTAGAAAAGAAAGCTGAAAAAGAGGTTAAGGAAGAAAAACCGAAAGAGAAAACACCATCTGCTGCTGAACTGGCAGAGAAAAAAGCCAAGAAAGAAAATGCAAAAAAAATCTAAACCAAAGAAAGTCAAAACCAAAAAAAATGGCTCTAAAAAAGCTGTTAAGGAACCTTTAAAAAAGCCTAAAGAAACCAAGGAACCTAAAGAGACTGTCCAGCCAGAGATAAACATTGGCCTTGTTGGGCATGTTGACCATGGAAAAACAACTCTTGTTAAGGCATTATCTGGCAAATGGACTGACACTCATTCTGAAGAGCTTAAAAGAGGCATTACAATACGGCTTGGTTATGCAGATGCTGTCTTCAGGAAATGCCCTAAGTGTAATGAGCCAGAGTGCTTTTGTGTTAATGATAAATGCCCCAGGTGCAAAACACAGACAAAGCCATTAAGGAAGGTATCTTTTGTTGATGCTCCTGGACATGAGAGCCTTATGGCAACAATGCTCTCGGGGTCCACTATAATAGATTATGCTTTGTTGCTTATAGCTGCAAATGAGGAATGCCCTCAGCCGCAAACAAGAGAGCATTTAATGGCTCTTGAAATATCAGGGATAAAGAAAATAATAATTGTACAGAACAAGATAGATGTTGTCTCAGACGAGCAGGCAATTAAAAATTACAACCAGATAAAGGAATTCATCAAAGAAACACAATATAAGGATTCTAGGGTTATTCCCATATCAGCACAGCACAGCACAAATATTGACAATTTAATAAGCGCCATGATAGAATATTTTGAGGTTCCAAAAAGGGATACATCAAAAGAGCCTATGATGTTTGTTGCAAGGTCATTTGATATAAACCAGCCTGGCTCTGACCCGCTAAAAATAAAAGGTGGGGTTTTAGGCGGAGCATTAAAGCAGGGAAAGCTTATGATTAATGAGGAGATAGAGATAAGGCCAGGAAGAAGTGTTGAGAAAGGCGGAAAAACATTATGGGAACCAATAACCACAAAGATTGTTGGTTTAATGACCGGCGGATGCTCTGTAAAAGAGATTTTACCAGGAGGATCAATAGGTGTTATGACCTTGCTGGACCCGGCTATTGTAAAGTCAGACAGTTTAACCGGGGCGGTTGTTGGAAAAAAAGATATGCTGCCAAAGGTCTGGTATAAGATCATAGTTGAAACTCATCTCCTTGAAAGGGTTGTTGGACTCAAAGAGGATATTGCTGTAAAGCCAATAAAACTAAATGAGGTTCTTATGTTAAATGTTAACTCTGCAGCCACAGTTGGCTTTGTTACAGAACTTAAAAAGGGTGCTGTCAGCTGCAGCCTGAAGATTCCGGTTTGTGCAGAGCAGGGCTCGAGGATTTCTGTATCAAGAAGAATAGGCACAAGATGGCGCCTAATAGGCTATGGGATTATTAAGGAATAAAATACCTTAGTCAGACAATCCTATAAATATAAACATAAGGCCTATAAGGATAATGACAAGACCAAAAGCTCCTTTTATTAAGGTTAATAGGTCAGGCAGCCATTTTCCCCATGTAACATAAGTACATATTCCAGCTATTATTAGTAGCAGTCCCAATATAACCCTAAACCATTTCTTTAACGATTCCCTTGTTCTCTCCTTCATTTTTCCACCTCAACTATTAAGTTAAGGTAGGGTAGTCCTTTATGTATTTAAAATTTTTGTTTTCGATGGATTTAAATATTAATTATGCAAATTTATAGGGTATGGCAAAAACAAAAAGCCCTGAAACAGGCCCTGGGAGAACAATTTTTCTGTTGTTTGTTATCTTCTTTGCAATCCTTTATTTTGTGTTTCAGCCAGATGATTTTTCATCAGCTTTAATACCCTTCATAATAAGCCTGTCGCTTGCCTATTTTTTTGGCATGTGGTTATTCAGCCAGGAAACTTAAAAACATATAAAGAAAGCGCATAAAACAAAAATTATTTAAACAATTGCTACATAAGAATAGTCATGGAAGAAAAATTTTCTAATGAAGGTGATTATCAAATAGAAGAAGGTTATTTTAAGATTGTTGAAGCGGCATATGACCTTCTTGAAAATGTTAAATCTTTCGTACTTGAAGATGTTATTGAAGAATCTCCCACTTATGAGGAGAGGAATGAAATTATTCATGAATTATCAGATATACTAACAAGGCACTCAAAAATTGAAAAACACAAAATAGAAAATTTTGGGTTTACTAAAGCAAATCTAAGACCAATACCACCAACATCAATAAAAGATGATATTTCTATGGCAGAGAATATTAAAAGCCCGGAACAAAAAATCAGGCTGTATGAGCATGCAGCAGAGAGTGCATTAATAAATGCAGGATTGTTTGGAAATAGGGCGTATATTAATTTTGGCAAGAAAAAATACTTGGAAGCATCTGAAATTTGGAAAAGCCTTGGTTACCCTGCTGAGTCATATATTGACAGAAACTTATCTAAAAAATTTGAGTATTATGCACTCATCCTAAACTGCGTAAAAGCTAATCATATTATTACGCAGGGCGAGGATATGATTGATAGTACGATGGTTAAAATAATTAAAGATTTGGAGAATTATATGCTCTCTCAAAGTCGGGATAAGACAAGGATTTCATCTGAAGAACCATATTTGCAGCAGCTGAAAAAAGAGGAATCAAAAAAACTTTTAAATGTCCTTCATCAAGGGTTAGAAAAAAAAATAAGTTTGTTTGAAGAGAAACTAATGAGCTATTTTGATGCATTAAGAGATGCTTATGTAAGCAAAGATGGTAAATTTGTTGATTTCTGCGTAGGCGAGATAAAAAGAGAGGTAGTTAATGAATTAGGGAAAAGCTCATTTTCTATTTTCGGCTGGCCAAAAGAGCAAACAAAAGACAACATAGCAAGATGGATTAATGCATACACAGGTATAAAAAAACTGATTAAAGAATATATACCAAATAGCAGCCCAGATAATTAAAATCAACCTTCAGTAAACAAAAGGTGTTTTTCTTTTCCGCTTAACTCCTGCATTATTCTTTTTATTACTACCTTTTTTGGATCAGGCATTAAATGCACTCTTTTCTTCATATCCGCAAAGCTCTCGAAGGGCTTTATCTTTCTCTCTTCAAGTATTTCCCACATTCTTTTCTTGCCCATCCCCGGCAATAATTCTATGGAGTGCATTCTTGTGCTTAATGGCTGTGCATTATTAAAAAAATCAACAAACCGCTGCTCATTTTTTTCAACAATCTCCTTTACTATAAAGTCCAGCTCTGCCTTTGCAGTTGTTGTTAGTCTTGAAAAAGGCAGTTTTCCATTGATATGATGCACCTTGTCCCTTTTATCTTGTCCGATATAAACCTCTTCATGTGGCTGCAGGAACACATCTTTTTTTGGAACAAGCTCCAATAAAACAAAACGCTTTTTGCCTATGGCCTGGGCTATTGCAGTCTTCTGGTGGCTCGGCCTTGTGTCAAATGGATAGCCATTTGGCAAAAAGTCAAGTATAGTTACATATTCTTCCCTCTCATACGTTTCCATCTTAACCACAAATTGTTTTTTCTTGTTTATAAACTTTTGTTTTTTAGACTAGTTGTTGTAGTTCAGAAAAACAAAAAAGATTACTTCTTTTTTTCAGCAAAATCCTTAACAACATCAACAATTTTTTTCATGTTATCATTGTTGACTGTTATTGTATAGCCCTGCAGAATTATCTTTAGGTCATCAACTGTTTTTGGCAGTATGTCAGCTATTTTTGTTATGTGTATGTCCTTAAGCCTTGGAATATTGAGTTTTTCTAATTTTTTGACTAGTTCCTCTTCCTCTGTCTTGCTTAAGTCCACAAACTGGTTTACATAGTCTTCTGTTTTGCCAACCCTGAAGTTTGGCTCTTTGTCACGCTTCTTTATTTTGTCAATCTCCTGCTTCAGCTCTGTTACAGTAATTGGTTTTTCAGATATTATTTCTGGTTTTACCATTTTCATACCTTAATCTTTTTAAGATGAATTGGGTGGATTAATAAATTTTTTTCTTTTTTGCCATCCCTAATCAGTACCTTGTAGCAGCTTCCTATCTTTTTCTTTATTATGCCTGTCTTGCTATGAAATTTTGGAAAATACGTTCCCTTATGCACAGCTGGCTCTGCACTCAAAACTACTTTATCTCCCTTTTCAAAGCTTTGAAAAAACTTTTTGACGCTTATCTTACCCCTGCTTCTTCTTGGCTTTGACAATTTGTGCCTTGTTTTTCTCCTGAAGCCGCCTGTCCTTTGAACCATTTTAAACCCTAAAAAGGAAATTTCACTATTATAAAAAGCTTTTGATTTAAGATTTTTTCATGTAAAGCCAGAATTTAGAAATGTTTTTATATATAATAAAGAATATTTGGATTAATGAAACAAAAAAGAGTTGTGGTAACGAGTTTTATTCTTATCATAGTCGGCCTATTTTTTATCTTAAATTTTGAAGGAAATATAACAGGAGCTACGATAGGAATATCAAATGCTATTGATCCAAGCTCAAACTTAATTTTCGGATTCTTTTTGATATGGATTGCTGGAATAATGCTGGTTGGTGGCTCAGACATAAGCCTAGAGGAAAGGGTTAAAAAGGAACACAATAAAAAGGATTCTGAAGAACTTAAGGTAAATGATTTGGTAGCAATAAGGGTTACAAAAAAGGATTATCTTAACAACCAAGGAAATATTTTTTATGCTAGTCCTGGAAGACCAACAATCCATTTTACACTTAACCATATGGTCATCCCAGTTAATGCAGGAATAGCCAACTGGAAGGATGCCAATGTTGCTATCATATCACCACTAAAAGACCTAATAAAAAACAACAATAGCAACTTTTATGGAGGTTATACAAAAGATGTTTTTTGCGTAGGTTATGCAAGATTACCTAATTGTGTGATTGTAAAAAGAAAAGGGGAAAATGACAAACAATTTAGAGAAAAAATTAACAAAAAAATAAAAGGGATGGGTTTTGAGCTTTTCCCAGAAAGACATGATGATTTTCATGAAAAACAATTTAAAGACTTTTTAGGAAGGTTAAAAAAGAAAGGAGTTGGGACATATTTCAATCTTTCTCATGATGAATCAATTTTTGATGAAGTTGAAACCAGGATGGGAAATTTGCTCAAAGATGAAATAAGAACCTATAAGAAAGGAAAACAAATAGAAGCATTTGACCCTCACAAAGAGATAGCAAAATACAGTTGTAGGAGATACATGCTTGAAACAGTAGAAAAATTAGGGCTTTATGATACAATAAAAACTAAAAAAAATGGTACTTTAATTTTTCCCACAATAGATGAATTTTACAAAAAAGTAAAAGAAAACCTAGGAAACAAAAAATTTGGCAGATATGAATCATGGGTTGAAAAAAATCTATTGGGTAAGGATAAATTAAACATAGGAAGTGGAAAAAATGTAAATTTTGATTTCTACAGAACAATGTTTAGGGATACCTTAGAATCAGAGATAGAGTGGTTTGAGAAGGAAACAGAAGAAAAGCTTGATAAAGAGCTTAAAAAAGATGTAAATTATGTAAAATCAGTTGATGACGGGAGAATCAGGAGGTCTAATTATGTTGAAATTGAAAATTGTGAGAAAAAGCTAGAAGAACTAAAGAATTGTATTACAAGATTTTCAGGACCAATTAATGCATGGAGGGCTCATTGGCGTGAAAAAGAAAAAGAGGCTCCTCAAGATTATAAAAATTAACAGAAAGATTTAAATAATCTGGAGTTAAAAATA
>Ga0136653_10000822_pt1 | contig 16442 bp, 15 predicted proteins | sample LakKivw275mmetaG_FD_94866 | JGI IMG/M metagenome (GOLD analysis project Ga0136653, IMG submission 94866) | Anoxic lake water microbial communities from Lake Kivu, Rwanda to study Microbial Dark Matter (Phase II) - Lake Kivu water 275m metaG... | ecosystem: Environmental > Aquatic > Freshwater >...
TACACCGCGCGGTGCGGCGACGGGCAGTGCGGCTGAGCTGTTTGAGAAGACGGTCATACTGCAGGACGTACGGACGCGGTCACGTACCATTGCGACCTCCGATTCGGTTAGAACCCATACGGATCGGTGTCGAGATTGTGGTTGCGACGGCGCCCCTCGCGCCTCCGCTCTCGACGCCCTCGTTGGGGCGACTTTACCTCTCCGGGTTCCTGAAGTCAAATGGAGCCGTGGGACCCCAGAACCGAGATAGGACTAACCACCGAGGCCACAGAGAACGCAGAGAAGGTGAAGCCGGAATCCGGCCCGTACCCTCGGAATCTCTGTGATCTCTGTGGTTGAATATCGGATTCAGGGGTGGGATCTTGTCAGAGGCGAGCAGGCAGTTATCGACTCTGAAACGCCTGCGGGAGGTGCTGTCTGGGAATAGGTTGAGGCTGAGGTTAAGGTCGAGGTCGAGGACCAGGGATTGGGGACTTGAGACTGGGAAGTCGGATTTCGGTTGGGGGTGCCGGCGAAGTCCGTGATTCGGGTCGATTGAGGACATAGCTGAAGGACGGCGACAGCGGCGCCTACCCATCATTGTCTGATAAGCGATGGGCGGGCCAAAGCCCGCCCCTTCGGTTTGCAGCGGGCATAAGAAACGTCGCGGATGTCGTCTATATGTAGTGGTCAGGCCGTTTCTGACCACAATTCTGCCGCCCGCCCCTCGGCCCGGAAACCGTAGAGGGGGTAGCCTTCGCCGAAGCGATGCGTGACACGATGGAGCCCACAATCAGATGCACGTTGAGAGGAACAATGAGCTGAACGATGACGCGAACGATGGCGGGTTCGACTTCAGGAACGATGTCGCGAGTAATGAGCGGTCCAGTGAAGGACAGAGGTTGAGGTCGAGTGTAGGATTCTGTTGCCGACGCAGTTACGGGCGCAGTGCGCTACGCAGTGAACGATTCCCTGGCCGGTACTTTCCGACGAACGATGAGAGGTACATTGACCGATCGAATTGGAGGTAAAGGCTGAGGCTGAGGTTGAGGGACGCCAGGTGTCATATGACAGGTTGCGTTTGCGGGAGCGAGAACGCTGCTGGCTAGGCCGTTACTTCGATGGTGCCGGGCGCGCCGGCGATGACCGAGCCGACGACGGCGGCGAGGATACCGGAATCGTGCGCACGGCGCTTGAAGTCGGCGACCCGGTCCTCAGGCAGCGCAATCAGCAGTCCGCCCGAGCTCTGGGATTCCCAGAGGATGCTCTGGAGCGCCGGGGAAACCTCGCCCTTCCACTCAATCTTGTCCCCGAACGAACTCTCGTTCATCGCCACGCCGGCATCGACCAGGGTTTCGGCCATCGCGAGAACCCTGGGCAAAAGCGGCATCGCCGCGGCGCTGAGCCGGATGCGCACGCCGCTGTCCTCGGCCATCTCTTGTACGTGGCCGAGCAAACCATAGCCGGTGATGTCGGTGGCCGCGTGGACGCCGCAGGCAAGCATCGCCGCGGACGCAGCCCGGTTGAGCTGCATCATCGAGGCGGTTGCGGCCTTGTACAGCTCGGGGTCGACATCGTCCTGCGTCATCATCGCCTGGGCGAATACACCGGTGCCAAGCGGCTTAGTGAGCACCAGCACATCGCCGGCCCGGGCGGCCGCGTTGGTGACGATCCGGCGCGGGTCAATCTGGCCGGTGACCGACAGGCCGTATTTGATCTCTTTCTCGTTGAACGTGTGCCCGCCGGCAATCACCGCCCCGGCCTCGCACACGCTGGCCTGTCCGCCGCGCAGTATCTCGGCCAGCACTCGCTTGTCCATCGGCCCCGGGAACCCGATGACGTTCAGGACCGTGAGCGGCACGCCGCCCACGGCATAGACGTCGGAAAGCGAGTTGGTCGCCGCAATCCGGCCGAACGTATACGGGTCTTCGACCATCGGCGTCAAGAGGTCAACGGTCTGAACGAGGGCCAGCCCCTCCTGAAGCAGGAATACACCCGCGTCGTCAGCCGTGTCGGTGCCGACCAGAAGCCTCGGGTCGCTGGGGCGTTCCAGCCCCTGTAGTGCCTGCGCCAACTGCGCCTTGCTCAGCTTGGACGCTCAGCCGGCGCAGGTGACTGTCGCGAGTATGCCGCGTTTAGCCATGGTTCCTTTCCGGAAGGGATCGAGTGTCCTGACCCTCATCCCTTTGTCCCTTTATCCCTTTATCCCTCAGTATGCGGACTTCGCCTTTGCGCTGGGTGACGCCGCGCGAGTCGAGGTAGTTGAGCAGGGGAATCAGGTACTTGCGCGTTGTACCCAGTTCCTGCCTGATCTCCGACGCAGTCAGCTCGGGCTTCTGCGCGAACAGGGCGCGGACCTTCTGGACAGCCAGGGCGACCGCGTCGCGATGCAGAACAACCGACTCGCCGACGTCAACCAGCCGGCCGGATTCAAGCAGGGCCACCCGCGCCTGCTGCGCGAGTTTCTTGTCCACTCCGGCCAGCGCCTCGTCGATGTTCGGCGGTGAGAAACCTGTCTCCTGAAACAGCTTGTCGAGCCGGTCGTACTCTTTCTGCAGTGCCGGGCCCAGCTTGATCTTGTGAGTTGCCAGCCTGATTCGATCATCTTCCATCACAACGTGGTTCTCGGCGAGCAACGCCGCGAGTACGTTCTCGAACAAAGGAGGTGAGAAGGCCGGGGCAGCCTTGGAACGGAGTTCGGGTCGCTTGAGACCGATGCGAAGCGGATTCTCTTTGTGGAACTGCTCAAGCGTCGCGAGAACGGCGGCACGCGCCTCCGTCATCATCTTCTCATGGGCGAGATACTCCTTGCCCTCAAACGCCAGCTTCCGGGCCCGGCCGGTGGTGAATAGCAGGTCGAGCATCTCCTTCGCATCGGCGTCGGCAAGGGCAAGGTCTTTGGCCGCCTGCACCAGTGTCCTCGCTTCGAACCGGTGTTTGAGCAGGTACTGCTCAAGCACGCTGCCGGCCTCGCCGGAGCGCAGCGCCCGCAGCCGCTTCACAACGTCTTCGTCGAACCGGCGCTCCTTGGACGGGTTCGCCTCGAGCACGACGCCGCCGCCGATGGTCTGCTGGGGCGCAAACGTCCGGACGACGTAGTGGTCGTTCCAGTCGCAGACAACCGGTTCTTCGGCTCGCACCTGGACCAGCGCCTCCTGACCGGGCGCCAGTTCTTTCGTATCGAGCAGCGCCACCCGGCACATCACCTCGGCGGTGCCGATGTGAAGCTTGAGACTGGAAAGGTTCTTCAGCGGCTTCTCGACCGACCTGAGCAGGTAGAGGGTTGCATTGAAGTTCGCGGTTGGGGTATAGTATCCCGGGGTCGCGAGCACGTGGCCGCGGCCGACCGCCTCGCGCTCGACGCCCTGGAGGTTGAGCGCGGCCCGTTCGCCGAGCCCGAGAATCTCAAGCATCTGGTTGTGGCGCTGGATTCCCCTGACCCGGACCTCGCGCTGCTGGGGCAGCAGTTCGAGCGTATCGCCGACGCGCACGTGACCGGACAGGACCGTTCCTGCTACTACCGTGCCGAACCCTTTCATCGAGAAGTTCCGGTCGACCGACATCCGGAACACGCCCCGGTCCGGCTTGGCCTCGACCTTGCCGGCCAGGTCGACAATCGCCTGCCGCAACTCGGGAACGCCCTGCCCGGTGATGGCGGAAACCGGTATCATCGGCGCCCCTTCGAGAAATGAACCCTTGACCATCTCGGCGATGTCGAGTTTGACCATCTCGACCCATTCGCTGTCAACCAGGTCGGCCTTGTTGATGGCAACGAGGCCCTTCCTGATGCCCATCAGCCGGCAAATCTCGAAGTGCTCACGGGTCTGCGGCATCACCCCGTCGTCGGCCGCAACCACGAGCACGACGAGGTCGATGGTGCTCGCGCCGGCCAGCATGTGCCGGACGAAGCGCTCGTGTCCGGGTACGTCGATGACGGTTATGTCGGTCCCGAGGAAGGCAAAGCCGAGGTCGGTCGTCATGCCCCGCTCTTTTTCCTCTTTGAGGCGGTCCGGGTCGGTGCCGGTCAGAGCCTTGACCAGGGCCGACTTACCGTGGTCGATATGTCCGGCCGTGCCGACTACAACGTGCATGGCCGAACCCCAATCGCCAGTCGCCGATCGCCAGTCGCCATCCGCCTAGAATCCCTTGCGGTCGCTGCAGCCCGGAACACCGAGTTCGGCCCGGTACTTGGCAACCGTCCGGCGGGAGATGCTGATCTCTTCCTGCTTCAGCCGCGAGCATATCTCGTCGTCGCTTAGCGGGTTCTGCTTGTCCTCGGCATCGACCATTGTCTGGATCTTCTGCTTGATGCTGGTCCGCGACTTGTCGCCGGCCCCGGCCTTGAAGAAGTAGCCGAAGGGAAAGATTCCCTGGTCGGTCTCAAGATACTTGCCGGCGATGGCCCTCGAGATGGTCGAGGCGTGGACGCCGATGATGTCGGCTGCCTGTTTGAGAGTTGCCGGCTTCAGGTGCTGCCTGCCGCGCAGGAAGAAATCATGCTGTTGGTCGATTATCAACTCCACCAGCCGCTTCAGGGTCCGGCGGCGCGATTCGATTCCCTTCAGGAACATCAGCGCCCGCTGCAGTTTCTGCCGGGCAAACTGCACCTGCTCCGGCGAATACGACTTCGGGCTCTTGAGAATCTCGATGTAACGCTGGGAGAGCCGCAGCCGCGGGAAACGCTCGTCATTGGGGCTGGCCACTAGCTGGTCTCCCGACCACTCGACCGAGAAGTCGGGCGAAACGTAATCCGGCGTGCCGGGCGCGAAGCAGCGGGCCGGCCGTGTCTCGAGGTTCAGCAGCCGCTGCACCGCCTTGCGTACGTCGTCTTCGGTGACCCCGCAGAGCCGGGCGATGCGGGCGGTCTGCTTTTTTATCAGCAGGTCCCAGTGGTCGGACAAGAGCTTCCGTTCGAGCGCGGCCGGCGGGACTCCCGCCAGCTCGAGCTGGACGAGAAACGACTCGCGCCGGTCATGGCAGGCGATGCCGCCGGGCTCAAGCCGCTGGATGGCGAACAGAATCGAACGGACGCGCTCAACATCTACCCCCTGCTGCTGGGCTATTTCCTCGTCGGTCATCGTCAGGAACCCGTCATCGTCCAGTGATTCGATGACGAACTCCGCGACCCGCGCATCGTCGTCGCTCAGGCTGCTGCGCAGCCGAGGCATCAGGCATTCGGCCAGGCGCAGTTCCGGACCGGCGGCAAGGTCGATGGCCGACCCCTCGTCGTCGTCCGACCCGGCACCGACCGTGACGGTGGCCGACCAGTTGTCTTCCGGCATCAGCTCGTTGATGGTGTACTCTTCGCCGGGCCGGGTCTCGATCTGAGTTTCGTGCGTCTCGGGCGCCGGCGTGCTTTCGGCCGGCACCGGCGCGGCGGCCTCGGGCGCCGGCTCGGAAACCGCGGCAACCGCCTCGGTCTCGGGGGTGTCCGGACTGCCGTCCGATTCCTCGAGTGCCGGGTTCTGCTCTATCTCCTCCCGGACGAGCTGCTCAAGGTCAAGGGCCGAGACCTGGAGCAGCTTCATCTGCAGTATGAGCTGCGGGGTCAACCGCATCTCGAGCTGCTGCTTCATGTCGAGGCCGATACCTATCTTCATATACGGAACCTTTCGCCGAGGTAGACCTGCCGCGCCTTCTCGTCCTTGACCAGGTCCTCCGATGTACCGGAAAGCAGCACCCGTGCGTCGTACATGATGTAGGCCCGGTCGGTGATTTCGAGCGTCTCGCGGACATTGTGGTCGGTGATGAGGATACCGAGCCCCTCGTTTCGCAATTGCCGGACGATGTCCTGGATTTCCGCGCGCACGATCGGGTCGATGCCGGTGAAGGGCTCGTCGAGAAGGAGAAACGACGGCCGCGAGGCGAGGGCTCGCGCCAGCTCCACCCGCCGCCGCTCGCCGCCCGACAGCGTCCCCCCCCGCTGCTTCCGCAACTGCGTGACATTGAATTTGGCGAGGAGTTCATCGACCCGCGCCGTCTGTTCGGATTTGGCCACGCCCAGCATCTCGAGGATTGCCTTGACGTTGTCCTCCACCGACAGCTTACGGAATATCGATGGCTCCTGCGAAAGGTAGCCGAGACCGAGCCGGGCACGCCGGTACACCGGCAGATGCGTGATATCGTGGCCGTCCAGGGTAATGGTCCCCCGTTCGGGCCGGATGAACCCGGTTATCATGTGGAACGTCGTCGTCTTGCCGGCACCGTTGGGACCGAGCAACCCGACAATCTCGCCCCGTGAGAGGTCAAGGCTCACTCCGTCGACGACCACCCGCTCACCGTACCGCTTCTTTAGCTCCCGGGCCGCGAGGTTCATTGTGAACCCTGTCCTTCGATGCGGACCTCGGCCGGGCTGTTTTCTCTGCCGGTGCGGATCAACTGCCCCGAACTCAGCTCCCGCACCTCGACCCGGTCGATCGCGCCGTCCGCGACCCGTAGCTCAATCGACTTACCGGCAACGACGATTGAGTCCCCGCCTTCGGTGCGATACTCGCCGGCGGCATGATTGAGAATCGTGACGCGTTCAAGGCCCCCGTTCTTGACCCGGAATGCCATCGAGTCGCCGCTCGCGCGGCTCACGCTGTCCCGCACCCGCGGCCCGCCCAGCGCCAGCCCCGAATCCGGGCCGGAGACGAAGTCAATCGTGTCGCATTCGAGTTCGGTCGCGCCCGACCTCAGCCGGACGCCGCCCTGGGCGCGGGCGCGCGACCCTTTCTCATACCAGAACATCTGGCGACTGGTCACCAGGGCCGAGTCCTTGCCGCGCTGCCAGGTGAGCACCGGAATCGAGTCAACCACGCCGACGTCTTCGTCGAGGTTGTAGGTCCCCTTGCGGCCGGTCAGCCGGAAGCTCCGATTGACGTTCTCAAGCACCACCCCCGAATCGGCCCGCACCAGTTTCTCCCGTGACTGGTAGAGCAGCTTCGGAGCGCGAATGTCGAGCGATTCCTGCCGGACCCGCACGTTGCCGAAGAGCTCGGCCAGCTTGTCGGTAAAACGATACCGGGCCGAGTCCGCCCACATCTGGGCATCCGGATTGGTGATATGGACCGCGTCCTGGATGAGCGCCAGCCCCCGGCCTTCGTACATCCGCGCCAGATTTGCGGTAATCTTCGTCCCGTCGTCGGTCACCACGACGCTGTCCCGGAAAACGGTCGCATCGCCTCCCGGAACGCGTTCGATGGACATGTGTTTGGCGCTGAGATTGGACGCAATACAGAATCCGAGGCACAGTCCAAACCCCGTCAGTATACGTCCGGTCAATCCTATTCGTCCCATGCCGGTCATTTGCCGGTCTCGAAATCGTAGTCGGACGTCCCGTGCACCGGGCTCAGGATGTCAATCTTATTCAGCCCGGCGTCGGACACGAGCCCCCTGCCTTCGATTCGGCCCTTGGGCGTCTGGATCACGAGGTCGGCGTCGGTACGCACCAGCCGGCGCTGGTTGCTCCAGGCAAGCGAGTCGGTCTCAAGCTCAGTGCTGTCCGACGTACGGACGACGACGTGGCCGCGGGCAACGAGGTCTTCGTTCTTCGAGTATATCGAACCCTCGTCTGCTACCAGCGTGGAGCTGACTCCTCCTACCTCATCGTAGAAAAGCACCCGCACGCCGGTGACATCGATGCGCTGGGCCGGGTCGTAGACATATGCCTTCTGCGCCTCAAGCGTGTAGAGCCGCTGGCCGCTGGAGGTCTCATTGAGCGTGAGCGCTTCGACGAACTGGTTCGGCGGCACCGGATTCGGCCCGCAAACCGGCCTGTCATTACAGGCACCGAGCAGCAGGAACAGAGCGGCCGACAGGCAGCTCCCAATCCGTCCCGGCCCGAAATCTGCAATCTGCAATCTGCAATCTGCAGTCCTCACTGGATGGCTCCCGCCTTGCCCCACCACACCCACTCGACCGGATTCTCCCGCACCTGCTCCAAGAGCGCCCGGACCGCCGCCCGTTCATCCCCGGGAGGATAGACGTCCACGGTGATGCGGCCGCCATCAAGCCGCGCGAACGCCGGCGCCAGCCCCGCGCCCTCCCGCGCCGCCAGCCTGAATCCGATGGCGGGCAGCCTCATGCTGATGCCATCGCACTCCGCCCTCGTCTGAGCACCTTGACTCGTGTTGTCCAGCATGAAGCCGGTAATGGATGGCTCGCGACCTGCCCTGATTGCCTGCTTGATCCCGCCGGCCACGCCTACTCCTTCGGAACTGCGCAAACCCCCGAGCTTCGCAGCCAGCGCCGGGTCACGCTGCTCGCCAACGGCGAGCGTGACCTTGCAGCCGCTGCGGGCGAATACCTTGGGCAGGTATTCCCACAGCCCGAAATGAAAAGAAGCCATCGTCACGTGCAATTCCTGTTCCAGAACTTTATGCCTAAGATTCTCGCCGCGGATGACCGCCCTGTCAACCAGCGCGCAACCGCTTTTCGAGTCTGTTCTTGCCATTGCCGACAGGTTCCGCCCCAGCCGCCAGCCGTTTCTCACCCAGAACCAGCGGCTGGCTTTCCCCGTGATAATACGCAGGTTACGCCTGATTTCGCGACGATAGTCCGGCCTCAGTGCAAGATAGAGAAGGACGATTGTACGGGAGAGTAGGGCTGCCGGCTCCTCAGGCAGAGCCCGAACCAGCGCGAGAGCGATGACGGGCAAACTCATGGCCGGCCTTGATGAACTCATGGAACAGTGGATGGGGCCTGAGTGGCCGCGACTTGAACTCCGGATGGAACTGGGTCGCCACGAAAAACGGGTGCCCCTTTAGCTCGACGATCTCAACGAGCTTCCCATCCGGCGATTTGCCCGTCGCCAGCAATCCGCTTCGCTCGAGCATCGGCAGGTACTTGAGGTTGACTTCGTAACGGTGCCGGTGCCTCTCCTGTATCAGCCCGGCACGGTAGCTGCGCATGGCAACGCTGCCTTTGCGCACGCGGCAGGGCCAGGCGCCAAGCCGCATCGTGCCGCCCTTGCGCCGGAGACCGCGCTGGCGCGGCATCATGTAGATTACCGGGTACGGCGTCCGCGGATTGAATTCGGTGGAGTTGGCGTTCTCCAGGCCGCACTGGTTGCGCGCCATCTCGATCACCGCCGACTGGAGCCCGACGCAGAGACCGAGGAACGGCAACCCGTGCTCGCGGCAATACTTGACCGCGCACAGCTTGCCCTCGATGCCGCGCACGCCGAAACCGCCCGGCACGATTATCCCGGCCAGGCCGGCAAGGCGTTCCTCGACCGTTTCCGGCGTTATCTCCTCCGACTCGATCCAGCGGATTTTCGCGCTCAAGCCCAGGCCCGATGCCGCGTGGTGAACCGCCTCGGCGACCGACTTGTAGGCATCGTGCAGCTTCATGTACTTGCCGCAGAGCCCGATCTCCAAAAGCTCGGTCGCTAATGTCTCATGCTCGATGAAACGCTGCCAGGAAACGAGGTCCGGCTTGCGGGTCTTCAACCCGAGCAGCCGGCAGATGTAGCCATCAAGGTTCTGCCGGTGGAAAACCAGCGGTATCTTGTAGATGTTGTCGACGTCCACCGCCTCGATGACCGCCTCCGGCCGCACGTTGCAGAACAGGGCAATCTTGTCGCGCGACTCCTGCGGCAGCGCCGTCTCGGCCCGGCACATCACGATGTCGGGCTGGATGCCGAGGTCCAAAAGCTCCCGCACCGAGTGCTGCGTCGGCTTGGTTTTGTACTCGCCGGCGCTCCTGATATACGGTACCAGGGTAAGGTGGACGTACATGACGTTGCGTCGTCCCTCTTCCAGTGCGAACTGGCGCGCTGCCTCCAGGAAGGGCTGGCCCTCGATGTCGCCGACCGTGCCGCCGATTTCGGTAATCACCACGTCGTGTCCCTTGGCCAGCTTCCGGATCCGGTCCTTTATCTCCCCGGTGATATGCGGCACGACCTGGATGGTCCGGCCGAGATACGTGCCTCTCCGCTCCCGCTCGATGACCGCCGAGTAGACCTGCCCGGCCGTTACGTTATTGTCCTGTGACAGGCTTAAGTCGATGAACCGTTCATAGTGGCCGAGGTCGAGGTCGGTTTCCGCCCCGTCGTCGGTGACGAATACCTCGCCGTGCTGGAACGGGCTCATCGTTCCCGGGTCAACATTGATGTACGGGTCGAACTTCAGCGGCACTACGTTCAGCCCGCGCGCCTTCAGGAGCAGCCCGATGGACGAAGTGGCAATTCCCTTGCCCAGGGACGACACCACTCCGCCGGTAACGAAGATGTACTTAGCCACGCTAAAAGTGCACTAGTGGTCCAGTGGTCAAGCGCTCGAGTGGCCGAACCGCTCCGCTCCTGTCACTCGACCACTTGATCACTCGATTCCTTCTCGCTAGCCCTGCCGCTGCTTGTGCTTCGGCTCGCGCTTGCAGATAACGTGGACGACGCCCTTGCGCTTCACAACTACGCAGTGGGCGCAGCGTTTCTTGACCGACGTTCGAACTTTCACATTAGCTCCTTTTCAGCAAATAGCGGCCGCCGGAGATGGCCCTACTTGAACCGGTAAATGATGCGGCCCCGGGTGAGGTCATACGGCGAAAACTCCACCGTAACCCGGTCACCGGGCAATATCCTAATCCAGTGCAACCGCATCCGGCCCGAGATATGGGCGATGACCTGGTGCTTGTTGTCCAACTCGACCTTGAAGGTCGCGCTGGGCAGCGATTCCAGTATCGTCCCCTCGAGCTGTATCAGGTCTTTCTTACTCATTCATCTCCATTGTTCGGTCGCTGCCTATTCTGCCGTACCAATCGACCAACGTCAATTCCGGTCGGTCTCCCGTGTTCCCGTGCGGCAATCGGCTCTCGTCATTCATCGTTGCCCCGGGTCAATATCTCCGGTTCGCCGGCAGTCACCAGCACCGTGTGCTCGTAGTGCGCCGACGGCCGGTGGTCGGAGGCCACCACGGTCCAGCCGTTCGCGAGTGTCTCGACCTCGTACCTGCCCATGTTCACCATCGGCTCTATCGCCAGCGTCATGCCGGTAACGAGCCTCATGCCCTGACCCGGCCGGCCGAAGTTCGGCACTGATGGGTCTTCGTGCAGGTTCGTGCCCACGCCGTGCCCGCACAGGTCGCGCACCACCGAGTAGCCCTGCGCCTCGACGTACGTCTGCACGGCGTGGCCGATATCCGACACGCGGTTGCCGACCTTTGCCTGCGCCGCTCCCAGCCAGAAGGCACGCTCGGTGGCAGCAACGAGAGCCAGTACCTCGGGCCGCACGTCGCCCACCGCGAACGTCCTCGCCCCGTCGGCAATCAGCCCGTCTTTGGTCACGCCGACGTCGACCTTGACGATGTCCCCGGCTGCCAGCTTGCGATGACCCGGTATGCCGTGCACCACTTCCTCGTTGACACCGATGCACACCGCTGCCGGAAATCCGCGGTAGCCAAGGAACGTCGGGTAGCCACCGTGTGCCCGGATATAGTCGTCGCAGACCTGCTCGAGCTCCCGCAAGGTTTTGCCTGGCCCGATTGCCCTGCCGGCCGCTGCCAGCGCTCCCGCGACCACGCGTCCCGAAGCCCGGATTCCCTCAATCTCGCGCTCCGACTTCAGATGGACGGCCAAAGACGCCTCATACGCGGGATTTCATGCACCATGCCGGGACTGGCATCGAGCGTCAAACCGCGCCAATCAGGCAGACGATCTCCTCGTAGACCCGGTCGCGGCCGAGCGCCCCGTCGATCCGCTTCAGCTTTCCCTGCGCGGAGTAGTAGCTCAAAACCGGCTCGGTCTGTGCGTGGTAGGTGTTGAGCCGGTCGCGTATTACCGATTCCGTGTCATCCTTGCGCTGGTACAGCTCACCGCCGCAGTCGTCGCAGATGCCTTCCTGCTTCGGCGGCTTGAAGGTCAGATTGTATATCTTCCCGCAGTTCCGGCACTGACGCCTCGACGTCAGGCGCTTCACGACCTCGGCGTCCGCGAGGTCAACCAGCACGGCCATATCCACGGACAGACTCTTTGCGGCGAGCACCTTGTCGAGGCCCTCGGCCTGCGGAATCGTACGCGGGAATCCATCAAACAGGATTGGCTTGCCCGCGTTATCCGAAAGGAAGCTGTTCACGACCTCAAGCACAACCGCATCCGGCACTAGCCCGCCGGAAGTTACGTACTTCTCGACCTGCAACCCGACCGGTGTCTTGCGCCGGATATGGTCGCGGAACACCTCGCCGGTTGAATAGTGGACAAACCCGTTCTTCTCGCGGAGCAGCTCTGCCTGGGTGCCTTTGCCGCTTCCGGGCGGCCCGATCAGGATGAGATTCATTGCCTTCATACGCTGCGGAAGTCTAGCAGCGAATGCACAAGTGTCAAGCCTACCGCTATTTGCGCGCTCCTAGGGCTTGAATCCCCAGATGCACCAGAACGGTGACGAGCCGGAGTAGGCCGCAGTACCTTCCTTCACTGCCTTGCGGAATGCCTGGTCTACGCTCCGGTTGATGCGCCGGTGCCGGTCGAACATGGCTCGGGCGAGACCCCCGGCCCGCATCTGCGCAACCTCGGCCTTGTTCACCCGGTCCCATCGCAGCGGCTCCCGCACCCGCTCCAGCGTGTTCCGATAGGCGGTCTGCTGCTCCGGGGAAGCGTAGGGCGGCGCAATCCAGACGACCCGCTCATTCATGCGCACGCCTACATTCCTCATGCCGCGCGCCTCCATCCAGACCGGAACATGGCAGCCGACCGAGAAGTCGCCGAAGCCAAGCTCCCGCCGGCCCTTCATCATGCGCAGTCCGACCTCGTGTCCGAGCAATCGCTCGTCCACGGTGGGCTCACGCCAACTGGTCCATCCTGAGCTGCCGCTGCCGGTCATCGCGTTATCGAACACCGCGACGCAACCGCCCGACCTGGTAACCCGTATCATCTCGTCGAACGCCTTCTCTGGCTCCGCCAGATGACAGAATACGACATGCGCCAGGGTTGCGTCGAACGCATTGTCCTCAAAGGGCATCCCGCAGATGTCGCCGGCCACGAACCGCGCCGCCCTGCCGAAACCCTCCTTCCGGCAGTAACGGCCGGCCTGTCTGAGCAGTCTCTTGTCACGGTCCAGACCTGTGAGCCCGCCGCCGGGCATGCAGAACCTGCCCCAGGTACGCATGGCGTAGCCAAACCCACAGCCCGCGTCCAGCATCTTCATCCCGGGCTTGAGTTGAAAGTGCCGCGCCAGACTCTCGACCTGCTCCGGGGTCCACAAATCCCGACGCTGACGGATAAGCACTTCACGCCGGGTCTTCGCCCGCGAGTAGTCAATCGGATGCCTGAGCTTCACGTCTCTTCGCCCTGTGCGCGTCCGGCGTCAGGCATGCTTCACGAAAGGCCGCTCAGCTTGCCGTCGTCCGCGATGTCTATCTTAAGGGCGTTTGGTTTCTTCGCCAGGCCCGGCAGCAGTTCGATTTCACCCGCCACCGGCACCAGGTAGCCCGCGCCGGCCCGGATGTGGACTGCGGAGATGCTTATCTTGAACCCTTCGCAGGCGCCGACGCACTCCGGGTCGTCGGAGAAGGAAAGCTGCGTCTTGGCGATGCAGACCGGCAGCTTGTCGAACTCGAGGGCGTAGATGCGCTTGAGGTCGCGCTCGGCCCTGGGCGTGTATAAGACTCGGTCAGCCCCGTATATCTTCTGGGCGACCGCCGCGATCTTGTCTTCCACCGCTGCCGAATAGTCGTAGACCGGCTTGTTCTGCCCCGGCTTCTCCTCTATCTGCTGCATCACGGCCTGAGCCAGGTCTTCGCACCCTCTGCCGCCGTCGGCGAAGCCGGTGCTCAACGTGCAGGCCACGCCGTGCTCCCGGCAGTAACGCTTCACCAGTTCGACGTCGTCGTCAGAATCGACCTCAAACCGATTCAGGGCGACTACCGGCTCAAGCCCGAGCGTCCGGCAGTTCTCGATGTGCCGCCGCAGGTTGTCGAATCCCCGCCACAGCTCGGTCATCGTCCCTTTCTTCGCATCCTTGGCCCCGCCCTGATGCTTGAGCGCCCGGACCGTGGCAACCAGAACGCAGGCCGCGATGTTCCAGCCCGCCAGCGGAGCGACGATGTCAACGAACTTCTCCGCGCCGAGGTCGGACCCGAACCCGGCCTCGACGACCGTATACTCGCACAGTCTCATCGCCGCGTTAACCGAGATGATGCTCGCCGTACCGTGGGCGATATTGGCAAACGGCCCGGCATGGATGAGCGCCGGCGTGTTCTCGGTCGTCTGGACGAGATTCGGTTTGATTGCGTCCTTTAAGAGCACGGCCATGGCTCCGGTCGCGCCAAGGTCGTTCGCGGTGATAGGCTTGTCGTCGTAGGCCTGCGCCACCAGAATCCGCCCCAGCCGCTGCTTCAGGTCGGCCCGGTTTGCGGCGAGGGCCAGAATCGCCATTATCTCCGACGCAGCGGTGATTACGCAGCTATCCTCTCGCGCCGGCCCGTCTGCTCGACCACCCAGTCCAACCACCATCATCCTGAGTACCCGGTCGTTCATATCAATCGTCCGCGGGAAAGCAATCTCGCGGCCGTCAATCCGGAGCGGGTTGTCAAAGTGAATCGAGTTGTCGAGCATCGCGGAAAGCAGGTTGTGCGCGGCCGTGACCGCGTGGAAGTCGCCCGTGAAATGGAGGTTGATGTCCTCCATCGGCAGCACCTGCGAGTAGCCACCGCCGGCGGCTCCGCCCTTGATGCCGAAAACCGGGCCGAGCGACGGCTGGCGCAGCACCGCAATCGACTTCTTCCCCAACCGGTTGAAGGCCATCGAGAGGCCGGTGGAAACAGTGGTCTTACCCTCGCCGTACTTGGTTGGCGTCACCGCGGTCACCAGCACGAGCTTGCCGGCCGCCCGGTCTTTGAGCTGTTCGAGCAGCCTCACCGACAGCTTCGCCTTGTAGTTCCCGTTCGGCAGAATCAGGTCCGGGTCGGTAATCCCGAGCCCGGCCGCGATCTCAGCAATCGGCTTCAGCTTCGCCTTCTGCGCAATCTCGATGTCACTCAGCACGCTTCCTCCAATCTACCTATCGCCAATGCCATCGGCCGCAAGCCGTCAGCCATCGACCTCCGCACCAACGATGAACGGAGAACGATGTACGACGCTCGCCGCGTCAATAATCACTTGCGGTGTCCCCCGAGTTCCCCTCAGCGTCGCGTCGGTCCGGCGGACTCGGGTGGCGGCCCGGAATACGACGCCTGATTTCCTCGTCCATGACCTGCAGTCGCTCGAACGACGCCCTGAGAAACTGTGCCCAAGGAGTGGCATGTGAGTCACCGACGCGGGCCACGCGTCTGCAGATGGCCTTGGCCGTATAGCGCCGCTGGAAGAGCAGATCCTTGAGGTCGGTGCGGGCGATTGGCTGACGGAACTGGTCGGCTGCTTCCGCGTCAGTTACTCCCTGCGTCTCCTCCTCGGTCTCCTCGATGTCCTCGGCTGCGGCCGGGAACATGCGGTCGAATTCCTTCGCCTCGCGCTGTACGTGCACCCAGAACTGCTCGGGCGTCATCTCATCTTCGTGCGCGTCCTGCGCGGCTTCCTTCGCCAGATCGTCGACGACCTCGCGAAAGAACTCCCGGTCTACCTCAAGCTGACTCTTCATTCGCCCTCCTGGGATGGGCCACGGCTAGTGCTCACGGCAGTGGAAACGCTGCGGCCAGACGGCAATCGATGTCCGCTTTCGGCCTACAGCTCACGGCATCCGCGTTCGTTCGGCCGATTCGTACATCGTTCATCGTTTGGCGCGAGTGAGAGTCGCTCGCCGCTGGCCGCGTACACGATGGACGAATACACGATGTACGAGTCCGCCGACGTGGTTGGCAATCCAAAATCGTAAATCCAAAATGACTCGGGCCGTGTCAATGATCATTTGCCATGTCCTCGGGACTCCTGGTCTGAGTCTGTCCCGGCTTTGTCGGCTCATGCTGCCTCTCTGCTTCTCCTCGGAGACCGGTAAGGAAGCAGCCGCTCAAGGAGGAGCTTGTCCGCCAGGACGGCCAGCAGCACTCCGCCGGCGAACATGGCGAAGTCAAGCGGGTCAAACGTCCGTCCCAGCAGAGGTACTCCGAAGGCTTGTAGTATCTCGGTGAACGACGCGACACCAAAGACCAGCGCGGCCTTCAGTCGCCAGTCGCTCAGAAAGGCAAGGACGGGCGAGACCTTGCGTTTCACGCCCTCGGGTGCATCGGATAGGATGATGGCGCGAACCTGTGCTTCGAGCATGCATAGCAGGAAGTACATGCCAAAGGGGATGATGATGTCGGAGAAGTAGCCGTAGTAGAGCACGTACAGCCGGCCTCGAAGGTGGCTTCCCAGCCGGAAGGCGTGAACCAGGGCGATGGCCAGTTGGACGCCGACTGCTACCGCAGTCCTGCCCCCGGCAGTTGTGCTGATTGAAGACCCGCTGGGCATCGACGCAGAACTCGCTTTCACCTAATACTCACGTACCAATCCGATGAGCCAACGATGTACGCACTGTCCGACAGCGGCGTCCGGAGCCAACGATGAACGATGTACGA
>Ga0136653_10000826_pt1 | contig 16421 bp, 13 predicted proteins | sample LakKivw275mmetaG_FD_94866 | JGI IMG/M metagenome (GOLD analysis project Ga0136653, IMG submission 94866) | Anoxic lake water microbial communities from Lake Kivu, Rwanda to study Microbial Dark Matter (Phase II) - Lake Kivu water 275m metaG... | ecosystem: Environmental > Aquatic > Freshwater >...
CCGGTGCGGAAGTCCGCCTGTCAGGTGGTAGGATGATCTCAAACTGGAAAGCGGTTACCAGCCCGGAGGTACTGAACCGGTTGAGCCCGGGTGCCCGCGATAAGATTGTCGAGGCAGACCTCCGAGCGACAGGTATTACCGGTTTCGGTTCGCCCGGAGGCAACGGCATGGAACTTTTCTTCAACGACCAACCCATGTGGATATCCCGGTATCCCAATAAGGGTTTTGTAAAGATTGTCGGATTATATAATGAAGATCCCGTTGACGTCCGCGGAACGAAAGGGGATTACAAAGGAAAATTCAGATATGACGATCCGCGGCTTTCCCTATGGCAAGCCGAGAAAGATGCCTGGGTCCATGGTTACTGGTTCTGGGACTGGAGCGAGGAGCGTCATAAAATAGCCCGTATCGATACCCTGAACAACACCATCGAGGTTACCCCTCCCTATCACCGGTACGGATACCGGCTCGGTCAATGGTTTTATGGATATAACCTGCTCTCGGAAATTGACGAACCGGGCGAATACTATATCGACCGCGAACAGGGGATCCTCTATTTCTACCCGCCTTCCGATGTTCAGGAGGGTCAGAGCATGGTATCGGTGATCCCCACGATCATCACCCTGGATGATGTTTCCAATGTCACGGTCCAGGGAATCACCCTGGAAGGTTCGCGCGAAGCCGTTATCAGGATGAATCAATGCGAAAACTGTGTGGTCGACGGGTGCATATTGCGTAACGCGGGAGACTGGGCCGTGACGATCACGGAAGGGAAAAACTCGGGAGTCACCGGGAGCGAGATCTACCAGGTTGGCGGCGGAGGGGTGAGGATCGAGGCAGGGGATCGTAAAACCCTGGTCTCGGCAGGTTGTTATGTCGATAACAACCATATCCATCATACGGCCCGGACAAAGAGAGTCTATTACCCCTGCGTTTCCCTCTATGGCGTCGGCAACCGTGTCTCGCACAACATCCTGGCCGAGGTGCCCCATATGGCGGTCTATTTTAACGGCAATGACCACCTGATCGAATACAATGAGATCTACGACGTCTGCTATGAAACGAACGACGCCGGTGCCATTTATGCCGGGCGCGACTGGACCATGCGGGGCAATATTATCCGTTTCAATTACCTGCATGACATTACCGGATTTGAAGGGAAGGGCTGTGTCGGTCTTTATCTCGATGATGCGTTTGCGTCAGCGGAGGTCACCGGTAACATTTTTGAAAGGGTGACCCGTGCCATGATGATCGGAGGAGGAAGGGACAACGTAGTGGTCAACAACATCTTTGTCGACTGCGTTCCCTCCCTTCACATTGACGGCAGGGGGTTAAACTGGATGGTTTACCACATCGATGACTGGCTCAAGGAAGAAAAAGAGCAGGGAACGATCCTGGGTATCGCTTATAATAAGCCTCCCTACAGCACCCGCTACCCGAAGCTCATCAACATCATCAACGACGAACCGTATGCACCGAAAGGAAACCTCATCGCCTGCAATATTTGCCTGGGCGGCAACTGGGACAAGCCCGCCGGTTTCTGGAATGTGTCCATCGAGGGGGTTGCCCGGCCCTATCTGTCGATGGAAAACAATATCGTATCCCCGACCTCGGAGGTTGAAGACCCGGCATCGAACGGACTGTTGATCGTTGATCCGATGTTTGTGGATCCGAAGGACCCGCTGAAGGCAAAATTCCAATTGGCTCCGGGTTCACCGGCCCTGGAGCGGGGATTCAAACAGATACCTTTTGAAAAGATCGGGCTGATCAAATCCGAGCCCATCCGGAATCAGTAAGACAACTCCTTCGGGCTGGATTCCCCGGTACTGGCAGGGGGCCGGGTACCGGCTTCAATATTTCGGCCAGAATTCAACGGTCAGGATCGGGATACTGGAGGTGTTGTAATTGACCGAGACCAGATGAACCTCCTCCCAGACGTTCCAGGGTTCTCCGCTGAACTTATTCCGCCGGATAACCACATTTTTAACGACACTGGCGGCACCTGGCCCTCTTATCTCGAAATAGATCAGATTTCCCAGTGTATGGTCGTACTGCAGGTTGTTCAGCTCGATCTGGTAAACCACACTGTCGGTTTGAATGGTGTTATGCATGATCTGATAGCCCGTCAAAGAGTTGATAGTATTCCCGTCAGCAGACATCTCTACCTTGATTTTTCCAAGGGTTTGTGACCGCTCCCAATCGTAGTATCCGGAGCCAAACTGACTGAAGGTGAAATCAAAGCTGTTACCCGTCCAGGCAAGGGAGTATTCACCCGGCTGGAAAAACAGAAACTGCGCTATATTGAGATTGGAACTCCACCAGGTGTTGCTGAAGGTAAAATCAGCACCAAAAATGAGGCTGACCCTGTCGGCAGCTTTTAACTTTTCAAGGAGGCTGGAAGTGATGGTCGCCAGGGCACTCTTGTAATTGATCGACTGATTGGTGGCATTATCGAACAGTTCGACTCCGACGCCAAATTCTCCCTCTTTGGTAAAGGTGTGCGTCACCGTGCTGTCGTTGATTTTTGTAACGTTCTGGCTTTCATCGCCAAATCCCCAGACGAATTTATAATTGGCCGGTAACTCTCCATTGGTACGTGCCGTGAAGGTATACTCCCGGTTGATGTTTCCGTATAAATGTTCCGGCTCAATAAACAGGGTTTCGTACTGGTTCTTGATTTTTGCGTTTCCCAAAGCCTCGGCTACTTCTTTGTTTTCCGCATTATCGTACAGTTTGACCTGGATGATATAATCGCCCGGGTATTCATACTTGTGTTGCACAGTGCTGTCATTTATTTTCGTGACCTCCGGAGTGTTATCGCCAAAGTTCCAGACAAATTTGGAGCTGGCCGGCAAGCCACCATTGGTCCTTCCGTATAAGGTATATTCCTGGTTGGTGACCCCTTTTAATGGATCAGGATCAATGCTGAGAATTGAATAATTGATATTCAGCCATTTAAAGTCGACAAATGTCTCTTGACTCCTTTTCTTACTGTGGAGATAAAAACCAAGCAGATTCTTGCCAGGTTTCAGGTTTATCCGGGCCACGCCACCGTTAGCGCTAGTGCCTGCTGCAACAGGATTACCCGTAATATCAACTACATCAAATAGCTGCAGGTGATCAGTGAAGGAAATATAACTTTCGCACCCGCTGGATTGACAAACCACATCAATGTCATTCTTATCAACATATTTATCATTCTCTAAAGGAGGGCCGTCCGGTGAATCCAGGTAAAACTGGTATCCCGGAAACCGGTCATTTCCGATAGTTCCCGCTTCAACCTCCGCCCATCGACGGGAAATCTGTTCCCAACTGATATATGCTGTTTTTGCAAAATATCCGATGGCGTCAAATAGGGTGGTTGCAGTATCAACCTTAGCTGAAGACGGATATGGGACAAAATCCCCATTCACGAAATCAATGGTTCTGACACTGACAGCCGCCGTGTTCGGATCCCGGTTATTCGGGAAATTCGGATCCGCAATATACAGTTTTCCTTCACTGACATTGATTTTATAGACGATCACGGCATGACCGCCGTAATTGGGCGTTGTCTTGTATATCAGGGCAAGTTGAGGCTCCCCGGTGAGCAGCATGGAATATTCAAAGGCATACCAGTTTGTCCTTCCCAGGTAAGACTTGATATAGGTATTCCAATCCCAGAAACCGAACCAGCAATCCTCCTGGATGGTGGACGCAAACCGGTAACCGAGCGGATTATCCTGCCACATGGTAATGGGATTGTTCGGGTTACAGACCGCATCATAACCATGGAATAAACTCTTTTGCCCGTTTAAATGCTGCTCATAATAATACCACATGGCAGAAATGCTCTGCCCGGCGCAATGGCCTCCGGGAGAGATATAGGAACCCCAGTTGACGAATTCCCAATCATCAACCCCGGGAGTAAAACCCGATGAAATGATCTCCTGATTATTCAGTGACGATTCCAGAACCGAACTGACAACCATATTGGCGTAACTCACCCCTTCGGATTTCGATCCTTTTAACCCGCCGGATGAACCGGACGAAAAGTGCCGCGTCGAAACCTGGATAAACCCGGGATTCAGGGAATCTATCGGCAATCCTTCCAGTTCACCGGTATTCTCATCGTAGAAGAAACCCATGGCGAAAGAACCTTCCGGAAGGCTGACCGGTATCCTGACCGTCATTGGTTTTTCGGCGAATCCCCCGTCGCAACTGATGGTGATCAACGGAGTGAGCGGATTGAAATTCTCGCCCAGGGTATGGCTGATAATCTCCGAATAGGAAATGTTGAAATTAGCATAGGCCGGAAAAGAGCCGGGTTCTACCGTTATCTGCATACCGTCAAGCGGTTCGCCGGGTTGGTCAATGGTTATGGTGCCTCCGCCGAAAGTGACAAAGTCTCCCCAACAGTATACGGATTGTCCGAGGATGAGCTTGCCACCGTCATCGGGAAAGTAGTTTTGGTAATTGTACTCCTCGCAGCCGGCCAGCACAAGCAGAAGAGCGGCACCGACAAGGGACAGGTGTGCTTTCATAGGTTTCCAGCGTTAGTATGCTTACTACCAATATACTATAATAGCGGGAGGATACCAAATGGGGGTTTTACGTATGGAGCTCAGGTGAAAGGGCTTTACAATATGCATGTTAACTGATCGTTAGTCTGTTAGATAGCGAATTCAAACCCAATCAATAAAATATTGTACCGAATAGGCCTTCTGATTATTTCCTTGCTGACTCTTGTCAAAGCAGGGATCGGGCAACCCTCAATGGCTGATCTTTCAAGCCAGGTCAATCTAATCCGGGTAGCTGTACCCTTCCTGATGATACCGCCCGGTCAGGTCAACAACGGGATTATTTTAACCGTTCCCGACGGAACGGCCGGGATCAACATTTACGGAAATCCGGCGCTACCAGCTATAAGCAGCCAGAAATTCCAGGCCACGATCGATCCATCTTACTACATGATTAGAGCCAATCAACCAGTCTGGCTCTGGGATGTTGGAGCCAAATACCATTTACCGAAAAAACATACCCTCGGAATGAATTTCCGGTTCTATGACCTGGGAGAACATATTACGGTTTTCCAAGGAGATAGCGTGACTTATCAGCCCTATGAACTGGCAGCTTCGTTACGATATTCTTTCCAGATCAACCGATACACCGGCTTTGGGGTGGCTGTCAAATACATTCACAGCAACCTTACACCAGGTCTTACGTTGGAAGGAACACAAATGATTATCGGCCAGTCACTTGCAGTGGATCTCGGATTTGTCAGGCGCTTTCCGTCGCGGAATGGCACATTCGATCATTTTCTGGGAGTGTCTGTCACAAGTCTTGGAATGAAGATCCGCTATTCCAGGAATTCGCCGGGTGACTTCATCCCTACCTCCTTGAATGCGGGCTCTGCATTCCGCTGGAATATCGGAGCGGATCATAATGCGTCCGTATCGTATGAATGCTCCAAACTCCTGGTTCCCACTCCTCCGGCCTTTTATGATGATTCGACGAATCTGGAAGGGGATCCGGTCCTTCTGGCTGGTTATGATTCTGATGTCAGTGTATTCAAGGGATTGATCCAGTCGTTTTATGATGCGCCGGGAGGGTTTGTTGAAGAATGGCATGAAATCAATCATTCGTTCGGCCTGGTATATAATTATCGGTTTATGACCGCAGGATTGGGTTATACCTGGCAACACCCGGCAAAAGGTTCCGGGGAATGCTTCACAGCGGGCTTATCGGGCAACTTCCGGATCAGTAAACAAAACGACACCCGTTGCAGAATCAGTGTTTCCTATCTCTGGCCTGTCCGGTCGTCCTACAACAAGATAGGTTGTCTGAAGGCAGGGATCAGTTTAAGTATATAATGCGGCTTCCGTTTAGTGGAAATCATATGTGTATTGCATCTTTGCTTTGGAGGCGATGGAGTACGTCTGGGTCGTTTTATGTGAGTTTTTGGTTTCTGTCTGCGTACTGTTCAACTTATCCCCTTGGAACTTTCCAAGTGAACCTATCTGGTTGTTTTTTGATTTAGACCTTCACAACATGGAAATTTCAGGTAATGCCAAACGTTTAAGAGTCCTTGTCAGTTCCACCGATACATTCAAACACAAACCTCTCTACGAGGTGATCGTCTTTCTGGCCAAGCGGTACGGTCTGGCTGGTGCCACCGTAACCAAGGGGTTAATTGGCTACGGTTCGACCAGCGGGATGCGTACCCGGAAACCGTGGGACATGACCGAAAAAGTCCCGATTGTTGTAGAAATCGTGGATACGGAAGAACAGATCGACCGTTTCATCGAAATCCTCAAACCCTATTTTGAAAGAATACCCAAAGGAGGGTTGATCACTACCGAAACAGCCGATATCGTGCTGTACCAGATCGGCAGAAAAGGTCGTCCCAAAAGATAACCATGCCCAACGAATCGTAGGGAATTATGCCCCGGCGTAGACCAGCAGACCCAGTCCGGCGAATAACCAGACAGGCTCACCCTTCGGTTCAAAAACGTAATTGATGACCACTCCCATGGCCAGGGCAATACCCACCTCTACCGGGAACGCCACCGCCATCCCCGCAATGGCCATCGCAGCAACCAGGAGGATGTTGGAGGCGCTGCCAAGTGTGAAGCCCAGCAGGAACGAGAAGATCAGGATCCCGAGGACATAATCCCAATAATAGAGTTCAAAGCGCCACGACTTGCCGGCAAGTTTCTGCGTGTTTCCTTAGGATCCCCAGCAGAGCATGGTCACGATGCAGAGGATGATGGCTAACGGGTAGGTTTGAGGAAAAAACCTAGGAGCAAAGGTTTGTGTTATATCGGGATTTAATATACTAAAAATGAGTCTTGGGAAAGTAACCGGGTGCAGTATGCCGGCTTGCCGGAGAAATTGTATCTTTCCTTTATATTACTATGTCTCATCGAGCTTTAGCGATAGCGACCCTTGCCATTCTAATGTGCGGCCCCGGCCGGGCACAGATTGCATCACCCGGATCCGACTCGACCCGGATCAACCGGAAAATGGTGACCGCGGCCATCCTCACCGAGAGTGCCGTGTACCTGGGGGGTATGTCGTACCTGCAGTTTGTCTGGTATAAAGATCATCAACGCGTACCTTTTGAATTTTACAACGACAACAAAGGTTATCTGCAAATTGATAAGTTCGGTCATGCTTTCGGTTCCTACCTCGAAAGCTTTATCGGATATAATTGGCTCCGTAAGGCCGGTGTGAAAAAAATACCGGCTTTGCTATTTGGCGGGACGCTGGGGAACATCCTTCAGGCCCCCATCGAGATATTTGACGGGTTTTATGAAGGATGGGGCTTCTCATGGGGTGACATCATTGCCAATACCGCCGGCTCCGCTTTCCTCATCGGGCAGGAACTGCTGTTCAATGAGCAACTGGTCAGGTACAAGCTTAGCTATTGGAAATCCCCCAACCTTGATATGTCCAACGGATACCTGGGAGACAATGCCCTGGAAGGCTTTTTCTATGATTACAATGGCCACAGCTTCTGGTTGTCGGTGCCCATCAACCGGATCCTGCCGGTCAGGCGGATTCCCGACTGGCTTAGCGTAGCTGTGGGATATGGCGCCAACGGGATGTTCGGGGAATTCAAAAATGTCCGCTATTATCATGGAGCCTGGATCCCTGAAACCGAAAGGTACAGGCAATTCCTGCTGTCGCTCGATATCGACTGGCCGCGCATCAGGACGAATTCCCGTTTCCTGAGGAAGGTCCTGAACGCCATGGCATTCATCAAGCTTCCTTTCCCGGCCATCGAATTTAATACACTCGGAAAGGTGAAGGGGTACTGGATGTACTGGTGACAAATGTGCCGTTTTATTTACTTTTAGCTGTCCAATCCTATAGATATGAGTCAAGTCTTACCCAAAGTGGCTGTTGTCCTGGGTGGGGGCGGGATCAAGCCCTATTCAGCCATCCCCCTGATCAATTTCCTTAAGGATAATGACATACCGGTTAGCCTATTAGTGGGATGCAGCGGCGGCGGGATCATGGTATCCCTGTGGGCCGCGGGATACACCACCGACCAGATCATGACTGACATCGCACCCCGGCTGACCAAGTCGGCGTTCAAGGTCAACTGGAAAGCCATTCTGGGGATGGCCAACCTTCCGGGAGGTCAGCTGAACATGCAATCCGCCCTGATCCATTCGGACCGCATCCGGAAAATCATGAGAGGCATCTGGGGTGACAGGCGACTGGAAGATCTCAAGCCCAAGACCATACTACAGGTAACCGATTTCCAGACGGGTGAAGGCTTCGGCCTTGAATCCGGGCTCCTGGCCGACTGTGTTTATGCCTCGTCGGCCATCTTTCCTCTGCTACCGGCAATCAAATTGGGGGATCGCTGGCTGTTCGACGGAGGATTTACAGCGCCCGTACCCGTCCTGCAGGCCGTAAAACACAAGGCCGATATTATTATCGCCGTGGATTTCTTTGAGAAAGTGCAGGAGGACCCGAGAGGTATTATCGATAACCTGATGCACACCATGTCGGTCAGCGCAAAAACCCTCATGGCCACCCAGATGGCATTATCCATTGATCTTGATAATGCGGATATTATCTACATGAAAGTGCGGTTTGACGAGCAGATCGCGTTCTGGGACATAGAGAAATTTCCTGAAATCCTCAGCGCCGGCGAAAATGCGCTGGCGAAAATCAAGGACGATGTGCTGATGGTCTATAAACACGCGTGCGAATCCAGGCAGTAACGCAGATGAAACAGCCGCCTCCCGGATTTTTTGTTTAGCCGGGTCAGGCTCCCGCGTAAACCAGTAGCGCCAGTCCGGACAAATAGGCCAGAAACATCAGGAGGATCAACAGGTTAACGGATCTCGAAGCCCCCCTGAACTCTTTCCAGATAAAGACACCCCACAAGGCCGCGATCAGTGTGGCGCCCTGTCCAAGCCCATAGGAGATGGCATATCCGGCTTTTCCCGATGCGATAATGCTCATCGACATGCCCAGGCACCAGATCACCCCACCGAGGATGCCGGTGAGGTGAACCCCGAAGCTTCCTTTTGCGTAATCCCTGAAAGAAACAGGTTCCCCGGCAAAGGGTTTCCTCATGATCAGGTAGTTGAAGAGAAGATTGCTGATCAGGACCCCGGTGGCAAAAAAGAATACCGCAGAATAGGGGGTCAGCTTTCCGGCTTCAGGCGCTTCAAAACTGGTGACCATCGAGCCGGCCACAAAACGGTAAAAGAGCGACATCAGCACTCCCGCTGATATCGACAGGAGGATCCCTTTGGTGGAGACTTTCTGCAGGGATTTGCTGTGCTTTTTGTACGCCAGGGCATCAATGATGATGGCGGCGACCACCAGTGCGACTCCGCCGAATAGCCATGCCGCGTTGCCCTGCGGCGCAAACACATAATTAATGACCACTCCCAGCGCCAGGGCAATCCCCACCCCAACCGGGAAAGCCACGGCCATGCCCGCAATAGCCATGGCGGCGACCAGCAGGATGTTGGAAGCATTGAAGATAACGCCTCCCAGCAGGGCATTCAGGATGCTGCCAATGTCGGCCTGGCGGATATCTTCGATAAAACCCCGCCCCTGTTCACCCATGCTGCCGAGTGTGAATCCCAGCAAGAGAGCAAACAGGAGTATGCCCAGGACATAATCCCAGTAATACAATTCAAAACGCCAGGTTTTGCCTGAGAGTTTCTGGGTGTTTCCCCACGATCCCCAGCAAAGCATGGTGACCACGCAGAGGATGATAGCCAGTGAATAGGTTTGCGGTATAAACATGGTTTAACTATTGATCAGAAGAAGGTCATCAGGTAAATATACATATTTCGGCCTCCGGGAGAACCTGGAAAAAAATTTGGTTTTCATTTTCCGATTTGTTATTTTTCTGATAATAAAAACCTTAACCCTATGAAAAATATCCGTCTGCTCCTTTTCTGCGTGATTGTCATGATTACCGCCTGCGAAAAGGAAATTGAACAGGACGGTACCTTCACACAAGCCGGAACCATTCAGGGTCCCGCCGACGGTATTGCCAGCATCGCGGTCAGCCCGGACGGGACGATGTTTGCTTACGGCAACTATACCGACCATTTAATCCGGATCATCAAGGTCTCAACCCGGAAGGAAATCCGAACCTTGTCGGGGCACACGCAGGCTGTGACCGGGCTTGCATTCAGCCCGAACGGTAAGCTTCTTGCTTCCACAGGCACCGTCAATCTGGGTGAACCGGTTGATGGCACCGTCCGTCTGTGGGATGTCGAAAGAGGGACTGAGCTTGCATACGTGGAAACCGCCCCGGCAGGCATTACCCAGTTGGCATTCTCACCCGACGGCTCCATTCTTGCCGGTGCCGGCGGAGGAGGAAGCGCTCTTGCTGTCAATCTTTGGAACACGACCGACCTGGGCCTCATGCGAAGCCTGGACGGTGTATTCCGGATGGCTGCTTTCAGTCCCGACGGAAGCCGCATTGCCACAGGGAAACGGGATGATAAGGTGTACATTATGGATGTTGCCACCGGCACCGAGATTACCAGCTTTAGCGGGCACGACGGATGGATCAAGGCGGTCGCCTACAGTTCCGACGGACAAAAGATCGCCACCGGCGGAGAAGACCGGTTGATACATGTCCGGAATGCCCAAAACGGGCAAACGACCAAAACCCTTACCGGGCATACATCATCCCCGGAATACCTGGAATTCAGCCCTGATGCATCCATGTTGGCATCCTGTGGCAGTGGAATAAATGTCACTTACTCCGGCGGCGGGATGTCAATAACCCTGAGCAGTGAGGACCAGGTGGTGCGCATATGGGATGTGGCTTCCGGTACGGAACTGGCGCTGGTGAATACTGAATCAGACGTCATTTCCACAACATCGTTCAGCTCCGATTGGACCATCCTCGTTACCGGCAGCGATACCGGCCTGATACGTATATTCGAGTGGAAATGAAAAATAACCTGAGATTGTTTTATTGCGTGATGGGAATCCTGCTGGCAGGCGGATCAGCCTTTGCCCAGAGCGGTTCTTTCACGCAGGCCGGAACCGTTCAGGGTCCCACTGACGGTATTGCCAGTATTGCGGTCAGCCCCGACGGGACAATGATTGCTTTCGGTAACTATACCGACAATCTGATCCGGATCGTAGATGCAGCAACCCTGCAGGAAATACGATCCTTATCCGGACATATTCAACCCGTGACCGGTCTTGCATTCAGCCCAAACAGCCAGCGCCTGGCTTCGACCGGCACCGTATTTCTGGGGAATCCGGTTGACGGCAGCGTCCGGCTCTGGGATATCGCCAGCGGTACGCAACTGGCTTCTGTTGAGACAGCTTCCATGTCGGGCACCAACCAGCTTGCCTTCTCACCCGATGGATCCATGCTTGCCGGTGCGGGAGGCGGAGGCAGCCTGCCGAAAGTCATCCTTTGGGATGCGGCCACATTGAATGTCATCCGTGAAATGACCGGAGTGTTCGACATAGTATCGTTCAGTCCGGACGGAAGCCGGATTGCAACAAAGAAACGTGATAACAATGTCCATATCATGAATGTGTCAACCGGAACGGAGATTACCAGCTTTAGCGGGCACACCGGATGGGTCGAGTCGGTCGCTTACAATTCCGACGGGCAAAAGATCGTCACCGGCGCCGAAGACCAGTTGATACATATCAGGAACGCCCAAGACGGGCAAACGACCCTTACGCTTACCGGACATACATCATCCCCGAATTTCCTGGAATTCAGCCCTGATGCATCAATGATGGCATCCCTGGGAAGCGGCGTCAGCGTTACCCGTATTAACGGAATGATTTATATCACCATAAGCAGTGAGGACAGGTTCCTTCGCATCTGGGATACCCGTACGGGCACAGAAATGCCCAGGCCAAACACAGGGGAGGATGCCATCAGCTGTGTATCATTCAGCAAAGATTGGAAGATTCTGGCCACCGGGAGTGACAACGGATTGATCAGGGTCTTTGAGTGGTCCCCTTCATCGGTGCCTGAGGATGCAATCCTGGCTTCCATGAAATCCATCCGGAGTTATCCCAATCCCTTTCCGGTTGTGGCAATGATCGAATACCAGCTTCAGGAATCCTCCAAGGTTGTCCTTGCTGTTTACAACGAAACCGGGAAGCAGGTATCGCTGCTGGTCAATGAGTTCCAATCACAAGGATTACACCGGGTCGAATGGAATGCCGAAGGATTGCCACCCGGGCTCTACTTTGCACGGTTGATTGCCGGACGGCAGATCAATGTTCATAAATTGCTGAAAATGTGATATATCCTGATAGGATTTCTATCCATTATCATTCATAGATCCATTGCTACAGGTTCGATCTCGAGTGCCGGACGGTCCAGAACCAACGCAACGATCATGTCTCTCTCTTCCGTAGCGGCAGGCGGGAGGGAAATAGTGATTTTATCACCGGCTTGAATCACCTTGATTTTCCCGCCCGTCAAGGCTTTTGAACGGATGATTTTTGCACCGATGGCTGGCAGCTCGATCGAATTGCCCGGCCGGTTCAGAATATGTAAATAGACTGTCTTGCCGCGGCACGTGGACACTCCCGCCTTGCCGGGTTTCCAGGGACCGCCGCGCGTTTCGTAAATGGTTTTTCCATATCTGGAGAGCCAGGCACCGATTTCAGTGATCACTTCAACCTGTTCGGGAGCGATCTCCCCGCTAGGCATGGGTCCGACATCCAGGAGCATGTTACCGTCGCCCCCCGCGCAGCGGATCAGCATCTCGAGGCACTGGCCGGCAGGCTTGACCCCGTCGGCGGATCCACCCCATGACCACTGACTTCTTTTTGAAACGGTCATGCAGGATTCCCATGGGCGCCGGTCAAAGTTTCCAACCGTTTGTTCCGGGGTGTGGAAATCAGCCCACGGACCGATGACCCCTTCGTTCCATCCACCCTGGTCACCCAGATCCAGCCGTTCGTTAATGACTATGTCGGGTTGCAGCCTCCGTACAAGCCGGTAGGTGTTCTCCTGGTCCCACGGCGCCTCCCTGCCATCCGTATCGAACCACAGGATATCGATCTTGCCATATTGGGTCAGCAATTCCGTGATCTCCGCCTGCATCCGTTTGACAAATTCCGCATTTTTCTCGTTGCGGCAATCGGGATCGCGCCAGTCCATCGGGGAATAGTACCATCCGATCTTCATGCCGGCCTCATGCGCTGCCTGGGCCAGTTCACCGCAAACATCCCGTCTGAAAGGCGTGTGCATGATGTTGTAATCATCCACTTTCGAGTCCCAGAGAAGGAATCCGTCGCAATGTTTGGCCGTCAGTACCATGTATTTCATCCCGGCAGCACCGGCTATGGACACCCACTCTTTCGCGTCGAAATTCACCGGGTTGAACTGTTTATAGAGGTTGTCGTAAACCTCCGCGGGAGTCGGGCCGTTGTTGGGGCATTTAGGATTGGTGTTGGCGCGCGACCAGCTGATCTCCCGTTCAGTGAAGCTCACCGGTCCCCAGTGGATAAACATGCCAAAGCGCGCATCGCGCCAGCTTTGCAATGCCTCCGGCCTGGCTTTCCCGGCCTGACCGTTTGAGGCGAGGGACAACAGTCCCAGCGGCAGGATCATGGCGAATAGTGTTCTTTTCATGACAAGCTCCATTAATATCCAAATACTAATTATTGCTTAATTTTACTTAAAACCTGAAAACTATGAAAAAATTACTTGTTGTTGTCCTGTTGACCGGCCTGGCGATACCGGTCTTTTCGCAGATCTCGCCCTATCTCGACTTTGGCAAAGGCGGGTTGATCATTGCCGCCGGCGGCGAGCAAACCCTGGGTATCAAAGGCTGCTTCGGTGAATTCGGGGGATCCTTCAAGGGGGTTGTCGATCTGGTAGCGACGGTCAATGCTGATGGTTATAACATGGAAGAGCAAGCCGGCCTTCTCAATGAAGACGCTTCCTCCCTGGCATTCGACGTTACCGCAACGTGGTGGATGTTCCGAAAACAACCCGCTCCGATGCTTGACGTCAACGTCGGGCTCTGCGCCGGTGTTTTCTACTCAAAATTCTCCAATTACGAATTCATGGACGGAAATGAACCCGATGTCCACACTCTCCAGGGAGAAATGGGACCTTTCGCGGGTTTTGATGCCCACCTGAAGATCAGGATGGGTAATGACTGGTCGCTCCTGCCGGGATACACCGCCGCCTATTTTGTGGCGCAGGACAAATATGTCGTTGATAACGAGATCTTTACCCGCTGGGTAACCGGTATCCAGAGCATCATCGGGGTGTCCCTGTCAAAACGCTTCGAACGGGGGAACTCTATTTATATAGCTGCCAATCAATGGCTTAGTTCATTAGATAGCCCGTCGTTCTTCGATCTTTCGGTGGGATTCATCCTGGCGCAGAAGTAGGTGGAGACAGGCTTACCGGCTCTTGGGCCCTGGGGTTTAAAGACCTTGGGGCCCTCTTGGTCCTTTGATGCAGATGGGACTGAGGTGGCGAAGCTGCAGGAACCGTGACTCGTGACTCGTGAACCGTGTCTCGTGACTCGTGACTCGTGACTCGTGATTCGTGACTCGTGACTCGTGAATCGTGAATCGTGACTCGTGACTCGTGACTCGTGACTCGTGAATCGTGACTCGTGACTCGTGATATCAGATAATGTGAATCCAAAATCCATTTTCCGGTGTCCAACATCCAATATCCAATATCCGATATCCAGAATATACCCAAGATTGCGGGTATCGGCTCATTAACACCAATTATATGAAAGAGAAGAAACCGACAGACAATTTACCGAAACAAGTTTTTGTAACCCAGACACATGGATTTGTTGATGTTTCACAAAAACAGTCGTTTTGGTCTGACTTTGCAGAACAGACAGGTGGAGTATTTAAAGTGAAACATACTGTTTCCAGAGATTTGACTTCATTCAGTTTGATCGTTCCGGTAAAAAACGGACAAATTGAATTTATCGAATCGGACACCCATCCTTTTAAAGTGGTTTGTGCCATCAGTTCAGACAAACAAGTCAACTTTGCCGTTACCCGGGAAGATTTTTTTGATAGATTTTTAAAGGTTCTTGGTCTCCATGACATTGAAATTTCTCATCCGGATTTTGACAAGAAATATTTAATCAAGGGCTCTGATGAAAGCACGGTAAAAAAGATCCTGACGGGAGAATCAATCATTCACCTAATCCTGAAGACAAACATTTTCTCAATTTCTTGTGAACGGGATCCAAAGCAATCTAAACTAAAAATAATGGGTATGGTGGGTCGCTCTGTGAACTCGATTGATGAAATGAAGGATATCCATTGTCTATTCAAGTCGATAATTTACCAAATCGAAAAACTGTGATATTGCCGACGAAAAAACAATTAAGTAATGGAACGTGAAATGAAATCTCTGACTAAGAAAATTATAATCAGGTTTTCTCTGGTACTGATCATACTCGGAATACTTGTTCTGGTACCGGCAGGAACTTTCAATTATTGGCAGGTCTATCTTTATTTAGCAATTGTGTTTATCCCAATGATCTTTGTTATGATATATTTTCTAAAAAATGATCCCGGCTTTTTAGAACGTAGAATGAAAGCAAAAGAAAAGGAAAAAGAGCAAGTGATCATTCAGGTTGTTTTCTCCATTCTTTTTTTATCAGGTTACATTATTCCCGGATTTGATAAGCGTTTTGGATGGTCAGACGTTCCATATTTTATTGTAATTATTACAGATATAGTTATATTGTTGGGGTATCTTCTTATCTTTTTTGTTTTTAAACAAAACAGTTATGCTTCACGAGTCGTCGAAGTAGATAAAAATCAAAAATTAATATCTACAGGCCTTTATAGTATGGTTCGACATCCAATGTATATCGGTGTTATTGTAATGTTTGTACCCACACCGGTAGCTTTGGGTTCATATTGGGGATTGATCCCTATGGCAACCATTCCTCTTGCATTAGTATTCAGAATAATAAACGAAGAAAAGGTATTATGTAAGGATTTGCCCGGTTATAAAGAATATTGTCAAAAGACAAAGTACAGATTGATACCTTTTATCTGGTAATTGAACAAAATCGGCATACATCACCGTATAATGCCAATAGTTGGCAAAGCAAGTTGCGAATCAGAGCTTTTCAATCCATGAAAAACTTTAAAAACAGTTTGACAATGAAGGGCACATCATTAACTATGCAATAACTTATTCAGATAAATCTATTACTTTGACAAGTGTTAAAGCGCCAAACAATAATCTATGGACATTATCAAAGCTAATTATTTCGGAACTATTATTGCGCTGATAATTTTAATCTCAAGCAATCTTATTCTTATTTTTAGATTACTTGGTTTCCCAAAAATCGAATATTGGCTGGGTGTATTATTCATATTGACTTTTTTTCCAATTTTATATTTATTAATTACTGCAAATGGGTTTCACAGACCGGCAATATATTATGTGC
>Ga0136653_10000830_pt1 | contig 16388 bp, 12 predicted proteins | sample LakKivw275mmetaG_FD_94866 | JGI IMG/M metagenome (GOLD analysis project Ga0136653, IMG submission 94866) | Anoxic lake water microbial communities from Lake Kivu, Rwanda to study Microbial Dark Matter (Phase II) - Lake Kivu water 275m metaG... | ecosystem: Environmental > Aquatic > Freshwater >...
CATTGCGAGCGAAGCGCGGCAATCTGTAGGGGCGGGTTTTTAAACCCGCCCGCGAAAACGGGCGCACCTTAAGGTACGCCCCTACCGGCTTCAACTAAATCCACCGGTTACTTTAAGCTACTCTTAAACTTCGCCCTGAACTTGCTCATCTTGGGAGAAATGATCGCCCGGCAGTACGGCTGTGCAGCGTTGTTTTCATAATACCTCTGGTGGTAGTCCTCAGCCTCATAAAACCTGGTCAGTGGCCTCAGCGTAGTGACGATCGGGCCAAGAAAATCCCCGGAAGCGTCCAGCTTTTCAATATAGTTTTCTGCCGACTCCTTTTGAGCATCATCCTCGTAGAAGATGGTGGAGTGGTATTGTTCTCCGACGTCGTTGCCCTGGCGGTTGGGCGTGGTCGGGTCGTGTGTGTAGAAGAAGACTTCGAGCAGGTCGGTGTAGCTGATCAGCGCCGGGTCGTACTCGATCATGGTCGCCTCCACGTGCCCGGTATTGCCTCCGCACACCTGCTGATAGGTCGGGTTATCGGAGCCTCCGCCTGTGTACCCCGGCATAACCTTTAATACGCCCTTCAGTTCGGAGAAGATGGCTTCGGTGCACCAGAAACATCCGCCGCCGAAGACCGCGGTTTCTGTATTGCCCTGCATACAATAAGCATATGAGGTCAAAGGATAATCAACAAATTTGCCAAAGATAGCCAAGTGAGCGGTACTGGAGGGTTATGCGGGGTCACAGTTTCTTCAATTTACCGACCAGGTCTTCCTTGCTTATACCGTTGAACAGGCTGATTTTGTTGAGGATATCATTTAAAGTGCCTTTAGTAATATCTTTATGCAAAGGAACCGTGATGGTATGCTTACCGATTTTAGCTGTCTTCTCGTAAGTAGCATGGCTACCTTTTTGACGGTCAAAAGCGTAACCGATGGATGTGAGCAGATGAGCGAGCTGGCCGCCACTAACCTGAGGAAGCTTTGGCATCTGCCAGCTTAACCTCAGAAAGAGTGAGAATGGTTATAGGTTCGGATGTATCCTCGAAATGACAGGCAACGGCCTCCTTTACGTTCTCGTGCAATTCATCGAGGGTCTTCCCCTGAGTGAATATGTCTTCGCCGATGCCACGTGCGCACCAATAATCACCGTCAAAATAGGTCTCAATCTTTACCAGCATAATAGCCTCCGGCTAGTTGGATTATACATCAATGGCAGGCGGGTGCGTTAAAAGATCCGGGACACAACTAAATTGTATCGTAGAGCCTCGCCATCCCCCGCGCTATCCCCGCGACCTTCTTTCTAAGGCCTGCGGGTTGGAGCACCTCCACCTTGTCGCCCCAGCGTGTTATGAAGGAGGTGAACTCGTCCGTCAGCGGTACGGTGAGCGAGACCACGGCCGAGCCGTCCGGCTGCACGGCCACCTTTTGCGACCGGTGCCACCTGGTCTCGCGCGCGATCCTGGCTATGGCGGGGTCGAACCTCAGCTTGACTTCGGTGGGCGTGCCGGTGACGGTTATGCCCCAGGCCGGCTCCAGGAATTCGTTGGCGTCGAAGCCGGCCGGTATGGAGTAGCGCTCCTCCAGCACCTCGATGTCCTCGATGCGGTCGACCTTGAAGGTGCGCACCCTGCGCGCCTGGCAGCAGTACCCGATCACGTAGTTGGCGTGCTCGAAGGTGGCGGGCTGTATGAAGTAGGGCTCGACCACCCTCTGTCCCGCCTGGGGACGTCCCAGACCCCGGTAACTTATTTTTATCTTGCGCCCGTTGATCCAGGCGTTGGTCAGCGCGTCCATGATGCGCCGCTGCCGGTCGTCCTTATCCATTCGCTGCATCCAGCTGATGGTGCGTCCCACCTGGTCGCGCAGCGGCGGCGGCATGGCCGAGTTGAGCTTGGTGAAGGTCGAGCCGATGCTGGGATTGTAGGCATTGCTGTAGGAGAGCAGCAGGCGCGCGGCCAGGAAGATGGTCATGGCCTCGGGCAGCGTGAAGGAGATGAGCGGCAGGAAGTAGGAGGGCTCGATGCCCCGCAGCGGTCCCTTCTCCCAGACGGGGACGCCGATCTGCTCCAGGGCCACCAGGTCGCGCCGCACCGTGCGCTGGCAGACGTCGCACTTCTCGGCGATCTCGCTGATGGTCAGTCCCTGCCTGTACTGGTGGAGTATGTGCTGGACGCTGCTCAGGCGCGCCAGCCGGTCGTGCTTGTTCTGCCTCATTGCTCACACCTCCTCAGCCGCCGGAATTATACCATATGCGCCCGTTGCCCGGGCCCGGCTGCTGATCGTAAAAAAAAGTGACACATAGCTGTCACGTCCCTGCCTTAAAGTATATTCGAAAATATTTTTTGAGAGGAGGTCATACATGAGAACGGAGAGAAAAGTGGTCAATTGCCGCGGCTGCGGTGGTACCGGAGAGCAGGGGCATTACGGCGCCTTCACTAAGCCGCACGACTGCGGCGTCTGCCAGGGCACAGGCAGGGTGAGGATGGGCCCGGACGACACCTGGTGCGGTCGCTGCGGTGGCAGTGGCAGGGAGGAGGCCGGCTCGCCCGGCTTCGAGCGAAACAAGCGCTGCCATGTCTGCGGCGGCAGCGGCATGGTACAGATCTGAGGTTATGGAGCAGTACGAGATCAACTGGAAGGACTATTACGCCGTGCTGGGCGTGGGCACGGGCGCCGAGCCGGAGGTGGTCAAGGCCGCCTACACGGCGCTGGCGCGCAAGCACCATCCCGACGCCGGCGGCTCGCCCGTGCGCATGAAGGAGATCAACGAGGCCTGGGAGGTGCTGTCCGACCCGCAGCGCAGGTCCCGCTACGACCTCTGCCGCGGTCAACGCAGCTGTCGGGAAACCAAGAGCGACTCCCACGAGCGCCAGGCGCCTCCGCAGTCTCACCCGCAGACTGCCGCAACCTGGCCCGGCGTGCTTCCCTGGCCGTCCCCCGGATGGCAGAGGGCGGCGCTCTTCTGCAGCATACCGCTGGGCGGTCTGCTGGCCTGGTGTTCCTTCGATATTTGGGCGACAGTGGCCGGACTGGTCATCGTGGCCGTGGCCGTCTTCGCCGCCGTAGCCACGCGCGGGTTGAGCCACGTGGATGGTGGCTGGAGCGCGGCCAGGGTCGGCGCCGGCTTCTGCATCACGGCCACGCTGTGCGCGCTGGGCGCGCTCTTCCTGGTACTGGCCCTGGCATTCATCGCCCTGCTGGGCGTCTTCACCGTCGTAAGGTCCATACTTGCCGCATAATTTCTGCGGTATTCGAAACTCAATGCACATTTCAAAGGAGGATAACTGCATTTATGATAAAGAACAATGAGACTGGCGCAAAGGTTATAACCTTCCTGGCGAGCTGCGGCAGCGACGAGGTCGATACGTCCGAGCTGCTCTCGGCGGTGGTGGAGGGCTTTAAAAAGGGCGATGACCCGGAGCAGGCCTACTGCATGGTGCGGGGCACGCTGAGCGAGCTGGCAGCCGAGGGGCTGGTCAGTCTCCGCTTCAAGCGGCCTTCCGACAGGTCCGGCGTGCCCGGCTCCATCCGTATACGTCCCCGCATGAAGAATGCCGCGGCGCGCCTGATGGAGCGCAAAGACGCAGAAAAGGGAGGCTCCGGGAATAGGGGGATACCGAAGAACGAGGTCGAGGCCCGCTACTACACGTTCATGGACCTGATGGATAAAAAGGGAAAGCGGGTGAAGGTTGAACGCGAGTGGGGCCGGCTGATAGCGACCATCATCTACCAGGACATAGAGGAGGATACGGGTTTTCAGGCCTGCGTCGAGTCCTTCATCAACGGCCTGATCTGGCAGTCGCTCCGCCGCGATCAGGGTGGAGACGGTACCAAGCCCGGGGAGGATAAGCCTGAGCCGTCCCTGCAGCCCGGCCTGCTGGGCCAGATCGACGCCATACTTGAAGCGGACGAGGAGCGCAACGGTCGCTGGAAGGGAGGCAGGTCCCGGCGAAGGCAGGTGGAGGAGGACGCGCCGCTGACGGAGCTTGACCGTAATGAGATACAGTATTTCATCGCCGGCTTGAACCGCCTGCGTGAGGATGGTAGTGTACAACCGGGCAGGCTGTGGCAGCAGGCATTGGGCAAGTATTTCAACAACCTGTTGAATACACTGCCGGTCTACCGGGCCTGCCGGGAGTCCTTCCGCGCGGGCATCGTCTTCCAGATGCACCGCAGGAAGCTGGAGGCATAGGAGGGTATACTGGAGAGGATAGTTGACCTAATAAGTCCTTTCTGCCGGTCCATCTATTACCATCCCGATCAGCTTGGCTGCGCTTCGTTGAAACAGGTATTGCCAGCGATGACGGGTTTAAACTACAATGGGCTTGAGAACGCCGAAGGGCAAACGGCTGGCCCAATGTTCCTTAAGTCCGTCTACGATACAACCTCTGACGAAGAAAGGCAAAAGATACGTGCTTGTCATCGGGTATTTTGTAGACATGATAGATTTGGTATGTTCCGGATAATTCACAGGAGTAGATTTATGGTAACTATGTGATAATTATTAAATAAATCGGTTGTTTAAGTTTGTATAGTTGAATGATGAATATAACAGATTATCATGCTAAATATTTTGCACATGCTCTGCTACGTACATCTGCCACTAATGATATCGAAAGGATATCGCGTTCGCTTTTTGATGCCGCCGTTGATCTGAATCCACATCAGATTGATGCTGCATTATTTGCTTTGAAATCGCCTCTTTCCAAAGGTGTAATAATGGCTGATGAAGTTGGGTTGGGGAAAACTATTGAGGCTTCTATTGTTTTATGCCAGTATTGGGCGGAGCGTAAACGGCGTTTAATTGTGGTATGTCCGGCATCACTGCGCAAGCAGTGGAACCTTGAGCTGTCCGACAAATTCAATATTCCGTCGATAATACTGGACTCGCGAAATTTCAGTGAAGCCATTTCAAACGGACAGGCCAATCCTTTTATGCAGGATAGCGTGGTAATTTGTTCGTATCAGTTTCTACATAATCAAAAGGACCTGGCCAAGCTGGTGAAATGGGACCTGGCTATCATCGATGAAGCACATAAGTTGCGCAACGCCTATCGCCCATCCAATGTACTGGGACAATCGATAAAATGGGCTCTTGAAAATACCAGTAAGCTGCTTTTAACTGCGACTCCTCTTCAGAACTCGCTTATGGAACTGTTCGGATTGTGTTCCATAATCGATGATTATATTTTTGGGGATAGCCGCAGCTTTCGCCTGTTGTATATCAATGATGAGGATATGGCGGGACTTAAGGAACGTCTCAGCGCATTCTGTAAACGCACACTTCGCGAACAGGTTCTTGCCTATATTCCCTTTACCAAACGTCGGGCCATTACTATACGCTTTGAGCAATCAGATAAGGAGTATGAGCTTTATCGTCAAGTGACTGACTTTTTACAGCGCCCGGATACCTTTGCCTTGCCGGCCAGTCAGAGAACATTGATTATGCTCGTAATACGTAAAATACTCTCTTCGTCATCATTTGCCTTGATAACTACCCTGGAGATGATTAAAAAACGCCTTGAACAATTGAGGGATAGGCAACCAGTGCAGAATAACATTGTTCAATTGTTAATGGATGATGAATCACTGGATGATGAAGAAATCGAAGAACTTCAGAACTTGTCTTCTGATGATGAGCAGAATACACAGAAGGCATCACTTGATTTGGAAAAGCTGAAGCAGGAAATAGCTTTGCTGGAAAGTTTTATACAGCAGGCAAAAAGCATCGCGGTTGATTCTAAGACTGGCCGCTTGAAGGAAGCTATTGAACGCGGCTTTGCTGAAGCTGGTAAGATGAAGGCGCAGCGCAAAGTAGTTGTCTTTACAGAATCGCGCCGCACACAGAGCTATCTTAAGAATTACCTGGATGCCAATGGTTATGCCGGTAGAGCTGTGATTTTCAACGGTACCAATACTGACACTGATTCAAGAATAATCTATCAGCAGTGGTTAACTAAGAATAAAGATACCTGCCGTATCAGCGGCGTTGTAAGCGCTGATCGGCGTAATGCCATACTGGACTATTTTCGAGATACCGCCGAGGTACTGATTGCTACGGAATCAGCAGCCGAGGGCATCAACCTGCAGTTTTGCTCACTGGTAATTAATTACGATCTACCCTGGAATCCGCAGCGCATTGAACAGCGTATCGGACGCTGTCATCGCTATGGCCAGCAGCATGATGTCGTCGTTATCAATTTTCTCAATGAACGTAACGATGTCGACCGGCGTGTCTATGAGCTTCTCGAATATAAATTTAAGTTATTTGATGGCGTGTTCGGTTCCTCCGATGAAGTCCTGGGAAGCCTTGAATCCGGTGTGGATTTTGAAAAAGAGGTCTTGAAGATTTACCGGAAATGCCGCCGGCCGGAGGAGATCCAGGCAGCCTTTGTTGAGTTGCAGAAAAAGCTGGATGAGGAGATCCAGTCGCGTTTAAAGTCGACACGCGAAATGCTTATTGAGCATTTTGATCAGGATGTGCATGAACGGCTAAAGGTGCATCTCGACCAGACGCGGGAACATCTAAACAGGATGGAGCGCCGGTTCTGGTCAGTGACTGAAAACGTCCTGTGTAACGATGCCGTCTTTAATTATCGGGACCTTGCTTTCAACCTGAAAAAAGCAGTTGCGGGCTGTCCGGTCGGCCGTTACCATCTTATATCCAAACAGAGAGATATGAGCAATATGAGCGGCAATTACCTTTATCGTATGGCGCATCCTTTGGGTGAATATGTGCTTGATTGCGCAAGACAAAAATCCACACCCGATGCCGGGCTTGTTTTTGATATATCGCATCATCCGCTTAAAATTTCTGCGGCAGAGCAGATCAAGGGCAGGAGCGGTTGGATGACGCTTTGCAAACTGACCATCAGCAGCTTTGAAGCCGACGAGCACTTGCTTTTCAACGCATTCGATGATCATGGTTACGTTGTACATCCTGAGGTTTGTGAAAAGTTGTGGGATTGCGACGCAAAGGTTAAAACGGTTAATATTCCGGCTGAAATCACGCAGCGCCTGGCCGATGATTCTCGTATTCATGTTGATTCCATCTTGAATACGGTTATGGATCGTAACAATCGCTTTTACAAAGAAGAGTGTGAACGGCTTTTTCGCTGGGCTGATGATCTCACTCTTTCTGCGGAAAAAGAGCTGAAGGATACTAAACTTCAGCTGCGGGACCTGAACAGACAGTTGCGGCTTGCAGTCAACCAGCAGGAGCATCTTGACATAGAACTTAGAATAAAAGAACTCAGCAGAAAACAAAGAGAGCAGCGGCAGCGAATATTCGACGTTGAAGATGAGATTAATTTGAAACGTGACGATTTAATTGGCCAGCTAAAAGAGCGGCTGCAGCAGTCGACGGTGATAGAGCACCTCTTTACCATACGCTGGAGCGTTGTATAAAGGCGGCAGGAGATAAGGATTATGGAAACACCTTATAACAAATTCAGACGGATTCTCTCGGAGATGTTTCAGATGGACAAGGCGGATCTGGATTTCGGCATTTATCGCATTATGAATGCCAGGCGCAGCGAGATTGAGCGATTTTTAGATAAGGACCTGCTGCCGCAAGTAAAGGGGGAGTTTGCCCGCTACCGCGGTACAGAGATTGCCGAAAGTAAAAAGTCACTAACCCGGCTTGAGACGACTATCCGGGATAGCGGCATGGACCCTGAGAAATCCCCTAAAGTTGTTGCATTGCGTGAAGACATTGCCAGGTATGGGGATGACGAGTCCCTGGAAAACGAGGTCTTTTCGCACCTGGCGACCTTCTTTAAACGGTATTACGATGATGGAGATTTTCTGTCCTTGCGCCGTTATAAGAAGGATACTTACGCTATTCCCTACGAAGGGGAGGAAGTGAAACTGCACTGGGCCAATGCCGATCAGTATTACATCAAGACCAGCGAGTATCTACGCGACTATTCTTTTTTGCTGGCAGACAGTAAAAAGGCGCATTTCAAGCTGGTTGATGCCACTCAGGAAAAGGACAATATCAAACCGGAGGCGGGGAAGGAACGGAAATTTTTCCTTTATGAAGAGGAGCCGGTTCGTGTTGATGGGAATGAAGTATATATCCAGTTTGTCTACCAGGTGGCCGCTGAAAAGCAGGATAGCCTAAATAAGAAAACGCTTGAGGTATTGATTGCGGAATCAAGTAAGAAATTGAAGCCATTTACGGAGCTTTTTACACCTGCCCCGACCGATAAGAATCCGAAACGTACGCTTTTGGAAAAGCATCTGGGCTCCTACACGGCACGCTTCAATTTTGATTTTTTCATTCACAAAGATCTGGGTAAATTCCTGAGCCGTGAACTGGATTTCTATGTGAAAAACGAGGTCCTATTTATAGATGATTTGGATGCCCAGGATGAGAAGAAGTTGAAAAGCGCTGTTGCCAGGGTAAAAGTCATCAAGCATATAGCCTTGAAGATCATTGCTTTCCTGGCACAGCTCGAGGATTTTCAGAAGAAGCTCTGGCTAAAAAAGAAGTTTGTCATTGATTGCGGCTATTGCGTTACGCTGGACAGGGTGCCGGAAGCGCTTTACCCTGAGATTCTCAAAAATGATGTCCAGCGTGAAGAATGGGTGAAACTATTTGCCATCGATGAAATTAAAGGTGATCTGACTACACCCGGCTATTCAAAACCGCTTACATTGGATTTTCTTAAAGCTAATCCCTTTCTTGTACTGGATACAAAACATTTTGATGAAAGATTCACTGAGAGGCTACTGCAAGGCTTCGATAACCTTGATGAAACTTGCGATGGCGTGATCATTAATTCCGAAAACTTTCAAGCGTTGACTCTGCTGCAGGAAAAATACAGAGAAAAGGTAAAATGTGTTTATATTGATCCCCCTTATAATACTTCAGATGAAACATTTTTATATAAAAATCTATATAAGCATTCATCTTGGGCAACTATGATTGCCGATAGAATTGGCATTTCTTCAGCATTATTAGAGTATGATTCGGTATATCAAATAGCAATCGATGATGAAGAATTATACCGTTTAAAATTGGTGATCGATAACATCTTTAGTGACGAATGCTATATTGGAACTATTGTTATTCAAAGTAATCCACGTGGCAGAGGAATTAACTCACATTTCGCTACCAGCCATGACTATTATCTTAATTATTCTTTAGATCCTCAGATCGTTAATATTATTGATCAACCTTTAACAGAGGAACAAGAGCAAGGATATGCTTTATCAGACAGTTCGTCAGCCTATCGATTGTTGCCCTTTAGAAGAAGCGGAGGATTATCTACTCCAGTTGAAAGACCAAATTCTGAGTTTTCAATTTATTACTCAACGGAAAAGAATAGAATTATCGGTGTAGGTGGGCCGCGAAAGAATCCATATCCTGAGATATATGAACCCATATTTATTCTCGTCATAAATGAAGATGGAAGCTTTACAGAAAAAATTCCAGTTCATATTGGTTCATTGACAAATGTTCATACTATCATGCCGATTGATTCTAATGGCCGTAGAAGAGTTTGGCGATGGTCGGACAGAGCAAAAATATTGGAAGCTGTGTGTAATGGAGATTTCATTGTTTCTAAAACAACGGATAGTTATGTAGTGCAATTAAAAGATAGGATAAAGGATGGCAGAAAGCCCAAGACGCTATGGGTAGACTCCAAATATGATGCATCCTCACATGGAACTAACCTGCTTCAGGATGTTTTGGGTAAAAGGGGACTTTTTGGATACCCAAAATCGATATACTCCACTATGGATGCTTTGCATTGCGTATTAGGAAATAGCCCAAGCTCACTTTGTTTAGACTTCTTTGCTGGCTCTGGCACAACTGCTCATGCTGTGATTAATCTTAATCGTGAAGATGACGGTAGTCGCAAATATATCCTTGTTGAAATGGGTGAATATTTTGATACCGTCTTAAAGCCGCGTATACAGAAGGTTATTTATTCCAAAGATTGGAAAAATGGCAAACCTGTTAAGCGTGATGGCATCAGCCACATGTTTAAGTATATGCGCCTGGAAAGCTATGATGATACGCTGGATAACCTTGAGCTAAAACGTACCGATCTTCAGCAGAAAACTCTTGCCGGATTGGATAAGCGTGTGTATGAAGAATACATGCTTTCCTATATGCTTGATGTTGAATCTAAAGCCAGCGATTCTCTTCTGAATATCGACCGCTTCACCGATCCTTTCAAATACACGCTGAAAATACGCAGGGATAATGAACTTAAAGACTGCAGGGTCGATCTTATCGAGACCTTTAATTACCTGATCGGCCTTTATGTGGAGCAAACGGAAGTCATCCGCGGCTTTAAAGTGCTGAGGGGAAAACTTCGCACAGGCGAAAAGACACTGGTTATCTGGCGAAATACAAGAGAGAAATCGAACGAGGACCTGGATGACTTCTTTAAGAAGCAGAAATATAATACCCGGGATTTTGAATACGACCTGATATTTGTCAACGGCGACAACAATCTTGAGAACCTCAAAGTCGCAGAGGATAAATGGAAGGTTCGCATGATCGAAGAGGAATTTAAAAAGCGTATGTTCGAGGCGGCCAAGGCGTAATTCGGTTTATAGGTTATTGAAAGGTCATTATGTTTAAACCCAATTTCAAGTATACAGACAGGATGGTGGACCTGCTGAAACGCATAGCCGCCGCGCGTGAAATCATTCTGAGCTCCCCGCTCATCCCGCGCTGGAAAGTGTCGCTGCGTAAAGAAGCCATCATCAGGAGCGCTCATTTCTCAACAAGTATCGAGGGCAATAACCTCACTCTCGAGCAGGTCAGTGCCCTGGCGGCAGGCCGAAAAATAATGGCCAGGAGAAAGGACAGGCAGGAAGTGCTCAATTATATTCAAGTCCTGGAAGGGCTCGATACACTTACCGCGGATGGGATGTATACTGAAGCTGTCATTAAAAATATTCATAAATTGCTCACTAAAGCTACTCTCGATGATCCGCTGGACTGCGGAGCTTACCGTAGCGAAAGGGATAAATATGTTGTAGTGGGCAACAGGTTGACCGGAGAAGTCTCATTCCGGCCTCCGCCAAATGAAGAGGTAGCCCCACTTATGACCGGCTATACGCAATGGCTGAATTCTTCACAGGTGCGTGTTCTTGATCCGGTTGTGGTGGCGGGCATTGCCCATTATGAGCTTGTCAGGATTCATCCATTTGTGGACGGCAATGGAAGGACTGCGCGGGTCATCGCGGCGCTTACATTGCATTTAGGCGGTTTTGATACCAACCAGTTCTTTTGCCTGGATGACTATTATGATATGAATCGCTCTGATTACTACCGGGCGCTGAGAACGGTTGATCCTGTTGCACGCGATGTTACTCAATGGCTGGAGTATTTTATCGAAGGCGTGGCGGTCAGTATTGATTCCGTCAGGGAAAGGGTGGCCCGCCTGAGCAGCGAACGTATTCGCGCCAGTACCAGGGGACAGATCGCGTTGTCTGAAAGGCAAATGCGCATCGTGGAGCGTATCAATAAGGACGGCAGGATTACTATCGCCGGCATGGTCTCGATGTTCAGTATCACCAGGCAGGCGGCCCTGAAGGAAATCGATAAAATGATCGACCTCGGTGTTGTCAGGCGTGAAGGCCGGGCAAGGGCAAGCTACTACGTGATGAAATGAAAGTTGTCGATTAGGTTGTCGATTAGGTTGTCGATTTGCTGTTTGCAAGGAGAATGAATGGCCAGGTTAAAAAGAAGCTCGCAGGCATCATTGATGCAAACGCCGGTGCAATTCCGCTTTGACGAGTCGCTGGCTCTGTTTCAATATATGCTTTCTCTTTTTGGTAAGGAATCGCTCGATTCTTTGTGTCAGGGTATGAAGTCTCAGGACTGGGAAGGTTGGGATGAGCAGGGTATCTCGCGCTTCTATCATTTCCTCACATCGCGCCTTATCGGTTTCCCCGGTATCAGCAATGAGCAGCTATTACTTTATGATCAAAATATCACCCGTCATACACAGGTGATCTCCGGTCAACGCGGACTGTTCCGCTGGAAGTATTTTCAATATATGGCGCTCCTTTTCACAGAGCTGTACCTGGACAAGTATTTTAATGATCAGGCGGGTTTGCTTGTCGGCCTTAACGCGCGGGTTGACTTGATGAATACGGAGAGAAGGCCGGTCGACTGCCTCGATCCCTACACAGCCGATGACCTGAATAAAATCGCCTTCTGGCAGGCCACCGGTTCGGGCAAAACACTCATTATGCATGTCAATATTCTTCAATACAGGCATTACGTTGAAAAGTCGGGCAGAAAAGATCAATTGAATCGCATAATATTACTTACGCCCAATGAGGGGCTTTCAGACCAGCATCTTAAGGAATTCCGCCTGTCAGCCTTTGAAGCCGAGCTTTTCAACAAGGATGCAACCGGTACATTTTTAAAGCAGGATATAGAGATCCTCGACGTTCATAAGTTAAAGGAGGAAGGCAAGGAGAAAACGATCAGTGTCGATGCCTTTGAGGGAAATAACCTGGTGATGGTTGACGAAGGCCACATGGGCGCCAGCGGTGAAGAATGGATGAAAATGCGTAATCGGCTTTGCCAGGACGGCTTTTCCTTTGAGTATTCAGCCACCTTTGGCCAGGCTGTCAAAGCCGCCAATAAAAAGGACATGTTCAAGCTATATTCAAGATGCATTTTATTCGACTATTCCTATAAGTATTTTTACAATGATGGGTATGGAAAAGAATATTCCATACTTAATCTGGCCGAGGATCAATATGATGATCAGCGCCAGCTCTATCTGACAGCCTGCCTGTTGGCCTTTTATCAGCAATTGAAGGTCTATGATTCGAAGGCCCGTGAACTTGCACCGTTCAATATCGAAGAACCGCTCTGGGTATTTGTAGGTAAGACGGTTAACAAAGGTACTGCAAGATCACGTCAAGAAGTAACTGATATTATTTCCGTACTCAGTTTTTTCAGAAGATTTATCGGCGATAGCGCTGAGTCGATCGACTATATCGACCGTATCATTAACGGCGCCAGCCAGTTGAATGATACTGCAGGGAATGATTTGCTTGCCGGCAGGTTTCATTTCCTGCTTTCCGGGCATCTTTCTGCCGGCAATATATTTACGGACGTTTTAAGAAGTGTTTTTAATTGCCCGGTCCCGGGTGCTGCGATACATATCGATTACTTAAAGGGTGTACAGGGTGAGCTGGGATTACGCCTGGGTAATGGAGATTATTTTGGCGTGATCAACGTGGGAGATGACAGGGAGCTGGCAAACCTGTGCGAAGAAAACGGTTTTGACGTTCCTGATCGGGATTTCTCGGAATCTCTCTTTAAGGCTTTGTCGGCTACTTCCTCTCCGGTCAAGATTCTCATCGGTTCCAAGAAATTTACCCAGGGCTGGAATAGCTGGCGTGTGTCAACCATGGGTTTAATGAATATTGGCCGCTCGGAGGGGTCGGAGATCATCCAGCTTTTCGGGCGTGGAGTGCGTTTGAAAGGCTATAACGAGTGCCTTAAGCGCAGCGCCTTTGCGCATGCGCCCGATATACCGGCTAATATCGCTGTGGTGGAAACACTCAATGTCTTTGGTGTCAGGGCTGATTACATGAGTGAATTTAGGAAAGACCTGGAGGAGGAAGGGGTAAAGAACAAGGACGATTTCGAGGAGATAAAATTGCCATGCCTGCGCAATTTTGAAAGCATGAGGCTGAAATATCCACTGCTAAAAAAGGGAATAAATTATAAGAAGGATGCGCCGAGGCCGGTTTTGGCTGAGCCTGATGACTATTTGTTGCGTACACCGGTGATCGTTGACTGGTATCCAAGGATTGAAGCCGTGCAGAGCAAGGTAGCGGGAATTCAGGTAGCTGCCACGTTGAATACCTCGACTCTTGGACCTGAGCAATGTGTCTTTCTGGATTACGAGGCACTTTATTTTGAGCTACAAAAATACAAGAACGAGCGTTGCTACTATAATCTGGCCATTGAGAAAAGGATTATCCCCCTATTGTTGAGCCGTTCCGATTGGTACGTTCTTTATATTCCGGCAGAGGAGTTAGAGTTTACATCTTTCAATAAAGTGCGTATGTGGCAGGAAATTGCCTTAACGCTGTTGAAGAAATACTGCTCTCATTTCTATGACGCCATGCAGATGAATTGGGAAAAGGATAAGCAGGAATACCGCTACCTGGATGAGGTTGAGGCAGAGCTTGAAGCTGCAGGAAAAAAGGGCAATCTGTTCGAAGAATATACCTTTCTGGTTGAAAAATCTCGCATCGATATCATTGAAAAGCTCAGGGAATTGGTGGCGCAAATTGAAGGCGGCAATTTCAATGATTGGTCGTTCCGCTCGCTATTATCATTCAGTTTTAATCGCCACCTGTATAAACCACTGATTCATATTAAAGACAGTGAGATCAGAGTTTCTCCTGTGGCCCTTAATGAAGGTGAGAATCAATTTGTCAGAGATTTAAAATCCTATTTTGAGCAGCATCAAAATGATTTCGCAACGAGGGAATTGTATTTATTACGCAATCTTGGTCATGGCCGGGGCATAGGCTTTTTCCAGGCTCATAATTTCCATCCCGATTTCATTATGTGGATTGTCGAAGGCAGAAAGCAGCAAATCACATTTATCGATCCTCATGGCCTTCATAACATCCAGGGTGGATTTAACGATCCCAAAATACAATTCTATCGTGAGGTAAAAGTACTTGAAGCTCAAATAGGTGATAAAGATGTTTCCCTTGAGTCTTTTCTCATCTCCGTCACCGGATTTACTAAAATTGGCCTGTGGGATAAGACTTTAAGTCAAAGGGATTTTGAAGGTCATCACGTTCTATTTCAAGAGGACGTAAGATATATGCAGAAGATGTTTACTTTCCTCTCTTCATCGTGAAATATTATCTGGATTTAAGGCTATATTTGATGTTATGCAAACGTTTCCATGACCGCAGTTGTGTGATAATATTCGGTGGGCGAGGCTATGCTGGATAGTAGAAGTTACTCCGGCTCTATTGCCATACTAAAGGATTTAGTTGCAGATAAGGCTGGGCGTCTGTCTCAATACGCGGTGAAGAAGAAGGTCTTCGGCTGGTTCTGTACATATACTCCAATAGAGATAATTCATGCGGCCGGGTTCCTGCCGGTCAGGATCCACGGCGGCACGATAACAGTGGAAAAAGCCGGCACTCTGGTTCCCAACTTCGTCTGCCCTTATATGCGCACTTCATTGGAGAGGGCGATGCGCGGCGAGTATAAATATCTCGCGGGCGTGATACAGGGATATACCTGCGATATATCCTGCGGCATGATGAATATCTGGGCTGAGAACAGCGGACTGAAAACGTTCCATACGGTGCCGCTGCCGTACAACACAAACGATAGTGCCAGGGATTTCTACAGGAAGACGCTGAACGAGCTAATAGATAAGCTCAACGCGGCCGGCGGAAAGTTCGATATGGCTTCGCTGGGACGGTCGCTGGACCTTTACGCGGAGATAAGGAAAAAACTGCTGCGGCTGCATGAGCTGCGGAGGCGAAATATTTTCACTCCACCGGCGCGGGACTTCTACACGATAATGGAGGCCGGGTTCTGCATGCCGCCGGAGGAATACCTGGAACATCTGACCATGCTCGTGGATGAGGCTGAAAATCTCAAAAGCACTCCGGTCAACGGTGTGCCGGTGCTTGTATCTGGCAGCATCGTGGAGCAGATGTGGATATTCGACCTGCTGGAGGCGGCGGGCGGACAGGTGGTAGCGGACGACCTGTGCAACGGGCGGCGCTTCTGCGAGCCGGCCGACGGACATGGCGCGGACCCGCTGGACCGGCTGATCGACCGCTACATGCACCGCTTCCCCTGCCCGGCGCGCTCGATCGTGGACGACCGCGTGCCGCGCGTAAAGCAACTAGTCGAGGAATCCGGCGCAAAGGGCGTCATCTTCCTATTCCAGAAATTCTGCACTCCGCACTTGGCCGATTACCCGGCGCTGTCCGAGGCGATGAGGGACAACGGGATAGCGGTGCTGCCGATCGAGATGGACGAGAGCGGCAACATCGAGGGTCAGCTCAAGACGCGCTTCGGCGCTTTCTTCGAGATGATAAATGGATAACACGCAGAAAACGGGAAAATCGACCAAACGGCTGGCCACGGCCAGGGAGCTGCAGCAGATCGTGGCCGAGTTTTACCTGGAGGGACACGAGGCCAAGCGCACGGGCAAGCCGGTAGGCTGGATGCCGCCCATGAACGGACTGATCGAGATATTCTACGCCATGGACCTGCAGCCATCCTTCCCCGAGAACTGGTCGCCCGTCTGCGCCGCCTTCGGACTGATTCACAAGAACTACATGACCGCCGAGTCCATGGGCTTCTCACCGGACCTGTGCGGATACCTGCGCAACTGCGTGGGTTATATC
>Ga0136653_10000833_pt1 | contig 16380 bp, 16 predicted proteins | sample LakKivw275mmetaG_FD_94866 | JGI IMG/M metagenome (GOLD analysis project Ga0136653, IMG submission 94866) | Anoxic lake water microbial communities from Lake Kivu, Rwanda to study Microbial Dark Matter (Phase II) - Lake Kivu water 275m metaG... | ecosystem: Environmental > Aquatic > Freshwater >...
GGCTGGAGGAGCGGGTCATGCTTCAGGCAGTGCTCTGGCGAGGTGGAGACGCCCTGGAGGACTTTGAGGCCCTCAACGACGTGGTGATTGGCAGGACCTCCCTCGCTCGCGTCGTGCGCCTGGCCACGTATATTGACGGGAGCTATCTCACCACTTACGTGGCCGACGGGCTCATTGTAGCCACTGCCACCGGCTCCACGGCCTACGCCTCCGCAGTGGGGGGACCGATTTTGCCGCCCGAATTGAGGAACATGCTCCTCATCCCCGTTGCCTCCTACTTGAGCCTGGATCGGGCTATCGTGCTCTCAGAGGGGGCGAAGGTGGAGGTAGAGGTCTCCACTGACCACCGGGCTATTCTTACCGTTGATGGTCAGATTCATACGGAACTGAAGGATGCCGACCGCGTGGCCGTTGGAGCCAGCCCGCACACCTGTCGCTTCGTCAGGCTGCAGGACAGGGCCTACTTCTATCGCAACCTGATGAAGAGGCTACGCCTTCCCTCCCATACATAGAGCTGCCACAAAAAAGGAGATCAAGGATGGAACCAATAGTTACACGATTCGAGTTGGACGATCCAGAGCTGCTGGAGTTGGTCAGCCCAGAGATGGACCGCTGGCTGAACTCATGGCCGACTGAGGAGCAGGCCAAATACGGCGGCCAGTACGTTGCTGGCGGCAAGGACAGGCATGTAGTAGCAGCAGACCAGTCTGCGGCCAGGCTGCGGCGGAAGCTGGATAGGCTAGGGCTTGAGAAAGTGCTGATCTTCTACATGGAGCCGCCCGATGCTTACATCATCTACTAGCTTCACTCGTGAGTGGCGTGAGTACACACGCCCAGACGGATCCATCATTTTCCGTCCAGCACTGCCCATCCTTGTTCGAAGTCGAGATGGCTTCCTGCCGCGCTATTTTCTAGTGGATAGCGGCGCCGACTTGTCTTTGGCCCCGTATGACCTGTTTCGGGAGTTGGATTTGAGATGGCGAGACGGTGAGCCGATCACACTTCGCGGCATCTCGCGGCGCAAGGTATGCGCTATCCAAGGACGAATCCATGAGATAGAAATACTCGTCTTTGTGGAACCATAGAGCGAAGAATTCGCTCAAAAGAAAAAAAGAAAGGAGATATCATTATGAAACGGATCCGCTGGTTCGACTACATTACTGTCAATATCTATTGGTTGGGGCTCACCACCCTCTCGCAGACGGTGACCCCGCTGGTGTTCCCGCTGCTGGTGCAGAAGTTTGTGGGCGAGGAGGGGAAGGGAACGTTTTTCGGCACCCTCCGCCTCTGGACGCTGATGGTGGCCCTGCTGGTGCAAGCGCTGATGGGGATGCTCTCCGACCACAGCACCCTCCGCTGGGGCCGGCGGCGCCCCTTCATTCTCCTGGGCACGTTGGCAGACCTGGTCTTCCTCGCCGCCGTTGGCTTCTCCGCCGGCCTGGAGGGGATGACGGGCTACTGGTTCCTGTTCGCTATGGCCATCCTGCTCCAGTTCTCCTCCAACGTCGCCCACGGGGCCGTGCAGGGCCTCATCCCCGACCTGGTGCCGGAAGACCGACGCGGCCGCTTCTCCGGCATCAAGGCGGTGTTTGAGGTTCCTGTCCCCGTGATCCTGGTCGCCTTCGCGGTGGGGCCCCTCATCGCCAAAGGGAACATGTGGGGCGGCCTCCTGGTGGCGATGGGCATCCTCGCACTGACCATGCTCATTACCATGCTGGTGCGCGAGGAGCCGTTGAGGGAATCTTCCCCGTTGGACTGGGCGCCTTTCCTGCGCCTGTTGCTGATGACGGCCCTCTTCACGGCCATCATCCTGGGCATGGGAGAGATCGTCAAAGGCGTGGGGCGCCTGGCGGAAGGGGTCAGCTCTACGACCGTGCTGATCTTTATCATGGGAGCAGTCGGCCTGGTGGGGATGGCCATCGCGGTGACGCTGGGGGTATGGGCCAGCGTGCGCATCAGCATCGGCCAAGCGGCGCGCTCTAACCCCTCTTTCACTTGGTGGGTGGTCAACCGGCTGGCCTTCTTCGTGGGGACGACCAACCTGTCGGGTTTCGCCGTGTACTTCCTCCAGGGGCGGCTGGGATACGCGGAGGAACAGGCGGCCGGCCCGGCCAGCCAGTTGATGATGGTCGTGGGGATCTTCATCCTGATTGCCGCATTGCCCAGCGGCTGGCTGTCCGACAGGATCGGCCACAAGCGACTCGCCGCCATCAGCGGCATCCTGGCGGCCCTGGGCACCCTGATCTTCCTGCTTTCCCCCAGCCTCACCCCCATCTACATCGGCGGCTGTCTCGTCGGCATGGCTGCAGGCCTGTTCTTCACCGCCAACTGGGCGCTGGGCACCGACCTGGTGCCCAAGGAGGAAGCAGGTCGCTACCTGGGCCTCTCCAACCTGGCCGGAGCAGGAGCCGGCGCCGTCGGCTCTTACATTGGCGGCCCCATCGCCGACTATTTCACCGTACGGGTGCCGAGCCAGCCGGGGCTGGGGTACGTGCTCCTCTTTGCCATCTACGGCGTGTTATTCCTGCTCTCCGTTATCGTCCTACGCCAGGTTCGGCCAGCGCTCGACTAGGCAGTTTGGCGTTTCGGGTTTCGAGTTCAATGAACCCGAAACGCCAAACTCGAAACCCATTCTGGGGAAGGAGCGTAGATAGTCCAGTGAGGCCCTGGCCTCCTGGATGGTCAGTTCGAAGATGACGGGACCCTCAAATCTGGCCTCTTTGAGGGTCCCGAGCAGGAAGCGAGCGGCAGGTGGCCCTAAGCCAGCATGGTCGGGGCCGTGGGGATTTTTATGCTCTTGCAGGAAAAGTGGTCAAAGCTGCTGCAGATCTTGCGGCAGGGAAGTGGGAACAACGGTTTGCGAAAGAGTGATTCGCTGACCCGAAACGGGGGCGCCTCGACAGCGCAATGAGCGGCAGCAATGAAACACTCTGCCATGGGAAGCTCAAAAGATGTCTTCGAGATCTGACACAGGCCAACTTGACCGGCGAACGCCAAGTTGGGAAACAAAGTTTGCACTCCGTCTCATCGGCAGCTACGTCTTCTTTCTTCTTCGGCGGCCTATAAGCCAGAGTAATCTCCAATTCCTACACAGCCGGGTCCAGCAGATTAAGAGCTTATCGAGTTTCATCCAGTCTACCCACACTACCGACCTTGATCTGATTCATCTGTTGGACCTTCTCGAACGCTTTACCGATGCAAATTACAGGCAGGTCGGTGACGAAATCCTGGGGTTTATCCGGCAGATAGGTATACGAGTCGCGGATGTGCCTAGTGATGTGCTCGTGGTCGAACGTGGGCCGCGGGCACGCGTGTCAACAAGTGTCAGTAACATACTCTTGGTAATGGGACCAGGCATTGGCATTGGCGATGAGATCACTTTCTTTGGTCTGCCCAGGATGCTCAAGCAGGTTTTTCGCTCTCCACGCATACAAGTGGTCTCAACCTACCGCGGGTTGTGGGACTGTGTTCGCGGTGTAGACACTACACTCTACTATGACGAGAATCTCGACACTCCCTTTCGCCTCTTTGCACTTCCGTCGGCTGATATTCCTTCGAGTTTTGATTTGGTTTTCTTCATTGACTTCGACCATCCCAATCTGTACTACTGCTTCTTCGACCATCCTCAGGTTTCTCTCTTTGCTGAAATCGCGCTGGCAAGTTACTCTGCAGCACTTGTAGACAACCCAGCACGCAAATTGTACCGGCTTCGGAATCACTATCACCATTGCAACAATACATACCTTGGCCTTGATCGGCTACTAGAGAGCCTGCTCGGCATACGATCAAGTTGGCCGTCCTTCGACAGACTAGAAGATACCGGTTGCTCCCGATCTCGACTGCCATTTCGTATCCTGGTCAATCCATTCTCGACAAAAGCTAACCCCAACGTGGAGACATGGATGCAATTGATAACCGGTCTGGCCTTGCTTGCTAGGTGTGATTTCCCTATGAAGTTCGTAGTGAACACCGGACTCGACGACGGCGCAGAAGCTTTCGTCCTCGATCTGGTAAGAGCCTGCGCAGACCACCTTCCGCAATGGGCCTCAGTCGAACCGCTTCTCAAACCTGGCTGCACGGGCCCAGATCGCTTCCTGCTGCTCCCAGACATGCTCAAGGAAACAGCAATCTGTCATGCTGTGATGGGCACTGACTCCTTCACCGCCCACATGGCCCCGCTATTTGATTGTCTGTCACTGGTAATTGGAGATCCTGTGCACCTCCCGTGGCACGTCCCACATGAGCGTTGCTTCTACCTCAATCAACATGCCCCAGTCTCAGAGACGGTCGAAGGTATGCAGTTGATTCTTTCAAGCATCCGAGATGCTATACTTGGGTCTGGTCATGACAACAGCCGACATTGGACCGATTCGGCGGCGCAATTGAACGCCCTAACCACTCAGCTAGGTAGGTGTTTTGTGGAGCCTGACAGACTGAGCGAAGCCGACTTACTATCTGCGTTTCAAGTGCTGGCAGAAACTCGTGACGCGTTCGTGTCAATGGCTATGAGAACACCAGCGCTATCTAAGCTGATGGTTGATCGGCACTATCCGACCACTGTGCGGTTCACGCTTGATGATAGCGCTAATGAGGAGGCAGACCGTCGGGTGTATCTTGAGGCACGCTGGGAGGAGTGGAACAACTCGAACTTGCGTAAGTACATTGCCTTACTCAATAGGCACAGTTCTGCATGAGATCAACGATGCGAGTCCTGTTTGTGTACCCGTCAATTGGTGCTCCTGTAGGTCCCAATCACGGTCTAGCCATTCTCTCCGGAGTTCTCAAAGCACACGGCCATGAAACTGCGCTCATCCACCTGAATGAGGCACTCGGCCCTCTACCGGATGACCAACAGGTGGCTCAAATGGTGACGGACTACCACCCCGATCTCATCGGCTTCAGTATATTGAGCCAACAATATCCTGAAGCCATACACCTAGCCGAAGTGATCCGCTGCGTCACGGATACCCCTCTTGTCGCAGGCGGGGTTCACCCCACGCTAGTGCCTGAAGAGGTCATCGAAGATGGCGTGTTCGATTACGTATGTGTTGGCGAAGGGGAAGGGGCGTTACTGGAATTGGTGGAGTGTTTGCAGTCAAAGGGCGACACAACGTGCATTCCAAGCATTTGGACTCGCCGCGGCGGCGTGGTGATTCGGAATCCAGTCCGCCCTTTCCAGAACCTAGAATGTCTCCCTCCGGCAGACTATGAACTGTTTGATTTGAACAGAATACTACGCGCGACCAGGGGTTGGTTGAGCATACTGACCACACGTGGATGCCCCTATGCCTGCACCTACTGTCTGAATCGCGAGATCGTGGCTCGCTATGTCACTGACGGTGCGGCAAGTGGACTGCGGGATTACGTCAGACAGTATCCTATTGAGCGCACGCTCGAAGATATAAAGCGGCTAAAGAAGCTACACTCCCAGATCGAGGTCATAATCTTTGATGATGATCTTTTCACGCTGAATGCGAGCTACACAGCCCGTCTTTGTCACGCCTATAAGGAGGCGGGCATAGGTCTTCCTTTCGTCGTGAACGCGCATGTGCACGCTTTTGATGACGCTATGGCTTGCAACCTCAAGCAGGCAGGGTGCATGATCGTGAAGTTTGGGCTAGAAAGCGGCAATGAGCGACTGCGCAAGGAGGTGCTTGGACGCCATATGACTGATGAACAGATCCGGGCTGCATTTGCTTGTGCAAATAGACATGGTCTGCATACATCTGCCTTTGTGCTGCTAGGGCTTCCTCATGAGGGGGAAGCAGAGATTCTGGATACAGTTGACAGGTGTGTGGAGATTGGGGTTGGACGGATGCGATGGGCTTTTCTTTACCCGTTCCATGGAACGAGGATCTACACTTACTGTGAGCGGTTGGGCTTGATTGACCACGACAGGATGCAGCGTATGTCCAACTACTTCGATGAGAGCTGCTTGCGCTTCTCAACAGAGCATCGGCTATTCCTCGAGAAAATCGGCCGCGCTTTTCACTGGTGGGTAAATGCTCACACTGGTTGGCCGTGTAGTGCGATGTATCAGGACCTGGTAGATCAACTTGTCGCTATGCCCTGGGCTGAGTGGCAACACGAGAAGATGACCATCTTCGCGCGAGATCGGGCCCTGTCAGACAGTCTGATGTCCCAGGGCATTCCCCATTATTCTCTCCGCTACTCACGCGTCATGGCGGTGCACTCGGACTGGGTTTTGCGTGAGAACCAGGGCCAACTAACAGATAGCTCATAGGCACTGGCATCTGCAGTCGGTCTGGATGGGTGTGGAGGAATCGTATCCGTGCAACAAGCGGCAGGATATGCAGTCCAAAAGGGCATTGACTACATCGCCCGCCAACAGATGGACACAGGAGAAATTCCGTCGTTGGCCGCAGACAAACACGTCCGGAAGAGCTTCATCTATGTTAAGAGTCCTTTCATATCAACCTTTGTTCATGACGCCCTGCGGTCAGTAGCCAAGAATGGGCAGGATAGTCTGGGCGGGATAGGTGCCAGGGCGCGTTCGATTCAGCGAGGTATTCGCGATTTCCTTCTGTGCGAAGAGGAAACTGACCACACGTGGCGTTTCTTCGGCAGAGGTTCGAGGATCGACAGCGATGCAGACTGTACCTCCTGCTGTGCGGTCGTCTTGCTCAGCCATGGGGTAGACCCCGACATCTACACTGCTAGTCTAGCCCGCTTCAAGGGAACTGAAGACATCTACTACTCTTATCGGGACCGGCATGGCACGCTGTATAGCTGGATTCAAAAGGATGGAACGGTGATTCAGGAGTACGACCGCGTTGTGAACGCCAACGTGGCTCGTTTTCTTACCCTCGCAGGTGTGCCCTGCCAGCCTGTCTGGCGCTTTCTTGAAGCCGAGTTGGTTAGTAGTCCACTTGACATTGGATCGCCCGACTATCCTTCTCCATTGTGTCTGTTCTACATGATCGCCCGTGCCCTCTGGGAAACAGGACACGAGCTTCTGCCTGCAGCGACTGAAAGCCTAAAGCTTCACTTGCGCCTGGTCCAAGAAACCGACGGCTGTTTCGGTGGACCACTTAGCACAGCCTTGGCCACCCTTGCCTGGCACTACCTAGACATGCCGAGGAAACAGATTCGGAGTGCGTTGAGTGGATTGTTGGACATGCAGACCCAGGATGGCAGATGGGAGATGGAGCCATTCTTTGTTGGCGACTATGGTTCTCCGAGCCTGACGACCGCCCTGGTAGTAGAGGCGTTGGTTCGATGGCTCATTGTGCCCCGCCAGCCAGGTTCGTGATTGCATTGTTTCAAAGAGTGGATTATGAACCCCGGACTTAGCAAATTGATCGAAGACGCCACACGTGAGGCTGATGCTTTCGAGACGCGCCACGCGCAACGGTTGGATGCATATCGCCAGGCAATAGCCCAAGGCGTTGAAAGTGCTGTCAATACTCTGCACGAAGACGTTCGGGCACTTTCAGCAGGGGATCCCTTGTGTGACACGATGATGCAGCTCGCAACTGAGTATGTTCTCTGGCTGCGTTGGACTTTGTTCGACCTCCCACGTTATGCGATTGTATTTGAGACACCTCTGGCAACATTCCGCGAGCGTGTCACCGCCACTGCGCTTATCTACCAGTCTATCCGCATACTGGACGATGTGCTGGACACCCATCTTACCTACAAGGACTTACATTCGACTCTACTTGGCTCCGCGACGGAGAAGCTGACAGGAAACGACGCCAGTTCTTCTGATCTCCCCACTAACTTGTCCCTCCTTACCTCTGTGCTACTATCAGTTGAAGGACTACGGCGCTTGGCAAATTTGTGCAAGGATGGCGGTCCTTCAGTATTAATCGAGGTGCTTGAAGCTTACAGGAAAACAGTGGTCGGGGCTATTCTAGAGTATTCTCCCCATTCCTCACCCACTACTCACTATCTGGTCAGGCTGGTTGACCTGAAGAACGTCAGCTATTCCCGTATTCTAATCGCAGCCCTCTCGGTAGACAAAGAGAAGCACCAGATGCTACTCGCCTGGATAGATGAGTTGTATGTCTTGTCACAACAACTCAATGACTTGAATGATCTTCGACGTGACGTGGCAAGTGGACAACCAAACTTTATATGGGAAATGCTGAAAGAGCGACAGCTTATGCACGCCATTGATGCCTCGCCAGATCGTATTAGAGACAGGGCCGCCATCGCAGCCGTCGAGGATTTCTATGGTGAAGCTTTCCTCAAACTAGGTTCAAAAGCATATACGCTGCCCGGGGACGCACGGGCTGTAGCAATGCTCAAATGGCGTGACGCTATTGGTTATGCGCGGTTCCTGGGCCTCTTCCCAGATGATAGTGAGCAGGAAGCAACCGGTATTCGTATCACATAGCAGCACCATTGCTCGGAGGAGGGGTGATGCGAAACTTCCTTTTCGTGGCCTATTGCTTCGGCAATGACCGGGGTCATACCATGATCGGTGTATACAAGCGAGCTCTGCGGGTGGGACTTGAACTCGTAGAGCGAGGCAACAATGTTGTCTTCTACTGTAGCGGACGCAGGCATTTCCACGATCCCGAGATAGCACGCGCCGAGGAACAGATGACCTTTGTCGATATCCCGTATGGTCATCCTGCTTATGAGGGAGTTGAGAGCAATCGTGCTAACTTTCTTAAGCACATAGTTGACGTCAAGCCCGACGTGGTCGTGATTGGAGAGGCTCCTCTTGCGGGCCCTCTGCTGGAAGCAACCCTCTGCACGGTAGAGTTAGAGATCCCAGTCGTCTGTCTGGATAACGCCTACCAGCCACTCTTTGTGAGAGTCTTTTGCCACAATCATGGCGGCATCTTCGACGGCATCATTTTAACTGGGCCGAGTTCTTTGCATCTAAAAGATGCACCGGACTATCTCGTGCAGGTCTCCCCCTACGTCAAACCATCCGCAGAGCAGGCGAGAAAACTCCTGATCGAGAAGCTCGGCTTAAGAGACAGCAAGCTAATTGTGGTTCTGGCCTACGATCACAACGTAGAAGCACTTGGCTTATCCGCACTGGAGGCGCTCAACGAGCCTGACGTCAACGCGGTTTTCATCGTTTCAGATGTTGGAAGGGCAGAGGGGTGCCTGAGAGCGCTGCCTTCCAGCATTCGGAAGAGTACACGTGCTATTTTGCCACAGCCAGACCCGATCTTGTTTGGTCTATTGGAACTTGCACAAGCTGCCATCGTCAAACTTGGCTTCATGCAGGTAACAGAGTCCTTGAGCCTGCACACACCGGTCGTCGGCTTATATTACCCCGGCTGCTTCTCAATTGGTTTCCTGCCGAAGATCTATCATTCCTATATTCATGCAACCACGAAGACAACCGCTGATCCGGACACAGTCATTGCGCTGCGCGAATTTCTGCAGCTTGATTCCGATGCACTGACCGTGATACATAACGGCGCATTCGATGCTGTTGAGCAAGCCGCAGATTATCTCGAGGCCCTGCCTCTCGTGCGGCGGCAGGGAGTATGTCAACATACTGCCCAACTTGGTTTCACAAAAGAGCGTATCTACGAGGCAGTCGCAGTCCTTGAAAAGAACAGGCACGTGGAGATTCACGAGTGCCGGAGCTCCTCTTTGCGAGGGATGCCCTCCCAGAAAGTGCTTGCTCTGACTTGCGCCTATTCAGTGGGCGGTGCTCGGCGATTCGCTCGGCTCTGGGGACGACTCTTTCGATCCCCAGCGGCAACAGATGCCGAATTGAAATGCGCTGCCGTTGCTGGCTCGCGGCGAGAGATACTCTATGCCTCGTCTGCGGATCGAGTCGTGATCGAAAAAGACCTTGGAGAAGCGCTCCTGCCGACGACAAAAGAATGTGCACAGATGGGCATTCCGTATGTCGGAGAACTCACGGATGAGCTCACCTCGTTGATAAACGCCTATGAAGGGCCAAAGTTAGAAGGAGTGCACCATGGTAGCAGATAAGCGAAGCCCGGTGACCTTCCCCAAAATACCGGTGTTGCTCTACCATCATGTACACGACATGGAAGAGAATTTCTTCCGGGTGATGCCCGCCAAATTACGCGAGCAGATGGAATTGCTGCTCGAAGCAGGATACCTCCCGGTTCATCCAGACCGGTTGATCGGCTTGAAAGGCCAATCGGCCCTGCCAGAAAAATATGTGCTCGTGACCTTTGACGACGCATACGAGGACTTCCTGTTCCACGCCTGGCCTGTGCTTAGAGAGCTGGGAATTCCCACGCTTCTCTTCGTGATCAGTGATTACATTGGAGGCTGGAATGACTGGGACCCGCTTCGCGTTTCCAGACACCGTCATTTGGATTGTGACCAGCTTATTGCCCTTCGGGATGAAGGTGTTATCATCGGTTCACATACGTGCACTCATCCAGCACTGCCCTATATTAGCAGAGAAGATCAGCTCTCGGAAATCAAGGATTCAAAAAAGAAGCTAGAAGATCTCCTCGGCATCTCGGTCCGAGCCCTTTCCTATCCCGGTGGACACGTGAACGGGCAAATCGCAGCTATGGTGGCAGAGCAGTATGACTTGGGGTTTGCGACCTCCGTGCAGGTTAAAGGAAGATTTCACGATCCATATTTCATCCCCCGAATTGATCCCTGGTTCTTCGGTGATCTGAATGAATTTCGAAAGGCATTACAATTCTAAGCCTGGACTAGGAGAAAGGTATCTGCTCCAGAAATGAAGCTCGTTCCAATTCCCTTCGATGGGCAGATCTGCTGGGCTCCGGCAGACAGTTCCTTCACTGCCATACTGCAACGTAATGAGGCGTGGGAGCCCGCAGTCACGCGGTATCTGGTGAAAACGCTCACGCCAGACTTAGCTTTTGTGGACGTCGGCGCGCATTTTGGATACTATACTCTACTTGCTGCGAAACGGACGAAGCACGTCATAGCTTTTGAGCCGCAAGAACAGGCGCGGGAAATCCTGCTGAAAAACGTCCGCGAAAATGGATATGACAACGTGACGGTATCCGACCTGGCCCTGTTTTCAAGGCGGACGCAGGGCAGGATTGCCAAGTACACAGTCCACTTTGAGCACTCCCCTGACGATGGAGAGGTACGAGCCACGACTCTGGACCACTTCTTGGAAGGGGAGCAAGACCGCATCAGGGTGATCAAGGTTGACACAGAGGGTGCGGAATATGATGTCTTGCTAGGCGCCCGGAGAACACTGGAAGCCCACTCGCCAACGTTGATCTTGGAGCTACATCCTGGTCAGATGCCGGAGTATTTTGGTTACACGACTTCTAACTTGCTGGCTCTTTTGGGCAGGCTTGGGTACAATGTCAAACTGATGGAGCGGGGGAACTTGTATCTCAAATGGGGGCCGCATCTCCTCTGTCGAGTCACGAACTCAGGATAGGCCCTCGAGCGGCCAAGGAGGGTTATGAATTTTGCAAAACACTCGAAGGGAACCGCAATCCCCGTCGCTGGTTGAATTGTTTTACACGCGGATCGTTGCCCGTTCGGAGCCTACCCCCACGAGCCCGCCTTGTTTCCGAAAAGATAGGAAATAGACTCATGCGAGCATTTCGTTTCTTCATCGTAGGCGCTATGAGATCCGGCACCACCCTATTGCGCCATATGTTGGGTAGTCATCCACGCATTTACATTCCGGAGGAATCTCATTTTATCCCGTACATATACCGTATGTACCAGCGTTCGGGTATGTTTCCAACGTCCTGGTTTTTTGACGAAAGTGCTTCCATATCAGAGTTCCCATATCTTGATGAGTATCAGCCAGTGACTCGTTTGGAGAGGGCCAAAGACTTTGGTGAACAGTTGCGATGGATTCCTCGGTTCTATGGGTTCAGTCGCCAGGAAATCAGCGCTTTTGTTGAACAGAAGCCCACGTATAGCGAGATCGTCGAGTGGTTCTTTGACTCAGCACTTAGCCACGACATCCTGGTGTCTGAAGTCGAAGGTAAAAACCTGTACGGCGATAAAACTCCCCATTACGTCAGAGAGATGAAAACTTTGAGGAAGATCTTCCCAGACGCCGTCATAATTCACGTTGTTCGTGATGGTCGAGCCGTTCTCTGTTCCAAATCCATCAATAAACGCCGCGTGCCACCCGACACACCGGAGGCCCAGGAAATAGCGTCGCATCTACTGGATCTTTACCCTGGTTTGGATTTGTACAAGGCTGTCAAATTGCTTGAACGTGACGACCTGGATAGAGCCGAGCTTTGGAAATGGGTTGGATTGCCTGATCCTGTCACTGATGCACGGAGGGATATCACTCTTGATCTTATCGGTCGCCTAAAGGAACTCTGGAAAGGCGACCACGTGGTCGTTACTGTAGATCCAAGAAACGTCGTTTACAAGGCACACATCTGGGTAAACGATGTACGGTCAGGCTTTGACGCAGATCTGACGGTGCGCTACGAGGACCTGGTCTTAGAAACTGAGGAAACATTGCAACGGATTTGCTTGCATTTGGGTGTAGACACACACCCCCAGATGCTGAGATACTACGAAAACAAGAATCTCCCCCTGTTCTACCTAGATGGCCGTGGACGCTGGCCAACCAACCAGGATATATTACGCCCTCCTCTCCGAGATAATATTGATAAGTGGAGACAGCTTTTGAAGCCTGACGCGGTCGCAGCGTTCGAAAAGGTTGCGGGGGAATGTCTCTGTCAGCTCGGATATTTGTGAGTCTCAGTCAGGTTCGCGGATCACTATGAGGATCTGAGGACCAAAGCTATGTTGACCCGTCACACTGAAACGGCGCTCGGCCAAGCGAGAGCTATCCAGGGTGGGAAAACTCGGCCCAGGGTACAGGTGAACTGCGAGCGATTTACTGGCTACCGCCCTTGCGAACCATACAAATTGTGTGCGGGGTGCCTGGACCGGAGACCGATCACGATGCGTGTACTGATCATCAACCTCGGCGGAATGGGAGCCATGCTTATGACGACGACCATCCTGCCCAAGATCCGGAGGCAGTACCCCGAAGCCAACATAGACTGGCTAACGATGCCGAATGCAGCTTCGTTACTGGAGAATCTGCCAGAGCTTCACCGTGTGTGGCAGTATGGACCTGAAACCCCGTTCGTCCTGCCCTTGATCAAGTACGACATTGCCTACAACGTGGACAAGGACGTGGTTTCGGCAGCAGTGATGCACTGCGTGGATGCAGAGCAGAAGATGGGATTCGGTCTCGACGAACACGGCAACCTCTCCTACTACAACGATGAAGCACGATATGCGTTTGAGATGGGAATAAACGATGAGCTGAAGTTTCGAGCCAATCAGCGCCCTGCCATCGAAATACTGGCGGAGTCTTTGGGGCTGGATACCCAGTTGGATGAGTACCGGCTGAAATTGTCGGACGAGGAGAGGCGTTTTGTCGCCCAGTACCGCAGCCGAATTGGCGATCACGTCTTGGTGGGGATCAATACGGGCTGTTCGGAGCGATTGCCCAACAAGAAGCTGACGATCGAACAGCACATTGAGCTCGGACATCGCATCCTACGGATGTGGCCTGACGTGAAGATACTCCTATTAGGTTCTTCACTGGAGAAGGCACGCAATTGCGAGATCGCCCAGGCCCTTTCAGAGTATATAGATCGGGTGGTTGAGACACCTACTGAAGAGGGGCTGAGGCGAGGTATCTGCTATATAGATGCTGCCGATATCGTTGTCTCGGGTGACACGTTTGCCATGCATGTAGCCATCGCCTTGCGTAAATGGGTGGTGGTATGGTTTGGCCTGAGTTGCATCCAAGAGATCCATGTATATGACCGCGGGCAGAAGTTATCAGCGAACGTCCCTTGTAGTCCTTGTTGGAAGCCGGAATGTGATAGAGATCTATCCTGTCGCGATCAGATTGATCTAGGCGAATTGGTTGCAGCCGTGCGGCAAGGCATGGCTTGGCTACATAACACTAGAAACCCAGTGCTGCCCACCCTAGCTGAAATCATCTTCAAAGCGCAACCTTAACTCATTCTCCGCACACGGCGTGCTATTCCTGCTCTCCGTTATCGTCCTACGCCAGGTTCGGCCAGTGCCTGGTGAGGAAAGGGCGTAGATAGTCCAGTGAGGCCCTGGCCTCCTGGATGGTGAGCTCAAAGATGATGGGGCCTTCGAATTCGGTCCCCTTGAGCGTATCGAGCAGAAAATCGAGGGGCAGCTCGCCTTTGCCCAGGGGCAGGTGATCGCCCCGGCGGAAGGTCCCGTCCGGCTGGGGGCGATAATAGGCGTCGTGAAGATGTATCTCGCCCAGGCGCGGCAGTGATCTCTGAAGAGCCTCCTCAAAGGTCACCGGGCCGGGGTACTTGGCCACCACGTGGCCGGTGTCGAAGCAGATCGAAAGGTCGAACTCCTCGGCCAGGGCCAGGGTGAGGTCGAAGGGGAACTCGATAGTCTCCACGGCGATGGCCCGCGAGGGGAGCCTGGTGCGGCGGAGCAGTTCCTCGATGCTGTGGGCCGCGTGGCGTTGGAACATGCCGAGCACCAGCGGGCGCGCCTGGTCTGGTATGGCGACCATGGTGTAGAACTCAGCCGCCAGCGCGCCGGTAGCGTGGAGCACGTAGGTCTCGGGCTCCAGGGGCGCCAGGCGCAGCATGGCGTCTACCAGCGCTTCCACCGAACCTTCGCGCACCCACTGCACGGGCGTGGAGGGCTCCAATGACCAGAGGGGCAGGTGAACGGTGTAGCTCAGCCCTCGTGATTCTTTGAGGGCTCCGAGGCGCCGAATCGTCGGCACCCCGAAGCTATCGGGGAAGAACACGTTCAGGTCGGTGTTCAGCTCAATGAGGGTGAAGCCGAGGTCGGCGATACGTTCCACCAGGATGGCCACGTCCACGGAAGGCGGTGTGAGCTGGGCGCCGCCTTTCTGCCCGGCCAAAGCTGGCATCGCCATCTCGATCATCAGCGGGCGTTGTAACATTTCGATTCCGAAGCGTAACATTGTTGTTCCTCCTTAAAGGTTGGATATTGGAAGTTGGAAGATGGAAATTGGAGCCTATGCCAACCTCCAATTTCTAACCTCCAACTTCCAAGATACTACCACGATTCGACGAAATTGGCAAAGAGGGAAAAGAATGCCCGACGACGAAGTTCTCTATTGCATCAATCATCCCCATGTGGAGACCCGCTTGCGCTGCAACAAGTGCGGCAACCCTATCTGCCCCAGGTGCGCAGTGCAGACCCCGGTGGGCTTCCGCTGTCCCCAGTGCGTCAGATCGCAGCAGGCCATCTTTTACACCGCCACTCCTCTGGATTACGGCCTCGCTGTGGTAGTGGGCCTGGTGATCTCCACCCCTGCTGCCTTTATCCTGAGCCGGGTGGGCATCTTCCTGGCGCTCATCCTGGGGCCTCTGGCTGGTGCAGTCATCGCTGAGGTCGTCTGGTGGGTCATCCGCCGCCGACATGGCCGTTGGATGTGGCTGGTGGTTAGCCTATGCATCGCTATGGGAGGCTTTCTGTCGCTCATCCTATCTGCATTCTTTAGCCCCACCAGCCTTCTCTCCCTCATCATCTACACGGTCCTGGCCATAGGTACAGCTTATGCCCGGCTGAGGTAAAATGGTCGGATGGTCAGATAGTCCTTGGTCAAGTGGTCAGGGAGGCCAGATGAAGATTGAGCAGAGCCAAGTCCAGACCACCAGACCAAAGACCATCCGACCAAAGACCACCAGACCAAGGACCACCAGACCAAGGACCAACACATGTTAGTTGAACTAAACGTCAAGAACTTCGCTATTATAGATGAGTTACAATTGCGCCTTAGCTCTGGCTTCAATGTCCTGACGGGTGAGACAGGCGCAGGCAAGTCCATCATCATAGACGCGGTGAGCACCCTCCTGGGCGGGAGAGCAGATAGCACCATGATCCGCTCCGGCACCGACGAGGCCCAGGTGGAGGGCGTCTTCCACCTGAATGATACGACGAAGGAGGCCCTTCTGCCCCTGCTGCAGAAGGACGGGCTTGAGGGAGACGATGAGAATACCCTTGTCCTGGCCAGGGAGATCCGACGGGAAGGGCGCAGCGTCTGTCGGGTGAATGGGCGGGCTGTCACCTTGAGCATGTTGGAGAGCATTGGCCAGCGCCTGGTGGACATCCACGGTCAGACCGAGCATCTGTCCCTCCTCAGGGTCCGGGAGCACATAGACTTCCTGGATCGCTACGGCGACCTTTGGTCTCTGCGGCGGGAGGTGGCCGACCTGGTGCGTGAGTTGCGTCAGGTGCGCCAGGATTTGAGTGCCCTGATGCGCGATGAACGAGAGCTGGCCCGCCGGGCTGATCTGTTGACCTATCAGATAGAGGAGATCGCCTCAGCCAACTTGAGGGTTGGCGAGGAGGAGGAGCTTGACGAGGAGCGAACTCGCCTGGCCAATGCCGAACAACTGATGGAGTTGGCCAACGATGCCTATCGCGCCC
>Ga0136653_10000837_pt1 | contig 16359 bp, 21 predicted proteins | sample LakKivw275mmetaG_FD_94866 | JGI IMG/M metagenome (GOLD analysis project Ga0136653, IMG submission 94866) | Anoxic lake water microbial communities from Lake Kivu, Rwanda to study Microbial Dark Matter (Phase II) - Lake Kivu water 275m metaG... | ecosystem: Environmental > Aquatic > Freshwater >...
ATGCTGTAAATGATGCCGACGACCAGCAGTAGCAAAATCATCGGCTCTGTAATTTCTTCCCGGAACACGCCCCAGAAGCTAATCTTTCTTTCTATTGTCAGTCGATTGGGGCCGAGCTGCTTTAGCCTTTGTTCTGCTTCAGCGCTGGTTAGTCCGGTACGGTGATTTGTATCTAATGACTTTAGTATATTATCGGAACTTTCGGACCAAGGTTTATTCATAACGCCAGTATTTTAACAAATAATTGCCTTGGTTTCCCTGTGCGACCTAATTCATCTGGAACTAACAGTTCGGATTTATTTCCTGAATATCGCGGCCGTATACCTCGCGATAATAAAGTGCATCCGGAGTTACCGGCGTAATATCACTGGGAGTTCCCATGACCTTCTCATTATATGTTTTAACGAGGTTATCCATTAAGTTATGTATGGTTTTGTTGCCGCCTGCCTTAGCTGCTCTTCTAATTTTCTCCGTCGTAAGATTGTCGGTATTGCCACGGTCATCATCGGGTATCATACAACCGCAATTCCAACACATATTAGCCTCCTTAGTGATTATCCTTCAGTCTATCAGTGAAAGATTTAGCCGATTTTTAACTTTTTCTCCAGATAAGCTTTGAGCGCTACAGCGTTGTTATAATTTTCTTCTCTTGTGCTGTAAAGCAGAACGATATCGTGTTCACGAGCATCATCCAGAATAGGTTTCCAGACCTCCGATTTCTGGTCCAATTCGGCAAAATACCGGCGCTTAAATTCCTCCCATTTGTTCGGGTCGTGCCGATACCAATCGCGTAAGCTGTTACTGGGTGCAACCTCTTTTAGCCATGCCTCCAGGCGCAACTCCTCCTTTTTTATGCCACGAGGCCAGAGCCTGTCCACTAAGAAACGTCTACCCTTTGCTTGTTTCGATTTCTGATAAACTCGTTCTACGTAAATCATTAGAACCGTCCCCCTAAAATTATCAGTTCACATTATTTCATAGCTTTACTTTGCGCACGTCCGTATTTTACAGAGGTGGTGGTTAACAATTTCATTACTGTGGCCATATGGTCTGCTGATGAAATCGCCTGTATGGTTAGCTTTGCCAGTTTTTTTCTTTGAGGAGCCTCTACGACCATCATTAATTCATTTGAGTCATCCAGTAAATCTACAGAGACCACGCCGGGCCTATTTTGCAGAGCTTTTATCATTTGAGCGGTTTTTTCGGCCGGGCTATCTAATATTACATAGGCTTTGTAGCTCATAATCTAATCTCCACCTGGAAATTTACAGAAAAACTGCAATTAGACTTGCCTATCTATACGATAGCTGATGAATAATAAAAAAGTCATAAAGAAGTGCCCGTAAAAGTTAAGAAATTATTACATTTTAATTTATGGTTCATCTATATAAGGATTGGAACCGTAAAATGTAACGACTTTTTAATGTTTATAAATGTGTTTTTATGACTTTGTTATTGTTGGCCTGTTACCATTATTTAGGTTACAGACGACTTACGAGTTTACTGTTTGCAGTCGAGGATTATTGCGAAGTTTCGGATGAAAATGTTACTAACAATAAGATAAAAGGAGGGAATATGAACAAAATGGTCAGAAATCTTAGCATTGTTATACTGGTTTTGGCAGCCATCGCCTTGATTATAGGAGTAGCGTTCGTATATCAAGGGGCGTCCAAACAAGCGTTATTGACTAGTATCATGAAGCAAGAAGATGTTAAGTTGTCAGACCTTGGTGCCACAGGCCCCAAAGCTAACGAGATAATCGATAACGGTGAGACTGCCCAAATCGCCGGTGATACGGTGCGCGAGCACAGGCATGCCATAGCGCCCACCTATTCGGATCTGTTGGCGGGGGGCAAATTCGATCCAACCAATCCCAAGGACGTGACCTATGCTCAGGCAATGAACCTGGAGAACTATCTGTATATGGGTGCTTTGAGCTTCGGCGTCACGACTATAGCCATGGCAGCGGGAGGCTTCATGATAGTCGTTGCATTGGCGCTGGGAGCCACAGGTTTCGTGCTTTTAAGAGCGGCAAAGAAATTGGCTTAGTGGGATCACCGGCCTCGGACAAGTATTAATTTTGCGGAGGTTTTCTTTGAAGGTCAGGATTGATAGAGACCAATGCATTGGTGTCGGTAACTGCGTAGCTGCGGCACCAACCGTGTTTAAGCTGGATAAAAGCAATAAAGCTGTGATTTTGAAGCCCGAATCCGTCGATGATGACACTTTGATGAGCGCAGCTGAAAGCTGCCCTGTGAACGCTATTATCATTGAAGATGATGACGGGAATCAGTTATACCCCTGAAGTTTAGCGCGATTCAGTAATCTGACGGCAATTTAGATGACTCAAAACCACCCGGCAATCTAAGGTGTTGCTGAATTCTCACCAAATTTAATGAATTTTTAACTATTTCAGACTCTATTTTATGATTTCTTTACAATTGCAGACTTAAAATAACAAGTATCATTTCCTTTGGAGGGACGGAGTATGTCTTTAGCGATACTTCAATAGCCTGTTCAAAACTGTAGGATAGAAACGGGAGGGGATGGTAGTTCATCGATTGATGAGGTTATCGTGGTCTGCCCCAAATGCAAGACTCTGGAAACGCTCTGGCTTTCTGCGGGATTTTTGATACCGACCAGGAAATTCAGACAAAGCGGTAAACACGTGTATCATGATTGTGGCTCAATTGAACCGTGTTCTTTTTACCACTTTTAAAATGGTACAGCACTGCCGCTTCTGATGGGATTAAGAAACTGGCAGGGGCGGCAGGATTCGAACCCGCGACCTGCGGTTTTGGAGACCGCTGCTCTTCCAGCTGAGCTACACCCCTTCAGACGTAGCATGCGAATTACAGGCCGTCCGTACAGGACGGCTTGTTTATTATAAGAGAAAATAGCTCGGGGGTTCAACGAACTAACGCGTTCACCGAAGTTATAAATATACGGTATGCATGGATTGCCGTAAGATGTGGTCTAAAAAGTACCCCTGGGGCGATTCGAACGCCCGACACGCGGTTTAGGAAACCGCTGCTCTATCCATCTGAGCTACAGGGGCAGCAAGCCAATCTTACATGCGAGATTTTTTAATTAAGTACCCTTCGGGGGTCTTGTAAGTTTCAAGCCGCATTCCCTGTGCGGGCACGCCCTCTTCTACTTCTTCCGCCTCCTCTACCTCTTCTGCCTCAATTACCGCCTCTTCGATATCGCTCTCCGGCCTTTCTATGATCGCGGTTCTCTTCGGAGCTGGCAACCTGCCCACTGTCTTGGCAGCCAGGCCTTTTTTTGACCGGTGCCTCAGTTCGGTTAAAGCCTTGTCCAACTCCTTCAGTATCTCGCCAACTCTGGTCTCAGCCATGGCGCTGGCTTCATCGGTGGTCAGATTCTCGATTTGCGTAATATAGGTTCGGAGCCTTGAGCTATGCTCTTCCAGCTCTTTAATTTGCTCAGCCAGCTTATTGGCTTTGGATTGTATCTCAGGAAGCTCCGAATCAAGCAGATTCTTTATGATTTTCTGAACTCTAGCCCTTCGAGGCTTTTCTGCCATATTCATAACCTCACTTACTGTTTTAGCGGGTTTTACCAATTGCTCAGGCGTCCTTAGCGTCTTCTTAACTGCTGTCCACCCTGGCCCGCGTCAGTCAATTATAACAACGGGGCTTTGTCAATGCAACAGCACAAATTGTCTATGTTCTGACGCTGTTACAGCCCGATTCCTTGACTTTTACCATACCTTTTTCTATACTAACAGCCCGTAGTTCACTCAGCTACCGTGCCCGAGAGGTCTTTTAATTTGCCCGAGTAGCGCAATGGCAGCGCAACCGACTTGTAATCGGTAGGTTAGTGGGTTCGACTCCCCTCTCGGGCTTTGACTTTGAGCCTGGGTTGGGAGGGGTGCCGGAGTGGACAATCGGAGCAGACTGTAAATCTGCCGCCTGAAGGCTACGTAGGTTCGAATCCTACCCCCTCCACCATCTCGGAGGCTGTGAGAGTTCGATAAAATAGTGTATAATTCTCGTCTATACTGTATAATATGTGGCGAATTTGCCCACATAGCTCAGCAGGTAGAGCACGTTCTTGGTAAGAACGGGGTCACCAGTTCGAATCTGGTTGTGGGCTGTGTGAAAAAGGAGGTTCTCTGAAAAATGTCAAAGAAGGTCTTTCAACGTACAAAACCACATCTGAATGTGGGAACAATAGGTCATGTCGACCATGGTAAGACGACGTTAACGTCGGCAATTACTCTGTGTCTATCCAAAAACACAGAAACACAATTTAGGGCATTCGATTCTATTGACAACGCGCCTGAAGAGAAGGCACGTGGTCTGACCATCGCTATCGCCCATATCGAATATGAGACGGCGAAACGGCATTATGCTCACGTGGATTGTCCGGGACACGCCGACTATATTAAGAATATGATTACTGGCGCAGCCCAGATGGACGGCGCTATTCTGGTAGTCAGTGCTCCCGACGGCCCAATGCCGCAGACACGCGAGCATGTGCTGCTGGCCCGCCAGGTAGAAGTGCCCAGCATACTTGTGGCATTGAACAAAGTAGATATGATGGATGACCCGGAACTGCTCGACCTGGTCGAGCTTGAAGTTAGAGACCTCCTTACCAAACAAAAATTCCCCGGCGACAAAACGCCTATAATACGAGTGAGCGCTCTAAAGGCGCTGGAATGCGGTTGTGGCAAGAGGGATTGCGAATGGTGCGGCAAAATCCTGCAGTTGACCGATGCCATAGATGAATGGGTCCCGCTACCCGTCAGGCCCAAGGACAAGCCATTCCTGATGCCTGTCGAGGATGTATTCGGTATCAAGGGACGCGGCACTGTGGCCACCGGAAGGGTTGAGAGGGGCGTTATCAAGACCGGAGACGAGATCGAAATTGTCGGTATAAAAGAGACGCGGAAGACCGTGGTAACCGGCGTGGAAATGTTCCACAAGACTCTGGAAAACGCCGAACCCGGCGACGCCGTTGGTCTATTGCTCAGGGGAATTGAGCGCGAGGACATAGAGAGGGGACAGGTTCTGGCGGCTCCAGGCTCTATTACGCCTCACACTCACTTTGAGGCTGAAGTCTACGTGCTGACCAAAGAAGAGGGTGGTCGACATACCCCGTTCTTCAATGGCTATAAGCCGCAGTTCTATATCAGAACGCTTGATGTTACCGGCACGGCTGAATTACCTAAAGGCGTGGAAATGGTCATGCCTGGCGACAATATTAAGATGACTATAAAGCTGATTTACCCGGTGGCCTTGGAACAGGGTCTGCGCTTTGCCATTCGTGAAGGCGGTAAGACAGTTGGCGCCGGAGTTATTGGCAAGATCATAGAGTAAATATGGCCAAGAAAGGTGAGTCGCGTGGTGTCATTCAGCTGGCGTGCACTCAGTGCCAGGAGAGAACATATACCACCGATAAAAATAAGAAAAATGACCCACAGCGGTTGGAACTAAAAAAATATTGCCCGCGTTGCCGCACGCATACGCTGCATCGGGAGACAAAGTAATCTTTGGTCTTTAAGAGTCAACCCCAGATAGTTAGCCAAAAGAAACCTCGATTTGCCTTCTTTCGTGATGTCATAGCCGAACTGAGGAAGGTAACGTGGCCGTCGAGGCGGGATACTATACGGCTGACTATTCTGGTTATCCTGGTGTGCTTTGCGGTCGGGCTCTTTCTGGGAGCACTTGACTTCGGTTTTGCAGAACTGGTGGCCCGGGCGCTTTTGCGGGGAGGTTAGGCAGTGAAGAACGGCGATAAGCACTGGTATATCGTGCATACGTATTCGGGCTACGAGGAACGTGTCCAGAAGGCACTAGAACAGCGAATCAAGTTCATGGATGCCGAGGACAAGATCTTTAAAATAGAGATACCCAAGGAAGAAGAAATCGAGATACGAGGTGGGCAGCGGCGTACCGTAGCCAAGAAGGTATTCCCCGGCTACGTTCTGGTGCAAATGCAGATGGACGACGACAGCTGGAACGTGGTGCGCAATACTCCGGGCATAACAGGATTCGTGGGCAGCGGTAACAAACCGACGCCTCTATCGGAAGCCGAAGTGAACGCAATTTTAAAGCGAGCGGAAGGGTCGCCGCAGGTCAAAGTAGGCTTCAGGAAAGGTGAGAACGTAAGAGTGGTGGATGGCCCCTTTACGGACTTCGTCGGCGTAGTTGACGAAATAAACGTGGCAAAGGGTAAAGTGAAGGTGATGCTCACGCTATTCGGTCGGGAAACATCTGTGGAACTTGACTTTTTGCAGGTTCAGAGGTTGTAATGGCTAAAAAAGTAAAAGCGATAATCAAACTTCAGATCGAGGCTGGTAAAGCAACGCCGGCACCACCGGTTGGTCCGGCATTGGGACAGCACGGCGTCAATATAATGGCTTTCTGTAAAGATTATAACGACCAGACCAAGTCTCAGGCCGGATCGATCATACCGGTGGAAATAACTGTTTTTGAAGACAGGTCGTTTACCTTTATTACCAAGACGCCTCCGGCATCCGACCTATTGAAAAAGGCATTGGGTGTAGAAAAAGGCGGCGGAACTCCCGGGCAGCAATCGATAGGTACATTGCCTCGCGAGAAGGTTTATGAGATTGCACGCGCTAAGATGAGAGACCTGAATGCGCTGGATCTGGAAGAAGCGGCGCGAATTATCGAAGGCACCGCTCGAAGTATGGGAATCGACGTGGAGAAATCATGACAACTAGAGGAAAAAAGTACAGGGAATCAACAAAGCTTCTAGATAAAGAGACCGCTTATGTACCCGGCGACGCGGTGGCACTGACTAAAAAAGCGGCCTTTGCCAAGTTCGACGAGACAGTGGAGCTTCATCTGAGGATGGGGGTCGACCCCAGAAGTGCCGACCAGCAGGTCAGGGGCATTGCTCTTCTGCCAAATGGACTGGGCAAGAAGGTCAGGATAGCTGTCTTCGCACAGGGCGAAGGCGCCAGAGCCGCTGAAGCTGCAGGTGCCGATTTTGTGGGCAGCGACGACATGGTCAAGAAAATTGAAGATGGCTGGCTCGATTTTGACGTCAGTATTGCGACGCCCGATATGATGGGTAAGGTAGGGAAACTGGGTAAAATACTGGGCCGTAAAGGATTAATGCCTAATCCCAAATCGGGTACAGTTGTAGCTGCCGAGGACCTGGGTAGAGCTATTACCGAGGCCAGGAAAGGCCGGGTAGAGTTTCGACTGGACCGAACAGCGATTATACACGCGCCCATAGGCAAGGTCAGTTTCGATGAGGCTAAGCTTCTGGAAAACCTGACAGCGCTGGTTGAAGCGATAAATAGAGCTAAACCCAGTGGAGCCAAGGGACAGTATATAAAGAGCGCGTTTTTAACGACCACCATGGGGCCGAGTATCAGGCTTGACTTGCGGCCTCTAATGTCATAATATATTCAAGCTCTTTATGAATTGAATACTCTTTTGAGTGCCCATGACAGCAGGTGCTGCAAAGCTTAATAATCAGCCTGCCGAGGGAACTTAGTTGAACGGATTGCTGTAATTCCGTTTTGGAGTCCTTGTGTCATGGCAAGGACTTTTTTATTTTCAGGAGCGTGAGCCATGTTAAAACAGAAAAAAGAACAGTTGATAGGTGAGCTGACCGATAGCTTGTCGCGCTGTACCATTGCTATAGCCACAGACTATCGCGGTTTAACGGCCAAGGAGATGGTTCAGTTGAGGCGCCGGTTGACCACTATGGGAATTGAGTATAAGGTGATAAAAAATACACTGACCCGGTTTGCTGCCGAAAAGGCGGATAAAAAGCAACTGGAGCCGCTGCTCACCGGCCCCGTAGCTATTGCCTTTGGCTTTGATGATGTGGTGAAGCCGGCCCAGGTTTTAAGAGAACACATACGTGCCGTGGGCTCCGTACTACAGATTAAGGGTGGCATTCTCGGCGACAAGCTTCTGACCCCGGAGGATATCACCGCCCTGGCGACATTGCCACCCAGAGAAGTCTTGATCGCCAGATTGATGGGACAATTGAATGCTCCGATACAGGCTTTACATAATGTACTTAGTGCGCCCGTGCGGAGCTTTTTGAACGTAATGCAGGCTAGGGCCAGACAACTTGAAGGAGGCTAAAGTGGCAGAAGAACAGGTACAAACAGAAGAAACCAAGGTCGAGAGCGAACCGAAAGCTAGGAAAACTAAAGCTAAGGAGACTACAGGAGCTAAATCGATGACAAAAGAGGACATTATTTCCGCAGTTAAGACGATGACTGTGATGGAGCTGTCCGAACTGGTAAAGGCTCTGGAGGAGGAATTCGGAGTTACAGCAGCGCCGGTAACCGTGGCGGCAGTAGGCGGAGCGCCTGCCGCAGCCGCAGCGCCAGAAGAGGAAAAGAGTGAGTTTACCGTCATACTTAAGGAAATCGGCGAAAATAAGATTAACGTGATCAAGGCCGTTCGCGAGGTAACTACTCTGGGTCTAAAAGAGGCCAAAGATCTGGTAGAGAGCGCGCCGAAACCAGTCAAAGAAGGCATCAATAAGGACGAAGCGGCTTCAATTAAGAAGAAGCTGGAAGAAGCCGGGGCTAAGGCCGAAGTTAAATAGCTATATAGATCGAGGCAGCGTTGAAGTTCTGCCTCTGGTGAATGATAAGGGCTCGTCGCAGGCTACACCTGTAAATTAGGTATGTACTTGCGGCGGGCTTTTCATTGTCACTGACATGATGTAATATTAATTTTCAATAAACGAACGGAGGGCTAGAATGGCTGAAACAGAATTCTGCAAAGTATCGGCCACCATAATATCGCAGGAGGGGAAGTGTGAGGCCGGCCATAAGGTTGGCGACAAATATGTCGTCACAGATAAGACACCGTCGGGCATGTGTACCTGGGCGTTCTATACGATTTTCCCGTTTGTTTCGGCATTGCAGGTCGGCGGTTCTTTTCCCTGGGAGAAGGATAAAGACACGGCTATCGTTGCCTGTCCCGACCCGGCCAACAAGGTAGTCTATGAACTGAAGCGAATAAGGGGCTAGTTTTGAAAGTTTTTAGCGTGCTTCTGTTTATCCTGGGCCTGCTTGGCCTGGTGCTGGGATTGATATTCTGGCTGCCGGCCCGATTTAGTCCGATTGTAGCGGCGCTCATTGGGGCTGCAGGCCTGGCAGCCGTCTGGGGCGGTGGCAGGTTGTCTCTATCAAAAACCGCTCTTGCGGTGCGGCCAGCACAGCAATTAGCACCTTCACCAGTGCCATTGCCAACTCAGCGGTCATCTACTGCAACTGGAACCTTATGTCCCAGGTGCGGCAGCCAGATGGTGCCGGGACAGCAATTCTGCTGCAGTTGTGGCTCCAGTCTGATGTCCAATTGTGATAAATGCGGGGAGCCAATCGACCGGCCATCGAGGTTTTGCAGTAACTGCGGCGCCAAGTTGGGTTAGGGAAATCAAGGTATGTCTGTAGGTATTCTGTATCAGGATGGACTAAAGGAATACGACTTCGGGCCGGGACATCCATTTCGAGGTCGCCGCGCTGGGGTATTCGTTGAATTTCTGAAAAAGTGTTTGGCCCAGGACGATAACTACCGCATTCTTCAGGCTGACCCTGCCAGTGAAGATGACCTGCTTCTTATTTGTCGCCAGGAATATATCGACTTCACCCGGGAATATTTCAAAGCAGCGAACACTGGTTCGACCAATGCTCGAGCCGACCTCTTTTACGAGTACCACAGCATGGATAATACGCCGATAGGCAGGCCGGGCAGGTTGGAGGAGGCGGCCAGACTGGTAATCGGGCAGGCCAAGAAAGCCTGCGACCTGGTTGAGGGTGGTGAGTATAAGGAGGTGGTCTCGATTGGAGGCGGCCTTCATCATGCCAAGCCTTCTTACGGCGAAGGTTTTTGTCTTTACAACGACGTAGCTTTTTGCGGCCGCTATCTCCTGCAGAAGTATAAACTCGAGCGTATCTTAATTCTGGATACAGATGCTCATGCCGGCAACGGGACGTCCGAATATTTCTACCAGGAGCCGAAAGTACTTTTTATCGACCTGCACCAGGACCCACAGACGCTGTATCCGGGGACAGGTTTTAGCTATCAGATAGGTGCCGGGGATGGCAAAGGTTTTACTGTAAATATTCCCATGCCGGTAGGTGCCGGCGACGATTCATATAAGCTGGCTTTCGAATCGCTTGTTGAGCCTCTGGTCGCTGAGTTCAAACCGCAGATTATAGTCAGAAACGGTGGCTCCGACCCGCATTTCGACGACCAGCTGACTGCGCTGGGGCTGACCGTAGAGGGTTTCAGAATGATAGGTGAAAAGACCAGGGAATTAGCCAAAATATGCAATGATAAAGTGATTGATTTGATAGCTTCCGGTTACAACGAGAAAGTGCTGCCATTTGCCTGGCTGGCCCTGATATCCGGACTCGCCGGCTTCAAACTCGATGTCAAAGACCCCGAACCCTTACCCCAGCGATTTATGTTAGAAGCAGCGCTGGATGCGACTGAGAGAGTAATAAACGACATCAAACGCAACCTTAAAGATTACTGGGCTTGCTTACGGTAGGCTGAAAACGAACGTAGACTAGCCGTAAAAAACCACCCAAATTTCACGTAAACCTTACCTGATCTTCATAAAAAATTCACATTCGCTTGCTATTATTGAAAGTAGTAAAATTCCGAAAGGAGGCGAATGTACGTGAATAGACTATTTAAAATCGGCATTCCGATTCTTATTGTACTGCTGATGTTGGTAGTTGTGGGCACTGGCATTGCGCTGGCCAAGGGGACGGACAACGCGGCTTCAGCAGCGGCAACTGTCAATGCCGGTTACTCTAACGGAAACTGGGCGGGCTGCTGGAACAACGGCGGTTATTGTCCAGGACCGTGTGGAAGAGGCGGGTGGTATGGGGGTAACCCAGGTGACTACCCACCATGTCACGGTTACTAAACGGAAATTTTGATTATTGTCTAGTCGGAGTACCGACTTATCAAATTACACCTCCTAAGCTAGGGGCGAAGGACGACCACTTCGCCCCTATTATTTTGTTTGTGTTAAAATCATTTACCGGAGTGCACAAAAAGTATGCCTCGTAATAAAATTTTACTGGTCGAAGACGAACCCAAGGTATGCGAGCTTATCAAAGCATATCTGGTTAAGGACGGGGATGACGTAGCCGTAGCCGGTGACGGCAAAACAGCTATCGAACTGGCCCAGAGCTATAAACCGGACCTGATTCTGCTTGATTTGAACTTGCCCGAACTGGACGGTCTGGAGGTGTGCCGGGTCATCAGGAAGCAATCGAACGTGCCGATAATCATGCTTACGGCCCGTGATCAAGAAGTGGATAAGGTTGTGGGACTTGAGCTGGGAGCCGATGACTACGTCACCAAGCCATTCAGCCCGCGCGAGCTGTCTGCCAGGGTCAGTGCGGTTTTACGCAGGTACAGGGAGGGACTCAAGAAGGGAGAGCAGCTGGTTGCCGGTGAGCTTCGTCTGGACCCCGCCAAGCACGAAGCCACCTATCACGGGGAAGCGTTGAACCTGACCGCTGCTGAGTTTAAATTGCTGACGATATTAGCCCGCAATCCGGGCCGTGTCTGTACCCGGCTGCAATTAATGGACTCGGCTTTTGGTGAATCTTACGAAGGCTACGAGCGGACTATAGATGCTCATATAAAGAATATCAGGCAGAAGATGGCAAAAATATCGCCAAAAGCGACTAATCCAGTGATGACAATCCGGGGTGTGGGCTATAAATTGGAGGCATGATGTTAAACAGACTGTCCGTTAAGCTTTCTCTTCTTTTCGTTGGTATCGCACTGGTCAGTGTAGGAGTAATAGCATTGTGGGTTAATCGCTCCATTCAGACCGAGTTTGCCTGTTATTGTGAGAAAAATGTACAGACCGTAACAACTCCAGACGGAACGGCGATCGTAGTAGTGCCCGGTAGCCCTCCTAATGCTCCGTCCATGGGTGAAGCGGAGATGGCGTTTCTGAATTCGGTACGCAATTCCTTATGGCTGGCGGCACTGGTGGCTATACTCACCGGTGTAGCGCTTGGCTTCTTCTTCAGTCGACTGATCAGTGAGCCGATGAAGCAGCTGACTATGGCGGCGCGCAAGGTGGCCAGCGGCGATTTTTCACCCCGTGTTACCACCAAAACTGATGATGAGATAGGTGAGGTATCGATAGCTTTCAATACCATGGCCGAGCAGCTGGAGGAGAAAGAGAAAAGTCGGCGCCAACTGCTGGCTGATATCGCCCATGAACTGCGCAACCCTCTGAGCATCATTCAGGGTAACCTGGAGGCCTGGCTTGATGGTGTGATTACACCGACGTCAGACCAGGTAGCTTCCGTGTACGACGAGACCGTATTACTGTCACGTTTGATAACCGACCTCAGGGACTTATCGCTGGCGGAGGCCGGCCAGTTGAAGATGTATCAGAGTGCCACCGAACTGGGTGAGTTTATCTTTGCAGAGATAGCTAGCGTCCAGACGCGATGCCGGGAGAAGAAGATTTCAATTAGCGCCGACCTGCCATCCGGCTTGCCTCTGGTGTCTATTGATAAAGACCGCATCCGGCAGGTGCTCCACAACCTGGTGGATAATGCGTTGCGATATACGCCTGCTCGCGGTAAGATAGAAATCGGCGCACAGTATGAGAAGCCAGGCTGGATTACCGTGTTCGTTTCGGATACAGGAGCCGGCATATCCCGCAAGGACCTGCCGCACGTTTTCGACCACTTCTACAAAGCGGACCCATCGCGGCATAGAGGCCAAGGCGGCGCCGGCATAGGGCTGGCCATGGTGAAGCTGGTCGTGGAACTGCACGGCGGCAAGGTCTGGGTAAAGAGCCGTGCGGGCAAGGGCACTACCTTCTACTTCACGCTGCCGGTCGCTTAGTAAGCACCAATTTCCAATCAACAAATCAGAAACAATATCCAAATCACAAATTCTAAATTCCAGACATGCGCTTTTGATATTATTAATTGGTGCTTTGAATTTGTTTAGTATTTAGAGCTTGGGATTTAGTATTTATGTAGTGGGGTACGTCGGAGCTTCTGTTCCGCGGTCTGGATTGAAATTTTAGTCCTTTAAAAACCCATAAACTATCATAAACAGCGATGCGTAGTAAGTAACCATAATAATATAATTAGCCCCGGCTACAGGCATCATAAACTTGTTTACAGCCAGAATGGAATCCGAGACCATAAAAGCTATGGCTCCGTAAAGTGTAAAATCATTCTTTACCCCTCGAAAAGCAGCAAATATGCCCACCAGAGTCAAAGCCGTCATATAAACGTATACAGGTAAGGCCATTTCCTTTAGCGATGGTGTCAGGATGAAGGCCATCATCGCGGAATAAATCACGAGCATAGCGATAACCGGAACCTTTGATTTCTGGAACTTGAAATCCCGGGAGAAGGTTATTATGAAGAAAATATGAGCGATCAGGAATAAGGCTAATCCAGCTACGAAGTACTTACCCGCTGCCAGTTCCAATGCTATATCGGCCGCGGCACAGAATAGCAGGGAGGTGAACAATAGCTTGCCTCTGGCTCCAGAGATAGCGATGAAGGCCAGTATAGCCAGGCTGATGGCGGGCACAGCCTTGATGACGAAATTGCCGGGATAAGGTTCGAATGGTAGTAGCCCGATGAACAATACGGCAAAGGCAGCGAAAACATAAAACCAGGTCTTTTGAGCGGTCGTCACATTTCACCCCCGATATTTATTTGCCAGCTTCCGTCACATTATAAACCACCTGTCAACTGTGTAGCGGGGAACATATATAGCACACTCCCTCTCCCCAGCAGCAAGACTGCTGGGGAGAGGGTGGAAATAAAACAACTTCCTCTCCCTTGAGGGAGAGGGACAGGGTGAGGGTGAATAAATTGACAAAAGCCCTCAATCCTAACTAGTATATCCCTCTAGTATCACTGACCGTCTGGGAGGCTGTTATGGATGCTAAACTGCTGTCATTATACTTTGTGCTCGGCGGCACCATCGTTACACTGATAAGCTACTTCGGCACCCAGGGCAGGGGCATGCTGGCCGCATTCATCGCCTTTTTCCCGACTATCAGCATCGTCACACTGTTCATCATATACTTCAAAACGGGCGTTGGCGCCACGGTCTCGTACTTCAAGGGTATGCTCTTCTTAATTCCGGCCTGGGTGCTGTATGCACTAGCTATGATGTTCATCCTTCCCCGGTGGGGCCTTGTACCGTCGGTTATCATCGGTATAGCTGTCTATGTCGGTGTAGCATTGCTCACCATGCGCTTTGTGCATTAAACCATCTTTTTCGGAGACTTGAATCATGGATATGAAGCTTAAGGAAAAATTCACACGGTTATGGCGAAAGTATTTTAACGAAGCCGAACTGCCCATTACTTTCTATTACACCGATCAGATGGGCCGCGCCCGTACCATGAAGCCGGTTTCGGGCCACAGGTGTGTTATCGGCGACCTGATTAAAGTCAGGGAAGGCACTTCAATCAACTACAATGCTGATTCTATCGGCTGTCTGGGCGGTAAGAGGTACCTCGGATACAGTAAGAAGATTGCACCCAACTTCGAATATTTTTTATCCTGCGGCATACCGGGCAAGCTGGAGGGGGAACGCTATAAGAAGTTACCGGAGCTGGTCAGTGAGATAATGAAGCGCCAGGTACCGTTTACAGCTCCGGCCAAATTCATCGTATTCAAGAGGTGGGACTTGCTGGAACAGGTCGATACTCCGGAGGTGGTCATCTTCTTTGCCAGGCCCGATGTCCTTGCCGGCCTGTTCACGCTGGCCAATTATGAGGAGGCGGAGCCAAACGGTGTCTTTGCTCCATTCTCTGCAGGATGCAGCTCGATTGTGCAGTATCCCTATCTGGAAGGAAAATCGAAGCGCCCGCGAGGTGTTATCGGTTTGTTCGATGTGTCGGCGCGGCCGTTCGTGCCAGCTGATGTTCTCACCTTTTCGGCGCCGATGAATAAGTTCATAAGCATGGTCGATAACATGGAAGAAAGCTTCCTTATCACCGGCTCCTGGAAGAAGATACAAAAGCGTATAGGTTCTAAAACCGCATAGTTCTATGTTAGAGGTTAAGAAACTAAGCAAAATATACGGCCTGGGCGAGGTGAAGGTCAGGGCGCTGGACGACATATCGTTCACCATTGCCGATGGCGACATGGTCTGCATCATGGGCAAGAGCGGTTCCGGCAAGTCCACCCTGCTCCGTCAACTTGGCTTGCTAGACAGGCCCAGCCACGGTGAGATAATACTGGATGGAGAGGTGGTGACCAGGCTTTCGGATACGGAGCGCGGAATGCTGCGTCTGCAGCATCTGGGCTATGTCTTCCAGGAATATGCGCTGCTGGCTGAGCTGACGGCACATGAAAATGTCTACCTGCCCGGCATGATGCTCGGTGACGAGGGAGTAGACTTCAAAAAACGCGCCGGCGAACTGCTGGAGTTGGTGGGCCTGGGAAAGAGGATGAAGCACTATCCCAAAGAGCTTTCGGGCGGTGAGCAGCAACGGGTGGCTATTGCCCGGGCACTGATAAACAGTCCCAGGATTATATTCGCCGATGAGCCCTGCGCCAATCTGGACACCATATCCAGCAAGAAGGTGATGGAGACGCTGGTCAACCTGAATAAGGAAATGAAGGTGACCGTCATTTTTGTATCGCACGATCCGGATGATAAAAAATATGCCCGCGGCTTAATCGTACTCAGCGACGGCCAGATGGTTAAGGAGGACGCCGTTCTATGACTAAATCGCTGAAAGTAGCCGCCTTCCTGGCCCTGAAGTCGATTGTTCGGGGAAACATCGGCGTTATCGTGCTGACCGTGTTCATGCTGATTCTGGTAACCATGAACCTGCTTTTCGTCCCGGGTTTGATTAATGGGGCTACCCGCAGCATGAACAGCATACTGGTGAGGACTTATTCCGGCGACCTGATCATTGAGCCTGCGGGAGAGGACAAGGTCATTACCCACGTTGACGACCTACTGGCCGGCATCGAGTCAATCGACGGCGTGGTGGCTGCCAGCGCCCGGAATGACATTAACGCCTATTTCACTTTTGACGATAGGCGCGTCGGCCGCGTGGTCACCGGAATCGACCCGGTGCGGGATGAAGAGGTTTTTGACATCGCCGGTAGCCTGGTTGAGGGCAACTATCTTGAGCCGCGGGACCGTGGAGAGGTACTGCTGGGCATTCAACTGGCCGGAGCCGACCAGGAAGATATAGAGCTTTATTCCAGTTCACTGCGTCACGTTCACGCCGGAGACAAGGTGAAGGTAACTTACAGCAGCGGCGTGGAGAAGCAGTATACGGTTAAGGGTATTTTTGATACCGGGTTCATTCAGACCGATATACAGGCTTTTATTACTC
>Ga0136653_10000843_pt1 | contig 16320 bp, 15 predicted proteins | sample LakKivw275mmetaG_FD_94866 | JGI IMG/M metagenome (GOLD analysis project Ga0136653, IMG submission 94866) | Anoxic lake water microbial communities from Lake Kivu, Rwanda to study Microbial Dark Matter (Phase II) - Lake Kivu water 275m metaG... | ecosystem: Environmental > Aquatic > Freshwater >...
CATCAGAATTATCCATATCAGTTGTATAAAATGCACCCATTACAAGAATTATTATTGCAGCAAAAAAACAGACCAGAAGATTCCATTTATTTTTTAAACACTTTAAAAAACTAACAAAAATCAACAGTATAAAAATACAAACAGCTGCAAAAATGAGCAGTTTCAAGTTGTAGGGTCTTACAAAAATGACTAACAGCATTCCCAATGTGGTACCTGCAAGTATCCATAATGTGCGTTTAGTTTTAGACTGGCTCTCTAGACCACAAATCCACGAATATAGAATGATTAACATCCCAAGAATCACATAGCCGTCTTTGTGAACCTGTCCATACCAATTTAATGCCGAAGGAAAGATAATAAACAGTATAGAAGTTATAATGCCTGCATACATTCCAACCCTACCAGGCCAAAATGCACATCCTACGAGATAAATCAGGATTCCAGAAGTTGCATGCATTACAGCGTTTATGGGAATAATTAATGAAGGCTCATTACCGAAAAACACATACAGTGCTCCAAGAATGGCAACATTACCCGTGGCACCGGTAGCCGGCCATACAGTCCAAGCGCCCCAGCCGTGCAATTTGATTGACTTTGCAAGGTCCATGGCAACTGAATGAAAATACACCGAATCAGCATTCAACAATCCGCTTCCACCATGAAAAGAAGGAAATAAGGGGAGTAAAAACTTCTGAAATATCAATGCCGTCATTGTAGAAAAACAGAAAAATATTATCCATAAAATGGTTTCTGTTGCATACTTTTGTTGAAAATTAATTGGGGAATTCCTTTTTATTTCTCTGGTCATTATTTTTGATATTTTAATTTGGTTCGCAATTTATTGTCGTGCATTATATCGGGAACTTTCATCAACTCCGGAATAAAAACGGCCTCCAAATTTATAAAAAATGATCTTCGTAATCTCAAGAATAATATTTCTCGCTGAATCCTGATTGCTCCACCACTTGTCAGGATAAGATTCATATGGCGTTCCTACAACTGTAAATTCGCAATTCCTTAATTTCTCTTTGAAAATCATTTGGGTCCTTTTCACATGAAAAGGTGAGGTTACAATAAGAACCTTACATTTATCGCCAGAAAATATTTTACTGGCTACCTCTGCTTCTTGTACTGTACTTAAAAGGGATTCCCCAAAAATGTGGATATCTTTATCTGGTACTCCCTTCTTTATAAGTACTTGCTTGTAAATATCTTCTGCTCTAGGGACATAGACACCAAGATCATCAAGCATTTTCAATGGATACTCCCGAACAGGCCTGCTTACATATATTTCTTTTGCAAAACCCTGCGCGTAGAGATCTGCGGCGTAAAATGACCTCGTTGGAGGCCCTGAGAGAATGATAATGGCCTGTGATTGTACCGGTTTATCATTGCCCTTGAGCCACCTGCCAGCATTTAAAAAAGCGAATGTCGATAGACATAAGAGAATGATTACAATCGCAAGAACGACAATAAGTTTTTTTGATACTTTCTTCATAGAGAAGAAGCGATCGCCCTGTAATAATCAAGCATGGCCGATGTTATCTTTTCTTTTGAATATTTTTCCAGTGCGTTGATCTTCGCTTTTTCCCCCATCGTTTTGATCAAAGAAGGATTCTCAACGAAACGGGCCATTTTTAACATCAGGTCGTGGCTGGCGGCGGGCTCAAAGAAAAAACCGGTTACCCCATCTTCGATCGCGTCTGTGATACCGTATATCCTCGATCCTATTGAGGGTATACCGATAGCAGCAGCCTCGGTTATCACTAGACCAAAACCTTCCCTGTAACTCGGTAGACAAAAGACATCCGCTGCCGACATATACTGCTCCGGCACATCCGTATACTCTTCAAAGTGGACTTTTTCAGAACAGGATTCGCAAATATCAATCATTTGGTTTTTCATATTCTCTTCATCAGGTCCAACAACCAGTAGATGGACATTGTTATATTCAGAACATATTTTTGAAAAAGCCCTTGCAAGATCCAATAATCCTTTATCCCGGTTACGCCTTCCGAGAAAGAGAAAAGTAATATCAGTCTCATGGATGTGGAATCTGTCTCTTATCGCTTTTCTGGCAGCAGGATTAGGCGAGAACTTCTCTGCATCAACCCCACATATGGAGCCATCAGCAATAACATGGGCTTTCGCTTCTGACACTACTCTCTGTCCAAGGAGAAAGTTCTTTTGTGAGTGGCTGTCTACGAGGATATTGGTAGCACAAAATACGAGTAGCTTATCAATTGTTTTCAGAAACCACCTCTCCACACCAGCACGGGTTGCCCAGACTTGACCGGTGAAGGTATGTATACGGATTGGGATATGGGCAATAGCACCCGCCACCATGGCAAGCAATCCTGCCTTCGGGGTTATGGAATGGATAATATCGAACTTTCTCTCTCTGAAAAGATGGTATAGTTTGATAAGCGCAATTACGTCACTGAACAGTACTATCTTCCGTTCAATTTTTACAGGAATTACGGTCACATTGACTCCTGAGGGTTGCAAAAACTTGATATTATGTGTATTAACAACCACGCTTATGTCAAAACTCTGTTGCAATACCCTGATGTGGTCAATCATAAAGGCTTTGATGGTAATTTCAACAGCAACTACAAAACAGATCCGTTTCTTCTTACCTTCTTTTTCATTCATACTCTGTTTTATCGATACCTTGGCTATAGGAGGTTTTTTGAAAAAAGGTAATGGTGATACCTTCTGAGAAGCCCCGATGGAAAGGCTCCTAAAAAAATTGGTTTCAAGAGATAAATTGCATAGTAACAGGGGATGCTGAGCTTATTCATTGTCCTGTATCTCACGATAATTTCTTTTATCCTCACATCCATCCCTTTTCGGCCATATGCAAATATGTCAGAGCAAATACAATATAATATTTCCGGTATTGTCTCAATCCTGTATCCTTTTTCAAGAAAACGTATCCAGAGGTCATAATCTTCCGCCTTTCGTAACGTTTCATCATATTTTCCGACATGGAGCAAGTTTTCCTTTCGTACCATAGTAGATGCATGAATGACCTGCGGGCCTTTTATCCAACTTTCTTTTACAGGGATTCGAGGTGGTTTATTTATACCCCACTTTTCCCCTGCATCATTCATTAAAATAGAATAAGTTCCAACAGCACTCACACCACGGTTTGCATCTAAAAACTCAACCTGTTTAGCAAAACGTTCCGGTAGTGATATATCATCTGCATCCTGTATCGCAATATATTCTCCACTGGCAGCTTCAATACAGCGGTTACGAGCATAAGCAGGTCCTCGGTTTTCCTGGTTTCTGATACAAACAAACCTCTCCTCGCCCTGCTTTGTAAAATCCCTGACAATTTCCCATGTATTATCGGTAGAGCCATCATCGCATATGATGCACTCCCAATCCCTGAATGTTTGATTCTTTATTGAATCAAGGGCAGAACCAATTCCATGTTCACCATTATAAACACATACAATAACACTCACTTTTAGCATGATATATGTTTCATTGTGCAATTATAGACCATATTACATTCATCCCGGAGCCAGCATAATCGTTTGATAAAGGAAGTAAACAAACTTTCTTAATAAAACTCTTCTAACATATAAAACTCAATCCTCTAATTCTTCACGTAGATCTGCGTATCCTAACATTGACTTCACGCAAATAAAAATCCCTTCTGCCCGGCCCAAGGAGAATCCTATTAACTGTGTGTTGAAGGTTACACATCCGAGAACAAAGCGTGCAATGGCCGATCTTAACAACATCAACAAACATTTTATGCGGGAAAGTTCTTTGTGTAATCCAACAAAATAAAAAACTGCCAGGGATTGTTTGCGACCTTGGTAAACGTAGATGACCCCTTTTGAAGTTTGGTCATCAGTATGTTCGTGATGTACTTTGGCCCCAGCACAAACATATAACGGGTACCTTTTACCGATAGGATAGCTGAAACGTAAGTCCTCGCCGATGGCCCAACGGGTGTTCAGATTATCCTGGGGAAATTCTTTGAGAATTTCATGTTTCCAGACGGCATAACCACCACCCAACCATTGAGTCTGAACATCAGACGATATATTTTGAAAAGAGACATTACCACCGGAAGAGAGTACACGGCCAGGTATGCGATAATTCCTCAATAGAAAAGAGCAATAACTTGAGTAGCTGGAAACAGAGGAGTTGACAATATTGAATCCTACTCCGGCGGTATTCATATCAGCGTCATTCCAGAAGTCAAGCATTTTTTCCAAAGCATCCGGCTCCAAAACCATATCATCGTCAAGAAACCCGACTAATAAAGTTCTCTCATCCAGGAGATCTTTTCCCATATTTCTTTGGCGGATCTGTCCTGGTGGTTTACACTCATGATACTCTACGGGCAAACTGTCCGAGAATTCCATTACCACATTTTTTACGGTTTCTCCCCCATCGACAATGATTACGCGACCACACTGTACGGTCTGCTCAGTCAAACTGACGAGAAGATTTCTAAGTTTTTGTGGACGATCTTTTGTTGGAATGATAAAAGCTATATCTCTGCCTGTATATCTTTTTCGAAGATTATTCAACTGACAACCTAAAAATTAAATAAGATGTAATCAGATGATCCATAATCATATGAACATCTTCGACAGGACCATATTCACCAATATCTGTCTTTACATGAATGATGTGATCACACATGTTTTTCATTTTTCCGCCATCAAAACCAACGAGCCCTATGGTTGTCCCGCCGGCATTTTTAGCAAACTCAACCGCGTTAATCACATTGAGACTGTTTCCGCTTGCTGAAATGGCGACAAGTAAATCTCCAGGACTGAACAGCTCTGATAGCTGAATTATAAATATCCTATCAAATCCATAGTCATTACCGATGGCAGTAACAAGAGATATATTGTCGGTTAGACTCAACGTTCTAAAACCCAGCTTCTTCGATTTCCTTCCAACTTCACCTAAATCTTGCGCAAAATGGGATGCTGTCGCTGCACTTCCTCCGTTTCCTGCAAAAAAGATGGTTTTTCTATTTTTCCTTACTGTTAAGAAACAATCAATGACATTGTTAATTGCGTTAGCATCTAAATCCATCAAAAGTTTATTCACGTATGAAAAATATAATCTAAAGTAATCCTCTCTTCCACCAGACCGAGAAAACATCGTTTTTAAATTATCCATATTATTCACCTTCATATTATGTACATACTGTGTAACGATTTTAATTACATTGATCTTAAATAATCAGGAACGATCTTCGAAACTTCTAAAGCATTATCAAGACCATCAATCGCTGCCCGACCCATTGCTATTATAGCCTCATCGGTGCTCCCGCCTATATGAGGGGTCACAATGACATTGGGCATATTCAAAAGTTCGAGATCATCAGGGGGTTCATTCGTAAATACATCCAGGGCTGCACCTGCAATTCTTCCAACCTTCAGCATCTCTTTTAATTTTGCCTCATCGACTAAACCACCTCGGGCAGTATTTATAAGGTAAGAACCGGGTTTCATAAATTCCAGTCTTTCTGCATTCAAGATGTTAAGCGTAGAATTATTTAGTGGCAAATGTAACGTAACGATATCTGATTCTCTAAGCAAGCTCTTAAGGTCCATAGGGATGATCTTATGTTTCGAATAAAACTCAGGAAAATCTTGTATATCGTTAGAAAGAATTCTGCATCCAAAAGCTTGAAGTAAGACAGCCACATCCTTTCCAACGTGTCCGCACCCGATTATACCAACCTTTTTTCCAGTTAATTGCTGCCCTTTTATCTGATACCACTTACCGGTTTGGACTTCCTTACACGCAAAAGGAACCCGATGCAATAGCGATATCATTGAAGATATTACTATTTCTGCTACAGAGCGTTTGTTCACCCCAGCTGTCCAACCGAGCAAAATACCACGTCTCTCCATCGAGGCTAAATCTAACATGTCTAAACCAACACCATATTTGCTCACAACCTTAAGCTCTGGTAATTCAGAAAATATTGAGTCGTTAAGAACCTCTAACCCTGTTATGACTTTTGAATAGCCTTTTAAAAAGCCTATCAATACTTGGCTAGACAGAGTTATCCCTCTTTCATTAAACTTCACATTAGAATAACGTAAGAGTAATTCCTTCCTGAGCAATGGGTTCTTAGAAAAAGAACGAGATGCAACAGCTATGGGTGTATCGTCTTTCATGCCAGTCTTCCGGAAACCAGATAATCAGTACATATTTTTTGAAAGAGAGAGTCGTTTGGATATAAATGCATGGCAATCTTCCCGTTTCTATCTGGCATAATGAGACGGAGTTTCTCGTCTGTATTTTTTTTGTCTTTCGAGATAGCAGATAAAAACTTATTTGCTGGTATCTCTATTTTTTCAAAATCAGCGAAATTCTTCCAAAGAGTATGATGCATGTGCTCATAAACACCTTCTTCCGTGAGTTTAAGCCGCGTAGCGATAAAATTCGCCATATCCATTCCTATACTTACCGCGATACCGTGAGGTATCGCAAAATTAGTAGCCGACTCTATGGCATGTCCAAAACTATGGCCATAATTCATAATATTTCTCGGGCCCTTGTCGAATTCATCTAACTCAATAATGGCTTTCTTTATCTCCAACGACCTGTATATGTAGTTCTTCATTAAGAAAAAATCTGCAAGCATATTTTCATAATCAGAAGCAATCCTATCGAAAGCCTCGGGCCCATCTATTGCATGTACTTTCAACATTTCACCAATGCCAGATCGTATTTCGTCTTCTTCGAGGGTTTTGAGAACATGAGTGCAGATGTAAATCTGTTCCGGTGGCGTAAATGTGCCAAGGATATTTTTAATCTTGCCAACATTTATTGAGCTCTTGGAACCAATACAGGAATCTGCCTGTGCAAGCAGTGTGGTAGGGTAAAAAAACCATTTCACCCCTCTCAGCAATGTAGCAGCAAGAAAGCATACAATATCCTGTATTACACCTCCTCCTATTGCAACAAGTCTATGATTCCTACGAACCCCATGAGAGACTAAATGTTTTACGTAATAAGGCAATCTATCAAGAGATTTATTTTCTTCATTCGCCTCAATAATTAAAACAGATTTGTATAAAGCAATCCTTTCTAACTCATTTTTATAAAGGCCAGCAACCTTTTCATCAATTATAAAATGGTATCCTGATAAGTCACCACTATTTAAACTTGTCATCGCATCTTCATCAAATAAAACTGTATATTCCCCTCTATGCGAATTAATAACAAGTCTTTCAAACACGGGTAAATCCTCCGTCAATTGCTATGTTTTGACCGCTGATATATGTATTGTCAGGGCTTGCAAGCCAGACAATAAAAGTAGCTATCTCCTCAGGCCTTCCAAGCCGCCCTATCGGTATCTTTGATGTCATCTCTGCTATCCCTTTTTCACCCAATACAGTTCGAGTAAGTTGTGTATCAATAAACCCGGGTGCAACACAATTAGCCAGGATGCCATATCTCGCAACTTCTGCTGCCAATGCAGATGTCATCCCATCCAATGCAAATTTGCTTGTCGAGTACGAGCCTCGATATTCTTTGCTGATTTTTCCCAAGACCGAGCTGATATTGACAATTCTCCCCCATTTCTTACGTTTCATAGAAGGTATAACGGCTCGACATAATAGGAACGGAGCCCGCACGTTCACAGATTGGATCTTATCGAAATCATCCGGATCTAACTGGTCAAAGGGGCTAATCTTGTTAACGCCTGCATTATTAATCAATATATCTACTCCCCAATTCTCCACTTCTCCGGCAAACTTCTCCGTTGCATTACGATTAGTAAAATCCACAGCGTAATATGAACATCCCTGAGGCGGCACACCATTCAAGCTTGTACCCGTAACCGTTACAGATGCCCCATCAGCATTCAGCCGTATAGCAACAGCCCTTCCAATACCGCGTGTACCTCCAGTTACCAAGGCCAAACGTCCAGTTAACGGTTTTTCCAAATCTAATACCTCCCTGATAGTGGATCATTACGCATATTCATTTCTACAGCCTCTATGTCTGCAGGACTATCAACCGAAAATGACGGGTGAAACTCATATGGTGCGATCCGTTGCCGATAACCATTGTCAAGAATACGATTGCTATCGCACGATTCCACTAATTCCAACGGAGATTCGGGTATAGTTGTAAAAGCCTTCAAAAAGTGCCACCGGAATGCAAAAATACCATAAATTCGCCGGGGCGCCAGCTCTTTGGGAGGAAACTTTTTACAATATGGCACTGGTGATCGGGAGGTATAAAGCACATCCCCTTTCTTATCGTAAATGATTTTCAGCACGTTGGGATCTCGAAACTGCTTCTCGTCAACAATTTCCATTGCCAAGACAGTGCAAGGAGCATTTGGGTCTTGATGTAATGGGAGAATAGATGCTGCAATCATATCTGGATGAAGCATAGGTTCGTCTCCCTGAACACATACAACGATATCATTTTCTTCCAGATGCTGTCCGCATTTATCGGCAGCTTCAGCAACCCTGTCAAGGGCACGTTTATGACGGTCAGATGTCATTAATGTCGGCCAACCCTTCGACTGTCCAAAATCAAATATTTCTGAGTCACAGGTCGCCAGATACAACCCATCCCAGTTTGGAAACATGGCGGCCCGGCAAAAGACATGTTCCACCATAGGCCTCCCACAAATCGGATGCAATGGTTTTCCCGGAAATCTACTTGAAGCCATACGGGCCGGCACAATACCTATTATCTTCATTCACATCCTCCTTAATAACTCTTGATAAGCTCTTTCATCATAGTCTATTTTTCTGATATATATCTATCAATCAGTCCAGATTTTGAATTATCACAAGTATAGTCTATCCATCTTCTTCACGTGCATTGCAAATTCAAGAAATAATATTTGGTACTTTGTCATCAAGGTTATATTTATCCCGCCATTCTGGGTCGGCACAATAAATTCTATAAACCAGACGCATGGTTTCCAGCGCTTCCATTGATGATCCATCCAGAATAGGTTTTCCATTCAAGATTGCATCAGTGAAATCACAAATCTCATCCCACCAGGAATTATCCTGGTTATAACGCATGGTCATTTCTCTTGGATCACCAGCATCATTCTCATCAGCATAGGCAACCAGAATTGTTTCAGCTCCATAGCTTTTTGAACTGGACAGAATACCGGAAAGGATAACCATACCACGGCTCAGGGTCATATCAAGCTCAAAACGATGCCGCCATTGCGTTGCGGATGAATGCAAGATGGCCACGATGCCATCTGCTGTCCTCATCAAGGCATAAGCATTATCTTCCACATCATGATGCCAATAATTATTGGATACAAAGCTGTGTATGTCAACAAATTCACCGGCAAAAAGCCGCATCAGGTCCACCATATGAATACCCTGGTCCAACAAAATACCGCCCCCCGCCAGTGCCCTTTTCGTGCGCCAATCTGAATCAAAACTGACCATCTTAGACTTTCCATAGACACCTCGCATACTGATTAATGACCCAAGTTCCTGGTTCTTTATGATTTTCAGTGCATCTCGTACTGAATCGTGGTAGCGATGATTAAATCCGTACTTCAACTTAAGGTCCGGATGTTTTTTTTCGTAGGCTATAACTCTGGCAATGTCGTTTAAATCTCTCCCCGGCGGCTTCTCACAAAAAACATGGAGCCCCTTTTCCAAACCAGCGATAGTCACCTCAGGTGCAATGTCGTTGGTCATACAGACAAAAAGGACTTCCAAGTCTTCCTGCAGGAGACGATTGAAATGGGTATAATAACGAACACCATCAGGGAAAACCCCGTCATCTGGAAAAACCCTATCACATACCGCAATGGTCTTCAGCGCCGGATGTAGATCAATAGACTCCCTACGTCGTTTGCCTACAACACCATAACCTGCTATTCCAACCTTTAATTTATCTTTCATTCTATTTTTCCTCAAGATACTGGCTACGGTACAGATTTGCCAGTGATTCATCAGGTCGACCCAAACGAACTGATTCCTCATTACTTTCAACATCCACCCACGCACCCGACTCGTCCGAACGATAGAATGCATGGAGTAGTTTTATCGTATTGAGGCAATCATTCCGTTCAACCGGGTATGGGATGTTCTTATTGAAAAACGCGGAGATATCACGGTACATAAAACCGTGGCCATGGCCGTAAATATTGCCAGAAAAGTCTTCGCTGTGCGCCACGCAGGCGGATGAATCTGGCGTAAAGATTTGTAGTTCGTTGACTGCTATTCCGCCGATCTGTGCCAATCCTTTTTCGCATACCAGTGAGATTGAGGCCTCGAAATCATCCGGTCTGGCTGCCGTAGTAACCTCCAAAACACCAACAGTGCCATGAGAATAGGTCATCATAGCCACAACCGTGTCTTCTACTTCGACCTCTGCGCCGAGCGTCCGCATAACGGCATTGACCCGTTTAACTTCGCCTCCAAGATACCGAAGCAGATCAACATGATGGATTCCCTGATTAGTCAGTGCACCACCATCTTGCGCATATGTGCCCCGCCATGGTGCCATGTCATAATAACGTTGAGGCCTACACCAGCGAACACGTACAGAGATGATACGAATATTCCCCAATTCGCCGTTGCTCAGAGCCTGGCGAACTCGTCTTACTGCATGATTATAGCGATTCTGAAATACCGGGAATATATAGAGCCCCAGCTGATCGGCAAGGGTATATGCTTCACGTAGTTGTGATGGCCGCATAAAGGTCGGTTTTTCAACAATGACATTTTTATTATAAAGGCGCATAATCTCGGTGGCGTGCTCGTAATGCATGCCGGAAGGAGTTGCCACCACAACCGTATTGATCTGAGGTAATGCTTTAAACATTGCACGATAATTAACAAAGTACGGAACATTAAATTCCTTGCCATATGCTTCTGATCGGCTCTCTACCAGATCACATACCGCTACCAGTTCGATACCTTCTGCGGCAACTATTGAACGGCAATGGTGACCCGCGATCCGCCCGCAGCCTATGACCGCTACCTGAATTCTTTCTCTTGTCATACTATTTCTCCTCTCCATAGACCGATTAAAACAAAAATGATATTAACGCATTTTCATAACAACTTGTTGAATATGTTTGATAACTGGCTGAAAGCGTTCAACCGTTGTGGCTGAAAAGCGGCTGAAGCCCTTTAAACAGGGTTCACTACCATCGAGACGATAGAGAACAACACTTTTTAATCTTTCATGTACGGCCGCCGCATATTGACCAAAGGCAACGTGAAGAAAGTTACCATGTGTAACTAATGTGCGTAACTGTAGAGCCTTCATCTCTTCAATAAATGTATCCCGGCCAGCATTAAGTCTTCGCACAGATGCCAGCACCTCATCGCTATGATCTAACATCTTATCAACCATCGCCACAGCTAATGTATTTACTTCATACATTGGGCGCACCTTGTGCAGCAACCGCGCAACATCCGCACAGGCAACCCCATAGCCTATCCTCAAACCGGATATGCCCCATGCTTTTGCAAATGTACGAGCCACAACCATATGTTCATATTCATCCACCCACGGTACCACAGTATGTTCATAAAATGGATAGTATGCTTCATCTATCAAAATCAGCGCTCCTGATCTTCCTGCGGCTTCAATAATTTCACGTATCTCAGATGGAACAAAAACGGTTCCTGTGGGACTATCCGGATTCGGAAGACAAACGAGTTTGGGTCGGACCTTTACAATCGTGTTAACAACCTCTTCAACCGTCAAGACCGGTCCTTTATCCGATGGTTGATAGACTAAAGGGACAACTTTCGCGCCATACATTTTTGAATAAACAGCATACATGGCGAAGGTTGGCACCGTATGCACAGCTACATCTCCCGGATTAATAAAAGCTTCGAATACGGAACGGATCGCTCCGTCCGACCCTGCCGTCAGCAGAAGATGGTCGGTTTTTACTCCAAGATGACCTGCCAATTTGTTGTAAAGAGGGGTGCATTCCGGATACAAATATATGGCAGCGGGATCAATTTCGTACAGGAGACGTGCCGTCAATTTTGCTAATTCCGGATCTGCATTCTCATTTTTATCTAACCATAACAGGTTTGGATCCCTGGGGGTTCCACCGGTCCAATCCGGCCTGAAAAGCTTTGGGTCAGCAACTGGCACTCTCGCATTTGGCGCAGCGTAATGGTGCTTGCTCATATTTTCTTTATCCTCCTCACAATTGACTGAAAACAAATAATCTCAAAACGCAAGGAATGGTGACAGGGACTCTTTGCTCACAGGGTTGTGATATGCGAGTGCATAGCGCCGCGCCAGATCACGTAACTCCTCGAACCTATTATCCGGAATATTATTAATTTGATCTACAACATCCAGGATATTATCGTGAGGATTGACTACCCACTTAAAATTTTTTAAGTCAAATAACGGATCATAACTAAGAATATCATCCTGGTTAAAATGAATTGCCGGTTTTCCAAGACGAATGCCTTCAAGAGCAACACTGCTCCCCCAATAGAGAACCGCATCACACTTGATGACGTCTTCCATGACCGTGCCGCCTCTTGATACCCAGATATTTGCCGGCAAAGCGTTCATGTCATCGATCAGCAACTGAAGTCTCTCAAAAGGCAAAACAGGGTGAGCTCGCATCAAAAATTCAACATGTCTATTGGAGCGCGCCTGGTCTATCGCATATCTTATTAAAGGCAATGTCTCTATCACTCCGCAAAGAGCAACCAGAATTCGGATCTTCTCGTGGTCGCTCGACCTGTATCTTGGCTGGGGTCGGATCTCGTCAAGATAATTGTACCGGAGAGCACAGGAAACTTTTATTCGCTCTTCAGGGAATGCTCCGTACCTCCGCAGAATACTGGCCGGCGCTGTTCCTGTTGTCAGCACAACATCCGGAAGGGGAATTTTCTTCATTTCTCTTTGACTCTGAAACATGTTTGCAGCCGCCTGCGGGATAACCGAGTGCTGATAACCAATTATTCGAGTACCGGAGTTACCTTTTCTAATCCCCGTAATAAAAGCCCGCTCCCATGGATTACCCTCATGTGTCAAGGCACAGGCAACCACACGGTAATTTCTTCCCAGTCTCTCTCCGGCGGCAGAATGCATGTATTGATAAAAAGGTATACGCCATCCCCCTGAAGCTAATAATTCGCGTAGAAGATCAGCAATATCATGGCCAAGAAATTCGACTTTTTCTCTGACTTTAAAAGGTTTGGAAATCAACATCCATAACAAATAACAAAACCCCTTTATTATATCGCCATAACGCAGCATGCTTTCAAAGGGGATCACCATTAACCCCTTTAGGGTCCTCATTTTCTTGTAGTAATGCTGTTTAAGGGTAAATCCCTGTGCAATGGTTACCACTTTAACTTTCCCGGCCAATTTTTCTGCAAGATAATCGGCTAGTTTTCCAAAGAACGGGTCCTGATAACCTTCATCGTCCTTAAACGAATCAGGATAGACAAAACTTTTTATCAGATAAATTGGTTCTCTTTCTCTCACCGAAATGGTCCCGCATCCATAATACCTATTGGTTCTCGCGATTTCACGTAGAGTACCCATGGCAGATCTGAACATTTCTGCCCAGGCCTTTGTTTTGCCGTACCATTTTTCACCAACTCTGGACCATGACCAGGAAAGGATTCTCAAGTCCCACTTGTTCTGAAACGCTGCATGTTTGATTGCCATTACAGTTGGCCAGGAAGGACCAATAATAAAAAGTGTGATATCTGGCAAGCCCTTGGTTGTTTGTATTGCATCAAGACAATGAACCAACTCATAAAGCGGTTTCAACAAAGGACTCCTGTAGGCATTTTTTGAGGCAATATCCGTCATCCACCAGTGAGGAATGTGACCGTTCCATTCCCCCAACCTGCCAATAGCTTCAATATAATCATGCAATATAGCTTCTTGACGGCTCGCCGATGAGATCACCGCTATAACGGGTTGTATACCACGCTTTGCCAGTAAGGCTGTCAACGAAGGGGATGATGAGGAGAAACAAACATAATACCCACGGGCATTTCTGCCGCTCCTGAAGAATCTTTTCAAAAGATAGGTACTTTTGGTTACCACAATAGTGCCGCTTCTATCACTTTTCGGGATCTTACTCATTAGCTGGAGGCCTTCAATGCGCCTGCTTGATAACACAGAAAGCTGTCATCTCTACTTCGCTATATGGAGAGGTAACTGTTTCCGATACCGGATGTTTATAACCGTAACGTAATATCGCATCATCCTTTCCGAATATTCTATTCAACCGATTGCCCAGATCCTGCTGATTGAGAACGATATACGGAACATTTAAGGGAATAGCATCCTGTCCATTCTCACTCTTTGCCTTGCCTAATGTCTGAAATGATCTTGAGATATCTTCTACTGTGGGACCAACATTTATTACTCTGAGATCAAAGATCAAATATTTTAAAGAAAGGCCATAAAGGGCTTGCAGGATCTCTTCCCAGTCAAAGGTCATATGAAGCACCCCGAAGCTAAAAACCAGGTCGAATCTCATATTTTCTTGTTGTATTTTGGATAGATGCGTATCAAAATGTGCGGCAATGTATAATTTCCGTGCCACTTCAATCATTCGCGGAGACTGATCAACCCCCCAGTAATTTTCCGGTGATAACTGATATGTATTATTCAAAATATTACAAAATCCTCCAGTGGCGCACCCATAATCCAGCACCTTCATATCAGATTTTAGATACGTATCCAAAAAATGTCTTTCGGAGGGGTATACATCAGTCAGGCTCTTTCTGTTTGAAGCAAAAAAATGGACGACATTATCATCGTTCCAGCATTGCAAATATTTCTCCTTATCCATACCCCTTCCCGACTTCATCCTATGAACGCACGAATATATGATTGTACATCAAAGAAAAATCTCCGTAGTCATACGTTTGCGTATGCCGGTCAGAAACCAGCTTCAGACCTGCATTTTCCAGGACTGAAATAACCCTGTTGCAATAATCTTTTTCCTCTGTATCCAATTCGATCAACACCGATTTCAATTGATCATTCATGATGGTTTTTGTCGCACCAGCAATGATCTTGTCTTCAATACCGTCAACATCAATTTTGAGATAATTTGGAAATGGAGGAGAGAATCTTTCGATAAAATCATCAATCGTAAATCCGATCATGCCTTGATTGAAAGACACATCATAATTTTTTCCACAAATAGTATAATCCTCCTGAGACTGTCCAAAACAAGACAGTGCACCTCCCGGGATTGTATTCGACATGTTCAGGTAGCCAACTTCCGATACATCGCTAAAAGCCATACAAAAACCTGACACTGTTGAATCCATCTTATTGATTTCGATATTCTTTGACAGAATGTGGTAATTTGCAGCTGACGGCTCAAAAGCCAAGACCAGGATATTCTGCCTCTTGGCAGCATATAAAGAATAGACGCCTACATTCGCGCCGATATCCCAGAATACGGTATCCGGGGCAAAACTATCAATCCATTGAATTGTTTCTGGTTCCTTGCTTAAAAGGGTCTCGGCTCGCCAGTGAGGAATTGGCCCAGGACAATAGAACTTTATATTGCCAACGGGTGTCTTTTCATTTATGACTGGCGTCAATTGTTCCACAAGTTCCGCAAGCACAAAAGCTTGCCGGGATTTACCCAAAAGTCCGGTGGTGGCTTGAATAGCTTTTACACCAATATTAAACACTTTACGCTTCAATGACATATCTATTCTTTTCTTATAAATATCCAAAGATTATTTTTAATATCTTCAATAATTGTGGTCAATTTTTAAAATTCAGATAATTTTTTATAAGTTGACAGACCCTACTACAGTGTTATGTTTTAAATATCCCAATATTATTTTATCATGACCCCACTTTTTACAATAATTTTCTGTCGCATTAGCTATAACGGTCTCACGATCAAACCCTGCTTTAAAACCATCCTGGAACCACTTCAAACAAGTGCCAATCCTTTCTGTCGCTCGCCCATCTCGAAACGGATCAAGATCTTTATAATAATCGTCTATTTTCTCAAAGGACAAGGCAGTTTTTTGATTTAACTGTCTTTCGATAGCTTCTCTCATGCCCTGTAATGATTGAAAAACAACAGTTCCAAGACCATTTTTTACAAACTGATTATTTGATGTACTGCTTAAGTCAAAATGAAAAGAAGGAATGCCTGCAAACTGACTCTCAGTTGCTGCTGTACTTATGCCAAGTCCTATTACCAAATCTGAGGATAGGGCAACATGGACAGGTTTATAAGGATTATTTGTATCAGGGTCATTAATAAATGGTATAATCCTACCACGTTTAATATATTCATCTATAGCGGGGATAATCCTTCTTGTC
>Ga0136653_10000845_pt1 | contig 16307 bp, 13 predicted proteins | sample LakKivw275mmetaG_FD_94866 | JGI IMG/M metagenome (GOLD analysis project Ga0136653, IMG submission 94866) | Anoxic lake water microbial communities from Lake Kivu, Rwanda to study Microbial Dark Matter (Phase II) - Lake Kivu water 275m metaG... | ecosystem: Environmental > Aquatic > Freshwater >...
AGAAGGCAATCTACAACGACATAGGTCCAGGAAACGTATGCTTTGTCGGTGCAGGTGACACACGTTCAAGGAACGTTGTGATTCCACAAGTCACCTACGCAGCAGGATCAACTGTTCTAGCTGGATCAGAGGACCTGCTGCATGCTGCCCCACTTGTAGCCTTCGGTCCCAATGAGTTTTTCGCTGACACGAACAACAACGGCCAGTGGACCGCAGGCGAATCGAAATACCTAGTCGCGGCCCTACCTACAGACTCCGTCAAGGCTGGCGATACTAGGCTCAGCTATGTTGGCAATTACCTGCCGGGCACCGTAGTACTTGCAAACGACTTGGACGTTGGAACACCCATCAAGGCATTCCTCGTAAGCCAGTCATACTATGATGCTGACCTTAGCACGACGTACACTTACGGTGAGTGGATCTACAACCAAGCCGCAGGAGCATTGGTGGCTGGCACTCTCCGTGCAAGTGCAGTTGACTTCACAGACAAGGGCATGGCCAATACAGGTCGACTAAAAGATCTCCTGCCAGCGGCATGGACTACAGACTGGCCTAATGTGGTTGGCTACGTAGCCGGTTCAATCGTTGCGGCAGGCGACGCTGATGTTGGCAGACGTTTGACAGCGTTTGCCGCGACTGACAAGCACACTGGAGCAGGCCCATACGTTTCGGGTGAGTTGATCTACCGTGACAACGTCGCAGACAACCTCATCAGCGTCGGTGACACGAGAGAGGTAATCGTTTCATCTGGTCTGCCGCGTGTCCACGCGTTCCCCGCAGTGTGGGATGCAACCGCAGCTCCGTTCTACGCTCCAGGCACGAACGTTCTAGCTACCGACGCGGACATTCTTGGCACAGGACTCACATCTTTCGCAGCGACCGAAATGTACTATGACCCGTTCAATGATGGCACCTATCTTGGCAGTGACTTGGTCGCAGTAGGCGGAGTCAGTAACACAGGTTATGCGGCTCCGTTCCCAGTGGCGCCCAATCTACCAGCAGGGGTTCCGATACCATTCACTGTTCCATGTGCACCATTCGGCAACCACGTGGTCATGATCACAACGGATGAGCCACCAGCAGCGCCCCTCGCAGGCGTATTCTTGAATGCAGGATTTGCAGCCGCAGCCGCTTTCGTTCCGGTAGCTGGCGGAACGCTACCCCTCGAGTCACTCCCATGGTTCGTCGGCCCTGCGCCTGATTGGGATACGACCCTGTTTAACACCCCGCCAGTCCCTCCAGCAGTCGCCCAAGCAGGTCCAGCATTCTTCGCCGTCATTTCCAAGGTCTGTGCGCTCCAGATGTCCCCCGGAGCCTATGCTCACACCTTAGGCGCACCCGCTAGCATAGTGGAGTTGGACTATCCAAAGGGCGCCGTAATTCGGAACTCAACAGGCGACATTTCTCTTAAATTCAGATTGGGCAGCGAAGCCTCTTCGATAGCGATCTATCTCCCGCCGGAGTGCAGTTTTCTGCGATCTGACACTACTAGCGTGTGGACGAGCATAACGAACGACTACAACCTGATATCAATGGACAAGCTGCGCTCAAACGACCCCATTGGCCCGTCGTAGTGGAACGTGAGAATCACCAGCCACACTGCTCCAGGCAACTACACTGTGAGGTTGTTCAATGTTCAGGCTCCTGAGGTGTGCGGTAGATACTTCGTGAAGGTCTTCATAGATGGGAGATCGATCGGTGCTGAGAATTTCCCAACAATCGTCGTGAAGGGCGGCCTATACCCAGCGTACATATCCGGACACGTGATGAACGCCAACAATGGGCAGTACGGTGAGCCGGTCGGTGTATCAGGCAAGGTTGTCGCTGAGGGGGAGACTGCACTGGGTGAAGCTATCCAAGCACAGGCGTACTTCAACGCCTCCGCGAACGGTACCTACACCATCTACGGTTTGGCCGCGGGAACGTACAATCTAACCGCCTCAGCGGCTGGTTTTGTTCCAGAAACTTTGAACAGAACCGTCAGCGTGGACGCCGGGCAATCTTTGGATGGCGTCGACATCTACCTAGAACCGAGCGCGTCCATTTCTGGCACCATCTGGTCCAAGTGTGGCGTTGGAGCGGTCCCGTGGGGGAGCCCAGCGTCGCATAGGATCAGCATGGAACTACTTGACTACAACTTGCAGTCGATAGGGTTTCTCGCAACCAACGCAACCAACGTTGATCCATCTCAACCGTACTACTCATTCTCATTCCCTGGGACGATAGATTTGGATGGACATGTCCCACAAGATTATGCTGACTATGTTTCCGGACTTGCTGTAGGGGATTACTACTTGAAGGCGTACGTGAATGGATACTTGCAGAGGGATGTTGTTGCGGTGCACGTGTACGAGTACTCGCGCATCATATCGGTTTCTTTCGATCTGTGGAGGAGCAGCCAATTCAGTGTCACAGTCCATTTCGTTGACGTGACTGGCTCCGTCAGCCCAACGCCGAAGAACGGCACGCTGACACTGGAAGCCTTTGGAGTTGATGGAGGGGTTGAAGGTTACAACAGCACTTCCGTGCCCGAAAACAGCACCAGTTGGACGATGATGATTACGGGAAAGAACAACGGGTTACCCAGCGGAACCTACTTCATAAAAGCCAGTTTCCCAGGATATTCTCAGGCTTTCTATCCTCAGGCAACGTTAGGAGGGGGATGCTCCACGACCAGCCTTAGCTTCGACATGGTCAGAGGCGGACTACTGTACATCACTTTGAGATCAGTAAACTGGCAAACCCCACCTCAGAGCGTACCGTGGGGATATCCTAACGCGACCATAAGGATTGAAGCAATAGGCTCGCAGCAAGTCTATTCTGGTACGGCGAAGCAACCTCTTCTCGGCATAATCTTCGCCAACGTAACTGATCTCCCGCCAGACACTTACCTCATCAGAGCATACACTGTCGGCTACGTCCAGACCAAGGACTACCATGTGTCAATGCCGTTTGGAGGCACAAGCGACATTCAGATAGATCTAGTCGAAGCCACGAGGTTGAATTTGACACTCACATTCCGGAAAGAAGGCTTAGTGTCGCCGATCGATACGTGTGCACGCTGCAATTCCATCCAAGTGCCCGTAAGAATCGAAGTGTATGACTCCCTTGGAGTCCTGACGGGAGCAAACATCACCCACATACCAGCCTACGCAGACACTTCTTCGGTTGAAGTAGTTGGCTTCCGAGACTATGCAGGGAATCCGACTGTGAGGTGGGTGAACTATTATGATGCGACGGATGGTTTCCATCAGACGGACTACGGGCTAGCTCCTGGAACGTACACCGTATACGGATGGGTGCCAGGTTATGCGCAAGCCCAGACGATGACGTTCTCTACAATTTTGAGTACCGCGAACTTGACTTTGGAGTTGTACTTTGACAGGTTAGCCCACGTCAACGGGACCATTCGCGGACTCGATATGTATGATAATCTGATCCCGCTCTCTTGGGCCACGGTGAGTGCATATGGTCCGACACTCGTCACGACGAGCTCCTTGGACGGCGTCTATGAGATGTGGATACCGAACGGGGACTACACGCTAGGCGTCTCATATCCAGGATACGAGGGGCAAGGAGTCGAAATCCAAGTGTCCATGGCTTGGGAAACACCGGTAGACTTCAACCTCACACCCACCGGCACCTCAACTCCGGAGATACCAACAGCCCAAATGACACTGCCTGTTGTTCTGGCTATGGCTTGCGCGATTTGTTACCTGCACGCCTATCGGCGAAGAACACCGGGATGACCCAGAGGTGCTCTTCACATTCTGACCTGAAGCCTCAGCTCTCGCAACAACTGGTCCTCCAGATGCATAGAGACTTCGTCCACTATCGATGATGCAAATCCTCGAAACAGCCTTTGCAGGAGTCCTTTCCTTGGTCTGATGTAGACTACTCGCTTGGGGACATCGCCGAGCTGCGATGCAAGCTCTATCGCACGGTTATGGTCGCCCAGCTCATCCACTAGCCCCATCTGCAATGCTTTCTTCGCGGTGAAGACCTCGCCCGTAGCTAGGCTCTTGACTTTGTCCCTTTCGAGCCGTCTGAACTTCGCGACACTGTCAACGAAGTCATCATAGAATTCGTCGCTTAGCTCCTGCTCCTTTCTCTTTTCCTCATCGGTGGGCTCTCGATGGAACGATCCCATGTCCTTCAGTCTGCCACTCTTCACGACCTCAACGTTTATCCCCAATCTGTCGAGCAGACCACTTAGTATCGGTGTGATTGAGATCACTCCGATGGAGCCTACGAGAGCGCTGGGAAGCGCGACGATCTTAGTTGCCGGACTGGAAGCCATGTAGCCTCCCGACGCAGCCATACCTTGAACGAAGGCAACCACCGGTTTTACTTCTGCGAGCCTAGCTATTGACGACTGCAGATAGCCAGAATCGGTTGCAGAACCTCCGGGGGAATCAACCATGAGAAGGACGGACTTGACACGCCTATCTTCTCTCAACCAGTCGAAGACCCGGGCATACTCCGCCCCCCTAATCTGCGAACCAATAGTACCTGACAACTCAACTGCAGAGATGTGGGATCTGGGTACAAACATCTAACTACACCCTCTTCTGCCTCTGCTCGCAGAGCCATCACGAGATTTGACCCTGATGCAATACATACACATGAACAAAGGCAGTGAATGTTGCCGACTGTTGCTTCGAGGCATCTGGAGATGAACAATATGGTAGCCTTGAGCAGCTCTACCTCTCACAAAGCTCAGTCGTTTAGGGCACTTCGAGGGATCGAAAGAGAGATAGGGACGTCAACCCGAAGGATCGCTTCGTTTTGAGCCGTTTCTTGTCGTGTCTGTCCGCATGAATCATGCGAGAGACTAGGAATCTCGGGTTCGTCACTAGGATAACCTCGAATGCCGACCACCTCTGCAAAAGCTCCCGTTTGGCTTGCAATCAGACCTTGTGAGATGCCGAAGACCTGAGACACTTTTGAGCAACTGTCTCCAGCCTCACGCGATGACTCATCCGCTTTTTCTTTGCATAGGTTACGTCGTCGGGGTGGACTGTATGCATGAGTGCATACAATTTCGCGAAAAGGCAAAGTACGGCCGAATCGTAGCTAGGATTCCTGCTGATCTCGACCAAGCCTGTAGACATCTTGCCCACAATGAGGGATGGGGGCTAGGCGATCTACGCCGCAGCTTGATTCTGGTTGGTGCCTGCGGCTCTTTTCTCACATTGCGGCCTGCCAAGTCCCCAGGCCCACCGTCAGGCAGTAGCTTTCCGAGTATCCTGAAACAGTATCTAGGGAAACGGATGTACGCGCCCAGGACTGGAAAACGGTCGAGGCTCATTACAGTCTCTCTGCCAAAACGCATGGCCAACCTGCTGGCCGAGTATTCCAGTCTGTCCGGCAGACTGCGGTCACACACCTACGCGCGTCTTCTACGAGCGGGCCTGCTTGTCTACCTGACATCTGAGCAGGAACTGGTTCGTGCCCTCGCGGCGTCGAACCGAGTGACCCTAGGTCAGAATCATGAAAGGAGGCGGGATCAGTGACGAATGAACATTTGCAGAGGTGCATCGAGATGGTGGGCGAATGGATTAGCCTCTATCGCTCGGTCTCGATAGCAGGGCTGCCTGGAACGGAGAGACGAGCGGAGCTTGAGAAGATCATGTGGCAAGCTCTGCAGCAGGTGGTCGAATACTCCAAGAGCGAAGAAGCGGCAAAGAACGCAGAGGAGCGCATAGAGGTTCTCGAACTATTAAGCCGAGCCGTCAAGGCGGAGCTTGCCGTATTGCATGAGCAGGACGCCTTCTACGTTGAAGCCCTCGTCGAGCGAATCGAGGTCCTCGTGCGCAAACTTGAAGAAAAGGAAGAGCACGCCGAGACTCGATTGGACCGAAACTCCCAGAGCGAGAAGGCGTAATCCCGATTCCGCAATATGAAGGGCGAATACGATCCGCAGAGAGAAAGAGGAGCAAGGGTAGCATGTACGTTGTGATCAAGCAGAGCAGGACGAAATATGAGGCAAGCAGCCCAAACCACGCTGGCGTCGCTTGCCAAGCAAGCTGAAAGTCATGTCCTACGATTTCGCAGCACTAGAGAACGTCAAGTTTGATGAAGAGAGTGACGGGGCCTCGCGTGATCGCACGCAAAGCGTGCGGACGTCGATGCGGAAACGGAAGAAGAGTGCATAAGACTAATCAAATATATTGGGGAAAGAACTCCAGCTACGACGCTACCCGGGCCGAGCACTCGTGCAGAGAGAGTACGTGGGAAAGCTGGACGCACACTCAATTGAGTGCCGAGTATCGGCGGATTCGAAGTTGACCTGTGAGCGCGCTAGCCGAAGCGCACAGGGCAGGAAGAGACTCGGATAATGTTTGTGGCGGGCCCGCCGGGAAGTGATCCCGCGTTATCGCCTGGGTTCACCACAACACCATACCGTTCACTATTTTCACCATCGCATACAGATTAGGGGTTCAAATTGCGACGCCCGCACGAAGAGACCCGACGACGAACGAACGCCTCTCCCATAACGACGGTTCAAATCGGGGTGCCCGCACTAAGTGTACCGACGACGAAACCTGATTTTGCTCCTGATCTTCCGGAGCGACGCAGTCTTCTGCAGGAACGATTGACCAGTGACAACGTCTATATGCGCTTCTACCGGGTACATGATGTGCCGCCGCTCCAGAGGAGGAAGAAAAGGGAGTGAATTCTTACAGAAATTACGCAATAGTTGCGGGAGTATTATTTATCATTTATACGAGTTTAGATTTGCTAACCTTCCTATTTTACGGCCCTGTGTCGGCTCCGAATTATCTTGTTAGTGTTTCTGAAAATAGAGGCCTGGTAGGAACAGGAGCCCTTCTTTCGTTTATCGGTGGTGCCTGCGGTGCTGGTATTGCAATTTCGCTGTATCCAGTGCTAAGAAAATTCAATGCAGGTCTAGCTCTTGGAGCTGTTGGTTTCAGGATTTCTGAGGGAGTATTGCGTTTTATTTCTGTGTGTGCCCTGCTATCACTAATAACATTAAGCCAGCAATTTGTAAACGCTGGAGCTCCGGATTCATCGTATTTCCAAACCTTAGGCGTATTGGTATATGCAGGATATCGTTGGGTGGGCAATGTTGGGTCGCTGCTGGCTTTTTCCATAGGTGCTCTGCTATATTACATCGTATTTTATCGAACAAAATTAATTCCTCGATGGATATCGGTCTGGGGTCTTGTTGCTGCCATATTAGCCATGGTATCATGCGCGTTAGCCACGGTCGGTCTCGTCACTCCTTTTGGTACGGAACAAATCCTTATCGCTATTCCAATGCTCCCGCAAGAAATGGTTCTTGCGGTATGGCTGATAGTCAAAGGATTCAATCCATCCGTAATTGCTTCCAAGTCTCCTCAAGTGGATAGTTAAACAACCATGGAAACCCAAGCCACAAATCGAAGTACGCAACAGACTTCACACGAGTTCTACAAGAAACTGTTCAAACTGACTATTGGGGGAGGATTAGCATTCTGGGTAACTACCATCGCAATCTCCCTGACTCCCATAAGAGCGGAGTTCAGAGCTGCCCTTTCAATGTCTTATGTTCAATCGGTTCTTGTTGAAGCTTTGCTTGGTGGTCTGATTATCGGATGCTTCGTCAGTTATTTCTTGCTTCGTTTTTTTGATAGGATTCCAACAAAGAACCCAATTCCAAAATCCGTGATACTAAGCTTCGTCCCCTACGTCATAAACTTAATCTTGCTCGGAGTTGCCGCAAGTCGCACGAGTGATGCCTTGCATATCTTCCTCATCGGCGCAACGCTTAACGTGCCAACGTATTTCATTCTTGGAATAGTTATTGGCTATCTATACGACAGGATCTGAACCGTCGTCCGTCGTAGTTAGACGTTAACATGATTTTGTGCGTGTGGGTGAGCTGGCGCGGGCATCGGAATTTGAACTCTCGTTTTTGTGTGTGCGGGTAGGCTGGTGCGACCGCCCGAATTTGAACCGCCACAATATGTCTTCGTTTTTGGGCATATGGCGGGCCCGCCGGGACCCACCAGACTTGTTGGGCGGGTCCACCTTATCCTTCATCATGGACGCCGCCGCCAGATAATATCGTTGAGGAAGTACTTGAAACTTTGAGCGCCTCAGTCAAATAGGCCCCACAGTCATGGTTAGAACAAAGCGCATGTCGTCTCAGGCTACGGATTGTGTGTTCAAACCACGTCGTCCGCACCAGCCTACCCACCACCCCCCACGAATTATCTCGACGATGGTTCAAGTTACGACGCACCAAGGGATCACACACGACGAACGACGACAGGACAGATAAGACAGGACCCTCAACGATATCTTCACGAGCCGTTCGCGCCCTAGCTTATTATCTCGTCTGCGGGAAACACATGGAGAGGGCCGCACCCTTTGAAAGTGAAACGGCCTAGGAACTACGACAGGATTCTATCGCTCGCTTGGGAACTTGTCGAATGCATGCAACAGTACTTTCAAGACGATCCACTTCATACCTGGCAGACAAAGTATCGAAGACTCTACTCCGAGAAACTTGACAAGTTAGCAGCGGCCATGTTCACGAGCAAGGAACTGCAGGAGCACATATCCCATGAAGAACTACGCGCCGCTTTCGACGATATTTGCTACGCGACCCAGAAGAAGTATGAACAACTTACCATTGAAGACGTCATGGCCTTCCTTGACCGGTTCTACAAGAAGCCCGGCAGGTACCGATTCTATTTTCCGGCGAGGAGCGTTTGGGGATATCCGGATGGATACGTGGTCGGTGAGTGTAGTCTCCATTCTTTCGGTTACCTGCCCCAAAATGTGCGGGACAAGATCTCCTCAGGATGGAAGCAGAAATGCGCCGGGGAGAAGGAAGTCCACGGAAGTCGCACTGAATCCGATTATGAGAAAAGCAAGATGAGCGAGACTTACTTTTGCGTTGAGGTAAGAGCCTTTGGAGGACGAACGGCGATTGAGACCGCGACTCGATTGGCGAATCAGGGACGTAACATCCTGAAGTGTTTCCACCACGTTTCGCACCTGCCAAGACTGAGAGAATACTATGTGCTGAAAGGCAGGACCTTCCTACACATCGGAGACCTCCGATACATTTCTGGTTGGGAGGCCCACCCAACTGGAGCCTTTCCTGAGCAGGAGAAATACGTCAGCCTCATTAACGGATTAGTCCGCAACAGAGAATCAGACGAGATTGTCAGGAAGTGCATATCAGCGATCGATCTACACGGCATGATAGAACCAGACACCCCCAATGAGCTGAGTTTTCTTCTGTCAGTCATAGCCATCGAGTGCCTCCTTCTAGGTAGAGACGATAGAGACATGTTGGGATGGAAACTCAGAGAGAAAATTGCCATGCTCTTGGGCGATACCCCGGAATGGTTCGCTTGGTTTCTCAACAAGGCCAATCCCACAAAAGAGGAGTGCGATCGAACGCGCATTGATGCAAGAGAGTGCTTGTCTATGCGTGTCGCTGATATGTATGATAAGCGATCGAGATTCGCGCATGCAGACGTTCGTGGTCAAAGTCAGATTACGGAACAGGATCTTGATTTCGCATCATTGATTCTTGAGCTATCGCTGCAGAAACTCCTGATCCTTCGTGAGCGCGGAATTACACACGTCTACAGACATTCGCTTGGAGATCCGAAATCTCTCGATTCATTCATAGATCGCATCAAGTATTCGGCGGTCCAAGCGTCGTAGTCGCTGTCGGGTCGGATAGCGCTGATTAGAGCCGGATGTGAGGTTCATTGGTCAGGAATCGTAAATGGGCGAGATACTGTTTCGATGCTTCAGTGCGACACGTTGAGACTGCTCTCTATCATCGGTTTGAGTCGCAGGTGAGAAAGCTGTTCGACGATTCGTTCCCTCGTCATCAAAGACCTGAATGAACGATCGTGTTCACGGATGATGAACAGGAGCAGGAGAGGAGGAGTGATCTGTGTGGGTCTCGTGGTGCGCACACACACTTTCTAACTGCTCGCTTGGCTCGCTGAACGATCGTTTCCTCGGTCAGGTGCTATGCCAAATCACTTGGGTCGCGTTGACCTGGGTTAGACTCTCATTCGTTCTCAAGTCAACAATGCTGATGCGAAAAGTCAAGGTACCTAGCTCGATAGAGTTCTGATGGACAGTGCTTTCTGGGCGTAACCAAAACTGCGCATCTATGGGCACTAATAATGTGATTGAACCAGAAGAAGTCCCACGGACATCATACTTCGAAATCTCCACAGATGCTTGGTCGACATATTCTGGCAACAAGTGCTGCCTCGCCGAATCACTCAAATTGAATGAAGTTGACACAACACTCAACCTGAATTCATGCGCGGACACGACGAACACGATAACTTCAAACTTCTCGTTTATCCATCTCACAATGTATCCTCCGCTTGGTTGCTGAATCACCAAATCGCCAACATAACTCACCTCGATTCTCGGTCTGTTTAGCGTTTCTTCACGTAAGTATGTGCACCCTTGCCAACCCAAACTCGCAAGGCCGAAAACCAGTGAAATCAACACACCCGCTTTCACCCACGAGTCTGTAGGCGTCTTCTTCTCCATGATGAACCCTGCTCATTCTAACATTATTACGCCGGAACTGGATTTATGCATTGACAAGTGTTGCGTGGCCGGAGAACTCACGCTCACCAAGGGCAATACAACAGAAGATATGTTGCCTTTGAGAAGTGATCGCTGTCAGATTTCGGCTAGATACTTTCCATTGATTCTTCGCATGGATATCTATGAAAGAGGTACTCGCAGTTCGATTTCATTGAATTGCACCAGTGACTAGTCAGAGATCCGGTGTTTCGTGGTTGAGGAACAAAGGATGGACCAGCCCATTATTCTCACACCTTGCGCTTACACCCGGATGGGGCAACTTTCAAAACACAGGCATCCATGGCTCATCCTAAGCATGGCGGCCCCATTTGCCAGCTAGGAACCGAACTCGCAGACCTATCAGTCAAGGAGCGAAGCGTAGGGTAGGTCAGGAACTCATCGACGACCAGAAATCCCAACAGGAACTTGAAGCACAGAAGTTCACATCCGAGATCGAGCGTGAAGCGAACGAATCAGGCCCGTTGGATTCTATCTACTACGACAACTCTGCCGCCTGGGAGATTAGCTACGAACTCGCAGCTCCCATTGTTGATTAGTACCGCTGCCTCGTGCGCGTCCAGTACTCTTTGCCTTCTTGTATTGTTTCCATTTCTATGTGGAGCGCTTTCAGCTGGACGCGTCTCCGCCACCTTACGCTTGAGCATTTGCCCGAGGTCGTCTGTGCTCATCTGAACGAGGTCTGTTTTTGCCAGTTCCTCCTCTGCATAGCCGACGGTTAGAAGAAGGATCTCCCTCAGTTGTTCTATTCGGGCGGATGCGTCTTCAGGCTTTGGAACGGTGTCGAGGAAACGTGCTGCTCTGCCGAAGGCTTCACGCATGTCCGCTTCTAAGCTTTCGGGCAATTTGCATTTGTTCAGCGTGTACACATGTTCGATGTCACCTCTGTGGCCCATGAAGAAGGCGCGGTAGTCTCTGAGGAATCCCCTGGTCTTGGATTCTGCAATCAGCATTCTGTTGTCGAAGTAGACTCGGAGTATGTAGGGTCGCCAGTTGAATCCAGCCGCTCTAAAGGCTTCGCGGATGCGGGCTGAGACCGCCTTTGTAGTAATGTGGTGCTCCTTCTTTGCGTCGAAGTGCGAGATAACAGGCGAGTTGGGCGCTAGAGTATGACCTAGCCTGAGCCTACGTTCGAGCTCTTCACTGAGGTAGCGACAGCCCTCCTCGTTGAGGAGAGCAAAGTACCGATGACCAGCCTTGCTGAGCCCCCTCCGGACGATGACCATGGTGGGCACCACTGCAAACGTGACTGCCATGGTTTCGCGGTCTATCTGAATCTCCGGCAGGTCACGCATCTCTAAACCGTCAGTTCCCCTGTGATTGCCTAGGACCCCTGGCCTGAAGCCGCAATATGCGCATAGCGCCATTGCTGCTTTGGTCCTCGTGCAGCCATGTTCGAGGGCTTTGCGAAGTTCGTCTTGTTCAGGTGCCTTCTCTTCTTGCAGAGTCGGTGTGTCGCCTGGGTCTGTGAAGTTTATCCTTCTCTCGCCCAAGCTGATGTTGTTGAACGATAGCCAAGATTTCACTGATTTCACTATTGATTGTCCGTAGGAACCGGCATAGCCTTTTCCTTCAAGCTCTGTGACCGTGTCGACGAGGAGCTTGTGAATATCTTGCGGCTCCTTAGTCAGGAGGCCTGTGGGCGTCGAATGCCATCTTCTGCAGAAGAGTCCGAGCCGGCGAAGGTAGGCTTGTGAGGTCGGCTCTGACCCGCGGCTCATGTTACTGTACCATCGGTGGACCTGTTGGTTCCTCAGGAGTGTTTTATGCGCCATCCTGTGCGGCCTCAAGCCGCTTCTCTGGTTGGTATAAAAGCCGCGGAAGGGCCGATTGTCAGGACCTGCCCAAGTAATTTGGCGGGCCCGCCGGGAATTGAACCCGGGACCCCCGGGTCTCCTCCGTACAGGTAAAAGCTTCACCGAATACGCTTCTCCGGTGCTCTACCTCTTCAGGACCCTGAGTCGCAGGATCTGCCTGAGCTACGGGCCCGTCCTAGAGCAAGAAACAACGAGCCTACCTAAACTTTTCCGAGTGCTTCGAAGAGTTTGCCTCGGCAACGAGATTCTGTAATGACCTGAAATGGGTATAGACGGCGCCACTGTACATCCCCGCAATCATTTCCACAAGAGCTTCGCGCGGCACGAGCCTGTTTCGGATTGCGACGTGCACAGCCTCTGTGAGCCGCTTTTCAACCTCAATCCGTCTCCGCACAAGGTTGACCTCAGCTTCTGGTAAGCCAGCTGTTGCCAGAATTTCTATCCATCGTTCCTTGGGCACAGTTCTGAGTAGACTCTGCCAATGAAATCGTTTGCCGTCGACTCTGGGGCACCGGCTAAGAGCCTCCGGTTGATCTATGATTCGGATAGGAGAGACGATGTCACCGGTACCTGCTATCAAGGAAATCAAATCGCTCATGTTATGGATGGAGACAAGTCGGACTGAACGGTCAAATCCTTCAGCGATGGTTCTTGTGAGATTCTTGTCGTCAATGTGAACAACGACCAGAAGCTCTGCAACTCCACTTGATTTGTAGAGATGTAGTTTCCTGCAAAGCCTTCTTAGGCTCTCTTTGGAGCGAAATCCAGAAACCTCTATGAGGCTATTCTGAGAACTCGGGACAAAGAAGTCCGGAAACAGCACATGTCCTTCGCATCGCAGTGAGTGTTCGTACTGGTGGGGGATTCGATTCTCAATCAGATTCTCCGCCACAACCAATTCGTATAGAGACCTTACTTCGTACCCTGCAGATGTCATGTACTTGTAGTTTCCAGATCGGCGGAAACGTCGACTTTGTATCTCATGATACGAGCCGGAGTTCTCCCTCATTCTTGCGTGCCATCTCTTCAGCGAGACGCTTCCTCCTTTCGCTTGCCCCCAATGCTGGTCGCGAATGTCAACTACCCAAGACGCCCATCTGAGATCGTTCAAGTAGTGAGCGATTTTTCGCAGCACACCAAGCGACAGCGTATTTCTCTCGCTCAAGTACGAGGCTCTCAGGACGCCATAGTTGGAAACGCCAATCTTGGCCGCGAAGTCTTCCCAACTGCATTTGGCACTTTGCTTGGCGAGTACCAGCAATCTCCTTTGCTTTCCTCTTAGAAAGAGGACTCTGTCGGTCTTCGACAAGCGCATGCTTCCAAGGAATACAATCTTCGGAAGGATTGTAGGCTATAACATTGGGAGCTAGGCGAAAGTGACCTGACTGAGCTACGGGCCCCGCCGTTGATCGCAACGATCGAATTTGAAAAGGGTTTTGCAGTCTAGTACTTGTATCCTCGAGTTTCTTGCTCGTCGTGCTCGACGCCCAATCCCTGGGCCACCCGGTTCGCGTAGTTCATGTATGCTGTGAGCAGCACCAGATCAAGAATCTCGGAGTCGCTGATTCCGATCCTTCGTAGATTCTCCAGATCGCCTTTGGCTACAGCGCCAGGTTGTAGGCTCAGCTTCAGCGCATAGTCAAGCAGAAACTTGCTTCTCTCGTTGACGCTATCGGGCAGTTGACCCTGCTTGAAAGCACCCAATTGTTCACCGTTCTTCAGGTAGAACCTCAGGGCCTCGCCATGGTGCGATACACAATAGTCGCATCGATTATGCGCGGAGATGGCTGTCGCAATCATCTCCCGTTCAGCTCGGCTCAACCCCGACTTTCCATACATCAAGCTCACGTAGAGTCCAAGAAAGAATCGAAGCGCATTGGGATTAAGGCTCTGGGCACGCATGATGTTTGAGATCTTGCCGCGTGCGCGCGACACTTCTTCGTATGTGCGCTTCAGATCACCGGTTGCTTTGTCTTCAGGAATTGCTTTGATCCACGCCAACGCTGATCGACTTGGCGCGAGGTATAGGATTCCCGTTCATAAACTGTGACATTTGGCCGATCATTGTGCGGCAATAAGTAGTCGATGATGACGACATATCGAGTTACGATACTTGGCTTTAAGTACGTAAACATCCGTCTAGGCGAGCAACTTCAAACTGAAGGCGTAGCTCATGCGAACAGATGCGGCGTCTGCATTCTCTGCGCGTGTAGTGAGCTTTGCCTTCTATTATTATCGATACTAGCCCGCCCAACCCCAATTGGACGAGCTGCGAAGGTGGTTATGAAATGAGAGATACTAAACAAAATGGATTGTCTGCAAGCCTCGAAGTCTCAAGGGACGAACTTCAATCTCTAGCTGAGATTGCCCAGCAAATCAGACGCGACGTTGTCGCGATGATTCAGAGTGCTAGGACTGGACATCTGGGACCTTCACTATCCTGCGTAGAGATCCTAGTGTCGCTGTACTTTGACCGGATGAATCACAGGGCTGAAGATCCAAACTGGTCAGATCGGGACAGACTGGTACTCTGCAAAGGCCATGCAGCCCCAACGCTATACGCAACACTGGCGCATGCAAAGTACTTCGATCAAGGGACACTTCTCTCCCTTCGCAAGACCGGGAGCATATTGCAGGGACATCCTACGCGGGTGACTCCGGGAGTCGATACCTCGACGGGATCGCTAGGTCAAGGTCTGTCGGTCGCCAACGGAATGGCTCTTGCCGCAAGGCTCGACGGAAAGAACTACCGGGTCTTCGCCCTCATCGGAGACGGAGAATGTGACGAAGGCCAGATCTGGGAAGCCGCTATGACGGCGAGCCATCTCGGTCTTTCGAACGTTACAGTAATCATTGACCGAAACGGCGTCCAGTCCGACGATGCTACAGAGAGGATCAAGAAGAAAGAGCCTCTGGACCGAAAATGGCGATCGTTTGGCTGGCAAGTTCTTGAGATTGATGGTCACAACTTCATGCAGATCCATCATTCCTTCGACGTAGCAGAATGGACTACTGACCGCCCGACTGTGATAATAGCGCGAACCGTCAAGGGCAAGGGCCTATCCTTCCTTGAAGGTGACGCGAACTCGCACAACATCTCCTTCACTGAAGAGGATCTGGACTGGGCTATGGACGAGCTACGCCAGCCCGGACCTGACACGTAGCGAAATCAAATGCACCCATGAGGTTTCACATTGCCCTCACTAAGAAAAGAACTTGGCAGAGTCCTTGTCGAACTCGGCAAGGAATACAAGAACCTCGTTGTGATCACCGGAGATCTCGGAAAGTCCACAGGGGTAAGCGCCTTCGAGGCATTCGCAGAGCGCTACTTCAATCTTGGAATCAGCGAGCAGGACATCCTTGGGACCGCCGCGGGACTTGCATCAGCTGGAAAGATACCTGTCGTCAGCACCTATGCGATGTTTCTGGCCGGGCGGGCCTGGGAACAAATCAGGAACACCATCGCTCGCGACGACCTAAACGTCAAGATGATCGCCACACACTCAGGCATATCTCCATCCGCTGACGGTTCCTCGCATCAGTGCTTCGAGGACATAGCACTCATCCGAACTATCCCTCGAACGACACTAGTACTTCCCGGTGACCTCTCGGAGATGAGACACACCGTACGCTCAGCCGTAGAAGGAGTCGGACCGTTCTACATCAGACTTGGGAGAGGCGAAATCCCGCGAATCTTCGATGACACCGACGAATTCCAGATCGGGAAAGCGAGACCCATCAGCGACGGACCAGACGTTGGAATCGTAGCCGCAGGGTTCCTCCTCCAGGAAGCAATTGAGGCCGGATCACTATTACAGAAAGACGGGATCAAAGCCTCGATAATTGATATGCACACGGTCAAACCTGCCGACGCGTCAGCAG
>Ga0136653_10000847_pt1 | contig 16278 bp, 11 predicted proteins | sample LakKivw275mmetaG_FD_94866 | JGI IMG/M metagenome (GOLD analysis project Ga0136653, IMG submission 94866) | Anoxic lake water microbial communities from Lake Kivu, Rwanda to study Microbial Dark Matter (Phase II) - Lake Kivu water 275m metaG... | ecosystem: Environmental > Aquatic > Freshwater >...
ACCTCGAGCCAGGCCATCGGGTGGTCGTCCGGAAGGTCGAGGTCCCAGGCTAGGACGGACCGCGAGGCGCCGATCTCCGAGAGCCTCCTGACGACGGGAAGCGCGAAACCGTGCTTCTTTTCGAAGGCCTCGAGGGCGGCCTCGACGTCGGGGCCCGGGGCCGAAGCCCAGGCGCCGGTCTGGAGGACCTCGCGGCCGAACTCGAGGAAGAGGAAGGCGTCCTCGAGCGGGGCCTGCGAGGGATAGATGAGCGCCCGGCGGTCTCCCGGGCAGGAGAGAAGTCCCTGCGCCGCCCGGTCGAGGGCTTCCTCGAGGGGGACGGGCGTGAGACAGCCGCCGCGGACGACGTGGGGCTCGCGGATCCGGTTTGGACCGTCGAGGGCGCCGCGGACGAGGAAGCGGCCCTTGACGCAGGCCTGGCCGCGGTTGGGCTCCGCGGCGGCCGGGGTCGCGTCGAGGACGCGGCCGTCCCGCGTCCGGAGCTCGAGCCGGCACCCCTGGCCGCAGAACGGGCAGACGATCGAAGCCGTCGCGGTCGCCGCGGGCTGCGGCCGGGCGGCCCTTTCGACGAGGGCCCCGGTCGGGCAGACATCGACGCAGGCCCCGCAGAAACGGCAGCCGGCCTCGAGCAGCGTCCGCCCGAGGGCCGTGCCCACCTCGGTCCGCCCGCCGCGATGGAGGAACGACAGGACGGCCGCGCCGCGGACCTCCTCGCAGACGCGGATGCACCGGCCGCAGAGGATGCAGAGGTTGTAGTCGCGGTCGAAGAACGGGTCTTCCTTGTGGACGTCCAGGTTCCGGTAGGCGGCCGGCAGGTCGACCTTCTCCAGGCCCACCTCTTCGGCGACCCGCTGGAGCTCGCAGACGCCGTTCTCCGGACAGAGGACGCAGCCGGTGACCTCGCCGGTCTTGCGGATCGTCGACTTGAGATCGTCGCAGGTCTCTTTTTCCGGGCAGATGACGCAGGCGTAAGGGTGCTCGGCCAGGATGAACTCGAGGATCCTCTTGCGCAGGGCCAGGATCTCGGGCGTCCGGGTCCGGACGACCTGCCCTTCCTCCGCCGGGGTGGCGCAGGCCGGGGCGTAGTCCTTCCGGCCGGAGACCTCGACGAGGCAGATGCGGCAGCCGCCGAAGGGCTCGAGGCCGGGGTGGTCGCAGAGCGAGGGGATCCTGATGCCGGCGCCGCGGGCCGCTTCGAGCAGGGTCGCCCCGCTCCGGCACTCGATCTCGCGGCCGTCGATCGTGAGCCTCATCGCCGCTCTCCCGCGGCGGCGGCCGCGCCGCCGGTCGTCCGGCGGACGGCCCGGACCTTGGCCGGGCAGACGCTCTGGCAGATGCCGCACTTGATGCAGGCCGCCTGGTCGATCGTGTGGACCTTCTTGAGCTCCCCCGAGATGGCGCCCGTCGGGCAGGCCTTCTTGCAAAGCAGGCAGCCGACGCACTTCTCCGCGTCGATGGCGAAGGCGATGAGGGCCTTGCAGACGAGGGCCGGGCAGCGCTTGTCGAAGACGTGGGCCTCGTATTCGTCGCGGAAGTAGCGGAGCGTCGACAGGATGGGGTTGGGCGCGGTCTGGCCCAGGCCGCAGAGGGAGCCCCGCTTGACCGCGTCGGCCAGGGTCTCGAGCCGGGCCAGGTCCTCGGCCGTGCCCTCGCCGGCGGTGATCTTGGCCAGGACCCGGGCCATCGCGCCCGTCCCGACCCGGCAGGGGGAGCACTTGCCGCACGACTCCTCCTCGGCGAAGCGGAGGAAGTACAGGGCGATATCCACCATGCAGGTGTCCTCGTCCATGACGATCATGCCACCGGAGCCCATCATGGTCCCGGCCGCCTTGAGGCTCTCGTAATCGACGGCCAGGTCGAGGCCCGACTTGGGGATGCAGCCGCCGGACGGCCCGCCGATCTGGACGGCCTTGAACTCCCGGCCGCCCGGGATGCCGCCGCCGATGCCGTAGACGATCTCGCGCAGGGTGATGCCCATCGGCACCTCGACCAGGCCGGTGTTGGCGATCTTGCCGACGAGGGAGAAGATCTTGGTGCCCTTGCTCGTCTCGGTGCCGATCGCGCCGAACCAGTCCGCGCCGCGGCGGATGATGTGGGGGACGTTGGCCCAGGTCTCGACGTTGTTGATCACGGTCGGCTGGCCCCAGAGCCCGCGCTCGGCGGGGTAGGGCGGGCGCTGGCGGGGATAGGCCCGGCCGCCCTCGATCGAGGCCAGCAGGGCCGTTTCCTCGCCGGAGACGAAGGCGCCGGCGCCGCGGACGACCTCGAGGTCGAAGTCGAAGCCCGTGCCGAGGATGTTCTTGCCGAGGAGGCCGTAGGCGCGGGCCTGGTCGAGGGCGAGGCCGATGCGGTGGATGGCCAGCGGGTATTCGTGGCGGATATAAAGGAAGCCGCGGGCCGCGCCGACCGCCCGGGCCCCGATGATCATGCCCTCGATGACCGCGTGCGGATCGGCCTCGAGGACCGACCGGTCCATGAAGGCCCCGGGGTCGCCTTCGTCGCCGTTGCACACGACGTAGCGCGGGTCCCCCGCGGCCCGGCGGGCGGCGGCCCATTTCAGGCCGGTCGGGAAGCCCGCGCCGCCCCGGCCGCGCAGCCCCGCGCGCGTCACCTCGGCGATGATCGCCTCCGGCGTCATCTCCGCGAGGGCCTTGGCCGCCCCGGCGTAGCCGTCGTAGGCGATGGCATCGTCGATCCGCTCGGGATCGATCCGGCCCCGGTTGCTGAGGACGATCAGGCGCTGGTGCTTGAAGAACTCGATGTCCTTCATGCGCGGCACCGGCTCGCGTTCCCGGGGGGGAACGTACATCAGGGCCTGGACCGGCCGGCCCTTGACGAGGTGCTCCTCGACGAGGTGGGGGATATCGGCCGGCTTGAGCCGCTGATAGAACACCCCGTCCGGCTGGACGAGGAGGATCGGGCCCCTCTCGCAGAACCCGTTGCAGCCCGTCGTGACGACCAGGCCCTCGCCCTCGAGGCCGCGGCGCTTGACCTCATGCTCGAGGGCCTTGCGGACGTCGAACGCGCCGCAGGACACGCAGCCGGTCCCGGCGCAGACGAGCAGGTGGGCCCGGGTGGTCGTCACGGGGCCTCGTCCTTCTCCGCTTCGGCCAGAACGGACGCGACCTTGGCCTGGCTCATCTGGCCGTGATAGCGGCCGTCGACGACGGCCAGGGGGGCCAGGGCGCAGGCGCCGAGGCAGTTGACCCGCTCCAGCGTGTACCGGCCGTCGGGCGTCGTCCGGCCCGCGGCGACGCCGAGCTTGCGCTCGAACTCCTCGAGCACGGCCGCGCCGCCCCGAACGTGGCAGGCCGTGCCGAGGCAGACAGTGCAGACGTGGCGGCCCCGCGGCGTCAGGCTGAACGATTTGTAGAAGGTGGCGACGCCGTAGACCTTGACGAGCGGGACGCCGAGGGCTTCGGCGACGTGCTCGAGGGCCTCAGGAGGGAGCCAGTGGAAGCGGTCCTGGACGTCCTGGAGGACCTGGATGAGGGCGCGCTTGCGGCCCTTCGAGCGCTTGGTCAGGGCTTCGAACTCGCTCAACGACGGACGCACGCGGCTCATTATAGGCCCGGGCCGCGCGGACGGCAAGGCCCGTCAAAGCACCGGGAGATAGCGGCGGATCTCGTAGTCGCTGACCTGCTTGTCGAACTCGCCCGAAACGCCCCGGCCGTATTCCTCGATCTCCCGGCGCTTGTTGGCGATGAGCTTGTCGAAGATGTGGTCCCCGAGCGCCTCGCGGGCGACGAGGCTCCGGCCCATGACCTCGACGGCCTCCTCGAGCGAGCGGGGGAGGGTCCGGATCTCGAATTTCCGCTGCCGCGTCCCGCTCATCCGGTAGATGTTCTCCTCGACCGGATCGACGAGCTCGGCCTTGCGCCGAACGCCCTCGGCCCCCGCCGCCAGCATGACCGCGAAGGCGAGATAGATGTTGCAGGCCGGGTCGGCCGCCCTGAGCTCGATCCGGGTCGCTCTCTCCTTGCCCGGCTGATACTCGGGGACGCGGATGTAGGCGGACCGGTTCTTCTGGCCCCAGGCGATGTAGACCGGGGCCTCGTAGCCCTCGATGAGGCGCTTGTACGAGTTCACCCACTGGCTGAGGACGGCCGAGATCTCCCGGGCGTGGGTCATGAGCCCGGCCATGTAGCGCTGGGCCAGGAGCGACAGGTGGTAGGGGCCGTTCTTGTCGAAGAAGGCGTTCTTGCCGTCCTTCCAGAGCGACTGGTGGACGTGCATGCCGCTGCCGTTCTCGCCGTTGACCGGCTTGGGCATAAAGGTCGCGTAGAGCCCGTGCATGCGGCAGACCTTCTTGACCATGTAGCGGAAGATCATGGCCGTATCGGCCATGTCCACGGCCTCGAGGAAGCGGAGGTCGATCTCATGCTGGCTGGGGGCGGCCTCGTGGTGGTCGTACTCGGTCGCGATGCCCATGCGGTGGAGGAGGAGCTGGATCTCCTTGCGGATCTCGCCGTGGCGGCCGCTGAAGAAATAGCCGCCCCGGTCGGTGAGCGCGGGGGCCTCGCTCGAGGGGAAGATGAAGAACTCGAGCTCGGGGCCGCACTTGAGCTCGTCGGTCCCGATCTCCTTGCGGGCCCGGGCCAGGACGCGCTTGAGGGCCGCCCGGCTGTCGCCCGGGTAGACCGCGCCGTCGGGCGTCAGGATGTCGCCGAACATGACCGCCTCGCGCCAGCGGACCGCCGGCGCGAAGCCCTCGTAGGTCCAGGGCAGGACCCGGAAGGTCCGGGGATCGGGCTTGATGACCAGGTCCGACTCCTCGATGCGGACGAAGCCGGCGACCGACGAGCCGTCGAAGCCCTTGCCCTCGGCGAAGGCCGCGGCGACCTCGGAGGCGGGGATGGTGAAGTCCATCTGCCGGCCCAGGATGTCCGGGAAGAAGAGCCGGACGAACTGGACGTCGTTGGCCGGTCCGCCGAGGACCGCGAGGACATCCTTGGCGTCCCGCGTCCCGAACGTTCTCGCAACCGTCGTGTGGGCCGCTCTGGCCATTGATCCGCTCCTTTCGGGCCCTCCGTGGCGCATCATTGGATGTCAAGTTATTAAAACAAAACAATGACGATTGTCAATATATTTTATCAATATATTTACAATTGAACGCAATTATGGCAGAGTAGTGGATAATTGGAGGCGCCGCCCATGATCGACGAGCTGGACCGCAAGATCGTCCGCGTTCTCAACGTCAACGCCCGCAAGAGCTTCCGCGAGATCGCCAAGGAGGTCGGGACGTCGGCGACGGCGGTCATCCACACGGTCAAGGCGCTCGAAGCGGCCGGGGCCATCCGCGGCTACGCCCCCGTCGTCGACCCGGGATATTTCGGCTTCGGCCTCGCGGCCGTCGTGGCCGTCCGCATCTCCAAGGGCAAGCTGATCGAGACCCAGAAGCGGATCGCCCAGGACCCCCACGTGGCCGCCGTTTACGATGTCACCGGCGACTGGGACTCGTTCATCATCGGGCGCTTCACGGGACGCGAGGACCTCAACGGCTTCGTCAAGGGGCTCCTGGCCATCCCGCACGTCGACCGCACGGTCACCCATCTCGTGCTCAACGTCGTCAAGGAAGAGCCGCGCGTCCCCGTGTGAGCGGCGGGCCCGCCTCCCGGCCCCCGTCCTTGACAGGACGCGGGGTTGTGCCATAATCAGCTTTTGAGCGCGTGAAGGAGAGAGCGATGGTCAAGATCACCCATTCCCCGATCGGCCGTCATTATATCGTCGAGGCGTCGGGCTGCGACGCCAAGATCATCGGCAGCGTCGAGAAGGTCCAGCAGATCCTCGTCCGGGCCGCCGAGATCGCCGGCGCCCACGTCTGGTCGATCTCCTTCAGCAAGTTCCCGCCGGCCGGCGTCAGCGGGGTCGTCGTCATCTCCGAATCGCACATCTCCACGCACACGTGGCCGGAGATGGGTTACGCGGCCCTCGACATCTACACCTGCGGCACCAGCACCAAGCCCGACAAGGCCGTCATCTACGCCATCGAGGAGTTCGGGGCCGAGACCTCCCATATCACCGAGATCACCCGGGGCATCGACGAGGGCGACGCCGTCTTCTACCACAGCTTCATCACCTGGGAGGAGCGGCTGCGGAAGTCGGGGCCGAAGAAGGACAAGGAGTAGGGGGATGGTCGTCGAGTTCAGCGTCGTTCCGGTCGGCCGGGGCGAGGAGCTGGCCGGGCCCGTGGCCCGCATCCTCGACCTCGTCGACACAAGCGGACTGCCCTACCAGCTGACGGCCATGGGCACGCTGGTCGAGGGCGACTGGGACGAGGTCCTCGGCCTCGTCCGGCGCTGTCACGAAGCGATGCGCGGCGAGTCCGGCCGGGTCCTGACCCATATCGCCATCGACGACCGGCCCCAGGCCCGGGGGCGGATCGCGGGCAAGGTCCGGGACGTCGAATCCATCCTGGGCCGGCCCCTCAAGAAGTAGCGTCCGGCGTAAAGCTTGTTTACATCCTTCAGAGGTCCTCTGCGTCGGACGCCGTTCCCCGCCTGTCATGCCCCCGCGGTCCGAGCCCCTCTTTGGCACGAAATCGGCACTCTCGGAGATGTGAAGCCGCTTCGGATATAATATAAAGGACGGTCGTGAAAAGAGCGGTCCCGGCGAGCCTCTTCCTCCTACTCCTCCTCTCCCTCCGCGTTGCCCCGGCCCAGGTCTCCGCCCCCCCCGGACCCGAGACCGTCCCGGCCTTCATCGAACGGCTTCAGACGATCCTCCGCGGCGGGGACCGGGCGGCCTATCTCGGGCTCCTGGCCCCGGAGCTGCGGCCGGCCGAAGGCGCCCGCATCGCGACCTACTTCGACGAGCTGAAGATGACCGGGGTCACGATCCGCACGGCCGGCGTCCGGACGGCCGAGGACGGGAGCGCCCGGGCCTTCGCCCAAGTCTTCTACGAGAACGCCACCGGGGCCATCATCGAATCGTGGTCGCTCGCCCTGGCCCCGCGGGGGACCTCTTGGACCGTCACCGGCCTCGACGTCCCCGGGAGCCCGACCCGGCTGTACAAGGTCGCGATCCCCGCGGAGCGGTCGGAGCAGGCCCGCCGGGTCGAGGTCTTCCACACCGACATCCGCATCACCTTCGAGGACGCGGCGATCTTCTACGACAACATCCCGGACCTCGAGACGGCCCGCGTCATCGTCGGCCGGGGGAAGGTCGTCTTCACCCCGTCCGACTCCAACGAGAAGCACCAGATGGACCTCCTCTACAAGCGCGACCGGCTCGAGGAGGAGATCGACTCCCTCTACATCCGCGGCTCGTCGGATTTCTTCGCCTCGAACGTCCGCATCGAAGGCGCCGACGGCGCGGCCGCCGTGTCGGCCGCCGAGCGGGCCAAGGCCGTGTCCGTGTTCGCCCGCAACTACCCCCGCTCGTTCACGATCGAGAGCTCGTTCGGCGGCGGGCTCCTGTCGTTCCTGCCCCGCAACGAGGAGACCGTCCTGGAGTTCCGGGCGCGCAAGTCGGGCGAGCTGGCCTACGTCTATTTCCCCTTCGCCGACGAGGAGATCAGCCTGTACGACCACGGCCGCGAGCGGGTCATCAGCCTCTACAGCCCGAACCCCGACGCGGGCCAGGGCCTGAAGAGGATGTTCATCTCCTTCGAGGAGAAGTTCGACGTCCGCGCCTACGCCCTCGACCTCGGCTACTCGCCCGCCTCGTCCTACCTTTCGGCCAAGGCCGCGATCGAGATCGTGCCCCGCGTCGACGCCCTCGACAGCCTCAAGTTCCGCTTCGACCCGGGGCTCGAGATCCTCAAGATCACCGACGCCGAGGGCCGCGAGCTCTTCTACACCCAGGACAGGCTCCGCAAGATCCTCTACGTCTATCTCCTCGTGCCCGCGGAACGGGAGGTGCCGACGTCGGTCCAGGTGTATTACCGGGGCCGCGTCCGGCCCGCCGCCCCCACGACCGACGTCGTCGTCCAGGCGGGGACGAACAAGGTCGGCAGCCAGCCGCGCTACGAGACCTACTTCTTCACCCACGCCGGGGCCTGGTACCCGGGACCGGCCGACGAGGACTATTTCCGGGCCCGCCTGACCGTCGTCGTCCCGCCCGAGTACAAGTGCATCGCCACCGGCGAGCTCGTCGCCGAGGGACGCCGGGAGGACCTGACCGACGTCGTGGCCATCGAGAAGGCCGGCAGCGCCGTCTACACGTTCGTCTCCCGGGCGCCGGTGAAGTACCTCTCGTTCATCGTCGGCAAGTTCGACCGGCTCAAGGAGAGGCCGGGCCCCGTGCCGCTCACCGCCCAGGCCGGCTCCGATATCCTCCATTCGCAGCCGGGCCTCATCGACCAGGCCGCCGACATCCTCGATTTCTATGTCCGGTCCTTCGGCCCCTTCCCTTACGAGAAGCTGGCCATCGTCCTCAGGCTCTGGCCGGACTTCGGGGGCCACAGCCCGGCCTCGTTCATCGTCCTCAACGAGGTCCCCTGGAGCGGGGAGTCCGGATTCCGCCTGACAGGGGACACCCCGGTCGACCTCTCGACCTGGGACGAATATTTCCTGGCCCACGAGATCGCCCACCAGTGGTGGGGCCAGGGGGTCTCGTTCGACGGCTACCAGGACCAATGGCTGAGCGAGGGGTTGGCCCAGTTCGCCGCCGCGTCCTACCTCGCGCACCGGTACGGCCCGGCCGCCGGCGCCGCGATCCTGAAGAAGTTCGCCCGGTGGACCGTGAAAAAATCCCGCCGCGGCCCGATCGTCATGGGTTCCCGCCTGAGCTACCAGGACTACGCGGCCTATCAGGCCATCGTCTACGACAAGGCCGCCCTGGCCCTGTTCATGCTCCGGGACCTCCTCGGCGAGGAAGTCTTCGCCGCCGGGCTCCGGGCGTACTACGAGCAGAACAAGTTCCGGGCCGCGCGCACGGGCGATTTCATCCGGGCCATGGAGGGGGCCTCGGGGCGGAGCCTCGCCGCCTTCTTCAAGGGCTGGTTCTCGTCCTGGGAGCTGCCCGAGGTCCGGGCCACCTGGACCGAGACCTCCGTCCCGGAGGGCGTCCGCATCGATCTCCGCGTCGTCCAATCCAAAGGGGTCTTCGTCTTTCCGCTGTGGGTCGAATGGACGCACGGCGGCGTCGCCCGCCGGACCATGATCGTCGTCGACGAGCCGACCGAGACGTTGACATGGACGCTGCCGGGCCGGCCGGGGCGCATCCGGGTCGACCCCGACTCGATCCTGCCCGGCTTCGTCCGCTAGTTTGGAAAGCCCTCCGTATCGATCCCCAGCCTCTTGATCATCTCGTTCAATGTCGTCGCCTTGACCCCGAGGAGCTTGGCCGCCTTGTTCTGCACGCCCTTCGTCTTCTTGAGCGCGGCCAGGATGATCTTCTTCTGGAAGGCCTGGGTCCGCTCGCGCAGGTCGAGCGACTCCCCGGCGGAGACGAGGGCCGGGTCCTCGGCGCCCGGGCCGCGGAGCAGGAACGGCGGCAGCCCCGACCGGGTGATGACCTTCGCCCGGGCCAGCACGACCGCCCGCTCGACGAGGTTCTCCAGCTCGCGGACGTTGCCCGGCCAGGCGTAGGCGTCGAGGATCTCGAGGACGTCCTCGCTCACGCCCTCGATCTCCTTGCGGTTCTCGCGCGCGTAGGCCTCGAGGAAGTGCTTGACGAGAAGGGGGATGTCCTCCTTCCGGTCCCGCAGCGGGGGGATCTCGATCTTGATCACGTTGAGGCGGTAGAAGAGGTCCTTGCGGAAGGCCTTGGCGGCGATGAGCTCCTCGATATCGGTGTTCGTGGCGGCCAGGATGCGCACGTCGACCTTGATCGTCTGGGTCCCGCCGAGGCGCATGAACTCCTTTTCCTGCATGACCCGGAGGAGCGTGGCCTGGGTCTCGAGGTTGATGGACGAGATCTCGTCGAAGAAGATGGTCCCCTTGTCCGCGGCCTCGAAGAGGCCCTTCTTCAAGGCCACGGCGCCGGTGAAGGCGCCCTTCATGTGGCCGAAGAGGTGGCTCTCGAGGAGGTCCGGCGGCAGGGAGCCGCTGTTGACGGTGACGAAGGGCGCGTCGGCCCGGTTCGAGTTCATGTGGATGGCCCGGGCCACCAGCTCCTTGCCCGTGCCGCTCTCTCCCTGGAGAAGGATGGTGCTTCGCGTCGGCGCCGCGGCCCTGACCAGCTCGAAGACGCCCTTCATGGCCTGGCTCTTGCCGATGATGTTGGCGAAGCTGAAGCGCTGCCGCAGCTCGTCCTTGAGCCGGACGTTCTCGTCCTGGAGCCGCTTGCGCTCGAGGGCCTTCTCGATGGCCAGGAGCAGGGCGTCGTGCTTGAACGGCTTCTGGACGTAGTCGAGGGCCCCGATCTTCATGGCCGCGATGGCCGATTCGACCGAGCCGTAGGCCGTGATGATGATGACCGCCGCCTGGGGGTCGATCCTCTTGATCCGCCGCAGGACCTCGATGCCGTCCATCCCCGGCATGAGCAGGTCGAGGAGGATGACGTCGAAGGACTGGGAGGGGAACTTCTCCAGGGCCTCCTCGCCGGAGGCCGAGATCTCGACCTCGTAGCCCTCCGGCGCGAGGAGCTGGACGAGGACGTCGTGGATGACGGGCTCGTCGTCGATGACGTGGATGATGCCTTTGGTGCTCATGGTCCTAGGTCCTCGGGGCCGCGGGCGGCGCGCCGCCGGAGACGTCCCGGCCGAGGGGCAGCGTGATCGTGAAGGTCGTGCCCCGGCCGACCTCGCTCCGGACGTCGATGCGCCCGTCGTGCTCCTTGATGATGGCGTAGCTGATGGACAGGCCCAGGCCGGTGCCCTTGCCGACGCCCTTGGTCGTGAAGAACGGGTCGAAGATGCGCGAGAGGTGCTCCGGCCTGATGCCCGTGCCCGTGTCGGAGATCCCGACGACCGCCGCGCCGCCCTCCCGGCTGAGGCGGATCGTGAGCGTCCCGCCGGCGGGCATGGCGTCGAGGGCGTTGAGGATGATGTTGATGAAGACCTGCTGGAGCCGCTCGCCCTGGGCGTAGAGCGGCGGGACGGACGCGAGCTCGAGGTCCAGGCGGATGTTCATGTTCCGGAGCTTGTAGTCGATGAGCGACAGGATCTCTTCCAGGTTGCTCTTGAGGTCGACCCGGGTGAACGAGGCGTCCGAGGGGCTGCGGGCGAAGGCCAGCAGGTTCTTGATGATGCGGGCGACGCGGTCGGTCTGGGCCTCGACCTTGCCCAGGATCTGGGCGTAGTGCGAGTCGGTCAGCTTCTTCTGGAGCATCTGGATATAGCTCGAGATCCCCGTCAGGGGCGTGTTGATCTCGTGGGCGACGCCGGCCGAGAGCAGGCCGATCGAAGCCAGCTTCTCCGAGGTCAGGAGCTGCTGCTGCAGGCGGATCTTGTCGGTGACATCCTCGAAAACGATGATCGTGCCATAAGCCTGCAGGGCGTTGTCGAGCAGCGGCGTCCGGGCGATGTCGAAGACCTTCTTGCCCCCCGCCGCGGTCTCCAGGGTGATCTCGCTGAGGAGACGGAAGTCCGGCTGGCCTTCCTGCGGGAAGAGGGCCCCGTAGGTGGCCGCGCCGAGGACGTCGCCGAGCTTGCGGCCGAGGGCCGCCTCTTTGCGGACGCCGAGTTGGTCCTCGAGGACCCGGTTCCAGCCGATGACGAGGCCCGCCTCGTCGATGACCGAGACGCCGACGGTCAGGCTCTCGATGATGTTCTCGCTGTAGTCCTTGAGCCGCTGCATCTCCATGGCCCGGACGATCTCCCGGCCGTAGAGGTCCGCGTTCTCGAGGGCCAGGGCGGCCGGCCCGGAGATCGTCGACAGGAGCTCCCAGTCCTCCCGGGAGAAAAAGGACCCGTCCGCCTTCTTGCCCATGACCAGGGCCCCGATGATCTTGTCCTCGACCCGGAGCGGCAGGACGTGGAAGAAGTCGAGGGCCGCGAGCTTCTCCATGGCCGCCCGGGCCGGCTCGGATTCCGATGCGGAGACGAAGGAGAGCGTGTCCCGGTCGCGGACTTGGGCGACGAGCCAGTCGTCGAGGACGAGCCGGGACGGCAAGGCCCGCCCCTCGCCGAGCGACCGGAGGACGCTGAAGGACCGCGGGTCCTTGTCGTCGGCCAGGAGAAGGGCCAGGGTCCGGAGGCTCAGGGCGTTGGCGATGGCTTCGAGCAGCGACGGGGCGAGCCTGGCCAGGTCGCGCTCGCGGCCGAGGTCGCGGGTGAGGGACAGCAGTGTCCGGCGGTACTCGTAGCTCCTTTTATAGATGGCCCGGTCGAGGAGGCTTTGGAAGAGCCTCTTCAGCGGCGTGAACAGCGTCGCCCCGAGGACGATGGCCAGGACGCCGAGGACGAAGGCGTTGAGGCGGTTCTCCGAGAAGATCCGCGTCCGCGAGCCGACGAAAAAGTAGAGCGAAGCGATGACGAAGAAGGAGAAGATCAGCGTCGCCGCTTTCTTCAGGAAGACCTCGATGTCGACCAGGCGATAGCGCGAGATCGAATAGGAGAATACGAGCGGGATGAGGGCCTGGAGGAGGACGGTCAGCTCGCCGCCTGTCGACGGGCGCCCGCCGGCGACGAAGGGGACGATGTAGAGCGCGGTCGACGGCAGGATGCCGAAGGCGAGGCCGCCGACGATGATGCGCAGCTGCTTCTTGACCAGGATGTTGGGGGCCCGGCGGACGCTGTGGGCGAGGATGGCCAGGGTGGCGAGGGTGAAGACGGCGAAGTGGAGGAGCTCGAGGCGCTCGAGGCCATCCTGCATCCGCAGCGCGACCACTTCGCCCCAGGGGGACGGCCAGGGGACGTGGAACCGGACCCGGGCCAGGAGCAGGAACAGCGCCGGCGCGTAGAGGAACGGCAAGACGCCCTGCCGGTTCCGGAGGAAGCGCTTGCGCAACGGGAAGATCATGAAGAAGTGCATGAGGAGCGGCGGGAACGCGAGGAAGCCGATCTTGTCGAGGGCGTAGAAGACGAGATCGATCGAGGTCATCTCTCCGGTCGGGGAGAAGATCATGAATGCCGCGAAGGCCAGGACGAGGAGGTCGTAGAAGACGTACGGCAGGGACATCTGCCCCCGCGAGTTGAAGAAGACGATGAGGCCGATGGCCAGGGTGGTCAGCCCGACGAGGACGAGGTAATAATAGATCGGATTGACGGCCTTCCGCTGCGGGTAGAAGGTCGGGTAGATCTGCATCCCTTCCTTGTTGATCTGGTAGCGGACGGGCTGGTCCGTGGCCGCGGCTTGCCAGAGGCTCTTCAGGACGTCGATCCTCGTCCGCACCGGAACGTTGTTGATCGCCGTCAGGATGTCCCCCTTCTTGATGCCGGAACGGAGGAAGGCCTCGCTCGTCGGGTCGACGCGGATCGCCCGGAGCCCCCCTTCGACGGCCTTCCAGCTGACGCCGTCCGTGACGTCCCGCCAGGCCGCCTTGTGGACGACGTTCAGGGTCCCCAAGGCCAGGACGGCGACGAGCAGGACGAGGAAGACGACGTGGGACCTTTTCATTTCATCCAAAAAATTGAATCCAGATCATAAAAAAAATATCCTCAGTCCAGGAGGTGCCGGGAGCCGGCCCGGATGGCCCAAGGGACCGCGCCCTGGCCGAGCATCCGCCGGGCGGCCGGATCCTCCTTCAGGCCCAGAGGGTGCGTGCTCCGGGACAGGATGTTGCTCATGTAATCGTAGCTGGGTTTCGGGACTTCCTTGGGAGGCGGCTCCTGTGGCGTCGTCTGGGACCCGGGCCTCAGGCCGGCCGGTCCGAGCGCCAGACCGAGGACGACCCCGGCCAGAACTCCCCTGACGGCCCGTTTCTTCCCGATCACGTTCCCTAACGTTATCCCGTAGCCGAGGCTTTGTCAACCCGGCTTATTCATAAGAAGGCCCCGCTTTTCCCCCACCCTCGCCTCTCGGGCGGTTTCATGAATAGGTCGGGTCCGTGCGGACTCCGGCCGAGGGACGCCCTCCGCCGGGGGTTTGACAATAATTGCGCCCTGGAATAGATTAACAAGGGTGTTTTTCTGCGGATTTTGACAAGATGCCGTATTATCAATGCCGCCTGGCCGGCGAGGACGGACGGATCGAGAACCGCTCGGTCCTGGCCACCTCCGCGGAGGAGTGCCGCAAGGGCTTCGAATCCGAAGGCCATCTCGTCCTCTCCGTCCGGCGGGACTGGAACAGGCTCGGCTTCCAGGGCGTTCATCTGGGGCGAAAGGTCAAGGACAAGGACATCGTCCTGTTCAACCAGGAGTTCGTCGCCCTGATCAAAGCCGGCTACCCGATCCTCAGGAGCCTCGAGACGATCGGCGCCCGGGTGAAGAACATCCACCTCCGGGAGATCCTGCTCGACGTCGCCGGCGAGGTCAAGAAGGGCAAGGCCCTGTCCGAGGCCTTCCAACCCTACGAAAAGCTCTTCTCGCCGGTCTATACGGCCAGCCTCATGGCCGGGGAGAAGGGCGGCAACCTCCCGGCCGCGATCGGGCGGTACATCCAGTACATCAAGGTCATCGTCCAGACCCGGGCCCGGGTCAAGTCGGCCATGACCTACCCCACGATCCTCCTCGTCTTTTCCGTCGTCCTCCTGGGCATCCTGGTCAATTTCGTGTTGCCCCAGTTCGCCGAGTTCTACAAGAGCTTCGAGGCCGATCTGCCCCGGTTCACCAAGATCGTCATGGGCGTCGCCATCACCCTGAACCGGTTCTGGTTCGTCTCCGTCGCCCTCGTCGCGGCGGTCGCGGTCCTGGCCGTCCGCGTGAGGCGCCTCCCGGACTTCCGCCTGCGCCTCGACCGGGCCAAGCTCCGCGTCCCCTTCGGCAAGGCGATCTGGCTCGAGTCGGGCGTGAGCCTGTTCAGCCGGACGCTTGGCCTCCTGCTCGAGGCCGGCATCTCGCTGCTCGGCGCGATCGGCATCGCCATCCAGGCCGTGCCCAACGCCTGGATGGTCCGCCACATGCAGGGGATCCCCGACCACATCAAGAACGGCGAGAGCCTGTCGGACTCCGTGGCCCAGGCCCAGACGTTCCCGCCCCTGGCCGTCGACATGATCCGCATCGGCGAGAACTCGGCCAACCTCCAGGGCATGCTCGGGGACATGGCCGACTTTTACGACGAGCGGGTTCGTGGTAGAATCGAGACACTGGTGACGCTGATCGAGCCGGTGGTCATCATCTTCATGGGATTGGTGGTGGCCTCGATGCTGCTTTCGGTGTACATCCCGATCTTCAACATCATCCGGGTCGCCCGATGAGCGGCCCCGAGGCGTGAGGCATGAGCAAGGATAAGGTCGACGGCGCGGGCGGCGACGAGCGCGAGGTCCGCGCCCTGGCCGCCCGCTATCGCGTGCCCTACCTCGACCTCGAGTCGGAGCGCCTCGACCGCAACCTCATCCAGTCCTTCCCGGTCGAGTTCATCCACCGCCTGTCGTTCGTCCCCCTCGGCGAGGAGAACGGGGTCATGAAGATCGCCGTCGCCGATCCCTCCGACATCTCCTCGATCGACGCCATCGAGGCCTTCCTCGGCAAGAAGGTCAAGGTCTTCGCCGCCTCCAAGCGGGCCATCTTCGAGGCCCTGCGGAAGAGCGAGACGGCCATGCAGGTCCTGCGGGACGCGACCGAGGGCTTCATCACCCAGGTCGTCGAGCGGGAGTCGGGCGAGCAGGAAGACGTCATCTCCATCGAGAAGCTGGCCGAAGAGGACGGCTCGATCATCAAGCTCGTCAACACGATCATCTTCACGGCCGTCCAGAAGCGGGCCTCGGACGTCCACATCGAGTCCAAGGACGACGACGTCAAGATCAAGTACCGCATCGACGGCGTCCTCGGCGAGGCCATGGAGGCCATCGCCAAGAAGTTCCAGTCGCCGATCATCTCCCGGATCAAGGTCATGTCCGACCTCGACATCGCCGAGCGCCGCGTCCCCCAGGACGGCCGCTTCCGGCTCAAGATCAAGGACAAGACGATCGACTTCCGCGTCTCCATCATGCCCTGCATCTACGGCGAGGACGCGGTCATCCGCATCCTCGACAAGGAGATGATCACCCAGGCCATCCGCGAGCTCCGCCTCGACGTCCTGGGCTTCTCCGACGAGATCCTGAGGAAGTTCCGCAAGTACATCGCCCAGCCTTACGGCATGGTCCTGGTCACCGGGCCGACGGGCAGCGGCAAGACGACGTCGCTCTACGCGGCCCTGACCGAGATCAAGTCGCCGGAGGACAAGATCGTCACCATCGAGGACCCGGTCGAGTACCAGGTCGACGGCATCACCCAGATCCCGGTCAACGAGAAGAAGGGCCTGACCTTCGCCCGGGGCCTGCGGTCCATCCTCCGCCACGACCCGGACAAGA
>Ga0136653_10000848_pt1 | contig 16275 bp, 14 predicted proteins | sample LakKivw275mmetaG_FD_94866 | JGI IMG/M metagenome (GOLD analysis project Ga0136653, IMG submission 94866) | Anoxic lake water microbial communities from Lake Kivu, Rwanda to study Microbial Dark Matter (Phase II) - Lake Kivu water 275m metaG... | ecosystem: Environmental > Aquatic > Freshwater >...
AGGAAGATCAGGCATCCTGCCTGATGGGTCCGCCAGCCATGCAGATCAGGTTTTTTTCAAAACTGAGAGACATAGGAAGATCAGGCGTCCCGCCTGATGGGTACGCCAGCCACGCAGGTCAGGATTTTTTCAAAACAGAGAGACAGAGGGACACAGGAAGATCAGGCGTCTCGCCTGATGGGTACGCCAGCCACGCAGGTCAGGATTTTTTTCAAAACAGAGGGACAGAGAGACAGAGGAAGATCAGGCATCCTGCCTGATGGGTCCGCCAGCTATGCAGATCAGGATTATTTCAAAACAGAGAGACAGAGAGACAGAGGAAGATCAGGCATCCTGCCTGATGGGTCCGCCAGCCATGCAGATCAGGTTTTTTTCAAAACAGAGAGACAGAGAGACAGAGGAAGATCAGGCATCCTGCCTGATGGGTCCGCCAGCTATGCAGATCAGGTTTTTTCAAAACAGAGGGACAGAGGAAGATCAGGCATCCTGCCTGATGGGTTCGTCAGCCATGCAGATCAGGTTTTTTTCAAAACAGAGGGACAGAGGAAGATCAGGCATCCTGCCTGATGGGTCCGCCAGCTATGCAGATCAGGTTTTTTTCAAAACAGAGGGACAGAGAGACAGAGAACAATCAGGAGTCTAGCTTTGTCGTTTGTGATCAATTTCCTCCAAACCTTTAGTCGAAACCGGTTTTCAACCGGTGCAGGACATCAGGCGTGTGGCTTTAGCCCACGTGAGGAATCACCCCAGACCCCTGATCCAAACCGGTTTTCAACCGGTGAAGGACTTACTCTCCAAAGTCCTACACCCATTGAAATGGGTTTATTGTTTACAGGGGGTTGGCGGCTCCGCTGTACGTGGGTTAAAACACCACGCCTGTTGTCCTACACCCATTGAAATGGGTTTATCGTTTACCGGGTATTGGTGGTTCCGCTGCACGTGGGTTAAAACACCACGCTTGGTGTCCTGCACCAATTGATATGGATTATCACATTCTGGCAGGAATCGGGATTAGGGGTTCCAGCGGGGGGCAGGAATTCCGGTGTCCCCACCGGAAAGGTGATCCGGGCTCCTGCCCGGATTGGTACGCAACCTATGTTGAAGTGACGCCAGCCCACTTTTCCAGTAATCACGCAGAACTTCCAGGAAAAAGCCTGTGCTTCTCAGCACAGGCTTACAAAATAAGTGTGATCTGCTAAGTGGAAAGCTATTCCTTTTCTGGCTCTTCCCCGGCGGGTTCCTCTTCTGGAGCGGCTTCAGCTTCCTCGCCTTCCTCGCTTTGGGCCACCACATTCACATCGATGGAGCATTTCGCCAGTTCGGGATAGAAATCGTCGATATACTCGCGAACGGTGGTCTCGATATCGGTGTGTTTGTCAATGATCTCCTGCGGGAAAGCCACTCTGATGCCCATGGCATTGAAGCTGCGGTTGATGTTCAACTTGGGTTTTTCGCCATAGACGTTGTTTAAAAATTCGGGCAGGGATTTGGAAAGTTTCACGATGCCATTGATGCGCTTGTAGGCCTTCATTCCGAAATGGGCTGCCAGCGCTGTTCCACCAATAAACAGGGCTGCTTTGAAGAACTTTTTCATGGTAATCACCTCGTCTTAGTTTATTTGTAGATGGATTTGATCTTTCCCCAGGAGCGGTTTTGGACGGATGTGGGCTGTTGCACCTGAATGTCGGAAGAGGAGATAGGATTGAGTGAAAATTCACCGAAGCCAAACACCACCACGCCCACGATCTGGGAAAACAGCACACCGGGAGCGGGGGAGAGGGTTTTCTTGTCCGTGAAGCTGCCCATGCTGACGCTGCATTGTCCGCTGCCGTCGTTGATCATGAATTTGCCATTTCTTGCCCTGGCACTGGAGCTGGAAGCGTTCAGGACGCGCACATAGACGCCTTCATAAGCCTCTGCTTCGTCGGCCCGGGAAAGCTGTCCGGTGGTGATGATCACGGGAACGGGAAGGGGACGGTTGCGGGCGACGATGCGCCAGGCGCTGATATCCTGGATGCAGGTCATGCCAAAAAGTTCGGCAACTTTACCGGTCAGGCGAATCTGGTCACCGGGTTGGGGCTCGTTCCTTCTGTCGTTGATCAGGATGCCGCGCCAGGCGCCGCTGACCGGTTCGGAGATGAAATAGCCGCCGTTGCGGAAATTGATGGCGGTAACCACACCTTCCACGGTGACTTCCCTGCCCAGATAGGGCGAGGGATAGCTGCTGTCCACACCCGGGGATGTGGCAAACTGGATGTCGTATATCGAGACTGCTGCAACCCCCAGCCAGAGGCTCAGCATCAGGCTTATCATGAGTACTGTCTTTTTCATTTTGACCTCAGAATACTTCTTTATTCCGCCTCGCAATATTGTCAAGCAAAATCGGAGCGAAATTTCTGATCCGCTTCCCTTTTTGCCATAATTTATACTACAAAAAGAAGCAATTCCTGTTCCAAACCTTTTCTGCACAAGGAGTATTGCCGCTGGCTGACATTTCATTTGACAAAGAAGGCTCAGCCAGATTTGCTGTGCCGGAACGAGGTTAGAATTGAAGACGAAGATCATCATAAAAGGCGCTGCCGAGCACAATTTGAAGAACATCGATCTGGAGATCCCGCGCAACCGTTTGATCGTGTTCACCGGGGTGTCCGGTTCGGGAAAATCCTCCCTGGCTTTCGACACCCTCTATGCTGAGGGGCAACGGCGTTATGTGGAATCCCTTTCCGCCTATGCGCGCCAGTTTCTGGGCCAGATGGAAAAGCCGAAGGTGGATTACATCGAAGGGCTATCCCCGGCCATCTCCATCGAGCAGAAGGCCGCCAGCAAGAATCCGCGTTCCACAGTGGGAACGGTTACCGAGATCTATGATTACCTGCGGGTGCTCTTTGCCCGGGTGGGGAAGCAGTATTGCCATATATGCGGCGATCCGGTGGGTTCGCAGACTGTGGACCAGATGATCGAACACTTGATGCAAAAGCCGGAGGGAACCAAGCTGCAGATACTGGCACCGCTGGTGCAGGGCAGAAAAGGCGAGCACAGGGATGAACTGGAAGAGCTGCGCCAGGAAGGTTTTGTACGCGTGATGATCAATGGCAAGCTGCGCAACCTGGATGAAGAGATCGTTCTGGATAAGAAGAGCAAACACAATATTGATGTGGTGATCGACCGCATCGTGCTCAAGCCCGGGGTGGAAAGCCGGTTGGCGGATTCGCTGGAACTGGCGCTGAAGGTTACCGAAGGGCTAGTCAAGATAGACTATTTGGATGAAAATGAGCAACAGCTGCTCTCCGCCACCAATTCCTGCGCCCGCTGCAATATCGGCTTCGAGGAGCTCTCGCCGCAACACTTTTCCTTCAACAGCCCGATCGGAGCCTGTCCGCTCTGCAACGGGTTGGGCTATAAGCTGGAATTCGATCCCGACCTCGTGGTGCCTGATCCCCAGCTTTCCATCATGGAAGGCGCCGTAGCGGCTTGGGGCAGGCTGGAGACCAAGCAGGACAGCTGGACCATGAACACGGTGCGCAATCTGGCCCGGGCTTACAACTTTTCGCTCACCAAACCTTGGTATCAACTGTCCGATATCGAGAAACAGCTCATCCTCTATGGTTCCAAGGGCAGGAAGTTCAAGATCGCCTGGCAGAACGAACGCGGCTCCGGGGAATTCATGATGCGCTTCGAGGGTGTGATCCCCCAATTGCAGAGGCGCATGCATGAAACCACATCCGAGGATATGCGGCGTTACTATATGCAGTATATCAGCGACAAACCCTGTCCCGAATGCGACGGCAAAAAACTGAAACCCAGTTCCCTGGCAGTGCGTCTGGGTGATAAAAACATTGCGGATATCACCGCTTTCAGCGTGCGTGAAGCCTATGACTTCTTTTCCGGCTTGAAACTGAAGGGAAATCAACTGATCATCGCTGAAGAGGTTTTGAAAGAGGTGAAAAACCGCCTGGGATTCCTGCAAAACGTTGGCCTGCACTACCTCACGCTGGACAGGCGCTCTCCCTCCCTTTCCGGTGGGGAATCCCAGCGCATCCGGCTCGCCAGCCAGATCGGCAGCCAGCTGGTGGGTGTGATGTATATTTTGGACGAGCCCAGCATCGGACTGCATCAACGGGATAATACCAGACTGGTGCAAATGCTATGCTATCTGAGGGATCTGGGCAATTCCGTGATCGTGGTGGAGCATGACGAGGACACCATCCGCAGTGCGGATATGATCGTGGATTTTGGACCCCGGGCAGGTGTCTTTGGCGGGCAGATTGTGGTTTGCGGTGATCTGAACACTATTTTGGGAAACAAGAAGTCGCTCACCGGCGCTTATCTCAGTGGCAGACTCTGCATCCCCATTCCCACTCAGCGCAGCAATCCGGATGAACGGGTGCTCGCTGTCCGGGGAGCTCAGCATAATAATCTCAAAAGCATAGATGTGGACTTCCCGATCGGGCTTCTGGTCTGCGTTACCGGCGTTTCTGGCAGCGGGAAGAGCTCGCTGGTCAACCAGACGCTTTATCCCTATCTGCACAACCATTTCTACCGTACCGCGCACCGAGTGGGGAAGATGGCTTCCATCACCGGTCTGGAGCATATCGACAAGATCATCAGCATCGACCAGCAACCCATCGGCAGGACGCCACGCTCCAATCCCAGCACCTATATCAAGATGTTCGATCCCATCCGCACCCTGTTCAGCCAATTGCCTGCCTCCAAGATGAGGGGTTACAAAGCGGGTAGATTCTCATTCAATGTGAAAGGCGGACGTTGCGAGGCCTGCGAAGGAGCTGGAGTGAAACAGATCGAGATGCATTTCATGGCAGATATCTTTGTAACCTGTGAGGTCTGCAAAGGCAGGCGCTACAACCAGGAAACCCTGTCCGTGCGATACAAGGGCAAAAACATCGCCGAGGTGCTGGATATGGATGTTCAGGAGGCCTATGAGTTTTTCGAGAGCATTCCCGCGATCCGGCAAAAACTGGCCACCCTGAAGGAAGTGGGGCTGGACTATATCAAACTGGGCCAGCCTTCCACAACCCTCTCCGGCGGCGAGGCGCAGCGGATCAAACTCTCCCGCGAACTGAGCAAGACCAGCACCGGAAAAACGCTCTACCTGCTGGACGAACCCACCACCGGGCTGCATTTCGACGACATCAACAAACTCCTGGGAGTGCTGAGGAAACTGGTGCGCATGGGCAACACGGTGGTGGTGATCGAGCACAACCTCGACGTGATCAAATCCGCCGACTGGGTGATCGATCTGGGTCCCGAGGGTGGCGATGAAGGCGGATATGTGATCGCCACCGGCACCCCGGAAGAGATCATTTCCAATCCCCACTCCTGTACCGGGCAGTTTTTAAAGAAACATTATGACCGGGAACTGCCGCGCTGTAAAAATGCCTCGAATTGAAAGAAAAGAGAAAAGAGTAAAGAGAAAAGATGGCTGCGCTGATGGCATAGCTGGACTGGTAATGAGCTCACCTTCTTTCACCATTTCACCTTATCACCCCATCTATTATCAATTCTCTTTTCTCTTTTCTCTACCATCCGGAGTTGCTTTTGCCTGACATCAGATTCTCCTACCAGCCTCTGACCGCCGGCAGCCACGAGGTTGGCATCGCCGGAGATTTCACCGGTTGGGAGATCCTCGAACTGGCGGATATCGGCGGGGTGTATGTGCTTACCCTGCATGTGGAAACCGGGAAGCACCTTTACAAGCTGATCGTGGATGGCATCTGGATGCCCGATCCCTCCAATCCGGAGACGGAGGCGGATCCCTTTGGCGGGGAGAATTCCCTGCTCATCGTGGAACAGGAGGTAACCCCAGCCCTGGCCTGGGATGAGGTGAAAGTCGATCTGGGCTTGTTGCATGACCGGGGCGGGCACTACCTTTCCCTGAATCGTATCAGCCAAACCGAATATGAACTGCGTTTCACTTGGTATCCTTCCCTGCCAGCGGAGCTATGCCTGATCCTGGGGCAGGAAACGCTTCCGCTGTATAGATTGGGAGCCTTCGAAAATCAGGACATCCACCACTGCCTGTTTTCCTGCGAGGAGGAGGCGGCCGACATCATTATCGGCATCCGTCATGGGGAATATACACTTTATTACGGAACGCACGGCTTCAGCAAAGAACTTGGGGAGGCTGTCCCCCACCATATCAAACTGAGCGCGATCCCGGTGTTTGCGGTGCCCCAGTGGGTGCAGGAGGGTATCATCTATCAGATCTTCCCCGATCGCTTTTGTAATGGCGATCCAGATCTCGATCCCGATTTCAGCGAGTGGTACTACGACGATTGCCGGAACCCTCCGCCTCCGGGAGAGCTCTTGCAGCCACAGCAGGAATATTATCATCTGGTGCGGGATTGGAACGACATCGGCAGCCTGACCCAGAATCCTTATCTGGAAAAGGGCAAACCGGATTGGTGGTCTTTCTATGGAGGCGATATCCCCGGCATCAGAAGCAAGCTGGATTACCTGAAGGAACTGGGGATCACCATCATCTATTTCAATCCCCTCTGGCAGGCCAAGAGCAACCATAAATATGACGCCGCCGATTTCCGCAGGATCGATCCCCACTTCGGCTCCACGGCACAGATGATCGAACTGGTGGAGGCAGCCCATGAACTGGGTATCCGGCTGATCCTCGATGTGGCCTTTAACCACACCGGAGAAGCCTTCTGGGCCTTCCGGGACTGCGCAGACAACGGTCCTGCCTCCCATTACTGGAATTGGTATGACTGGCACAAGTGGCCTCTGCCCAAGCCCTTGCCGCCGGATTTTGATCCCCGCGAGTATTATCAATGCTGGTGGGGGATCAAGGACATGCCCGACCTTAATTATGACCTCGCCCGCACCCATCCCTCCGAAAACTATGTGAAGGACATCCGCAAAGCCATACCCAATGCGGTTTTGGTGGATTACCTGCTGGATAGCGTGACCTGGTGGCTGAAAGATATTGGGATCGATGGTTTCCGTCTGGACGTGCCGGATGAAGTTCCCTACTGGTTTTGGCAGCTCTTCCGCAAGCATGTGAAGAGCGTGAAGCCCGATGCCTGGATCGTGGGCGAGATCTGGTACAACGCCCAGGGCTGGGTGAACCACCGCTATTTCGATGCGGTGATGAACTATGCCTATTTCAAGAATCCGGTGCTGGAGTACTTCATCTTTGGCGTCATCAACCGCGAACGCTTTCAAACCCTGATCGAGGCTGGATTGGCGCAATATCCCATCCAGGCTCTGCGCTGTATGATGAACCTGCTGGGCAGCCATGACACCTGGCGGATCATCGAACTGGCCAAAGGAGATACCAACCGCCTCAAGCTTGCCCTGCTCTTCCAGATGACCTTTATTGGCACCCCCCATATCTATTATGGAGACGAGATCGGCCTCGAGGGCAGGCAGGATCCGGACAACCGCCGTCCCTTCAACTGGAATTGGGAACAAGATCCCCGGGCGCGTGATCTGCATTCATACTACATAGAGCTGATCCGGCTGCGCAGGAACAATGAAGTTCTGATCAAAGGCGAATTTGCCTTTCTGGAGCTGCAAGAGGGGCTGTTGGGATATCAGCGAAATTGGGGGAAACAGCGCCTGAGGGTGATAATCAATCCCTCCGGGGAGAGAGTATGCCTGTCTGACCAGGAAAAGGGAGAATGCCTCTTTAGATTGGGTTCCGTCTCTATTTCTGGCTCCAGTCTGGAACTGGGTTCCTTTAGCGCTGTGATCTTGAAAGATCCAGAGGATCAAAACTCGTAACTGAACGCTAATCCCATCAGATCCGATGCCGGCGTAACCGCCAACCGGGGAGTGGTTTTAAGCACCAATCTGGCTGAGACATAGCCCACCACCGCCCCCGCAAAGACATCACTGGACCAGTGCCGGTTGTCATTCAGCCGGGAATATGAAGTGAGGGCGGCGATGGTATAGACCAGAGGCGGCAGCCATCGGGTTTCGGCATATTGATGGGCCAGGATGGGAGCCAGGCTCCAGACCAAAGTGGTGTGTCCCGAGGGAAAGGAATCCCGCTTGCGGGTGATCCCGCTTCCGTTCCAGAATTCCTTGCCCTTATCGGAACTGGGCCGGTATCTCTGGCTGGCAAATTGCAACACCTGGGTGGTGGCGCCTGCCACCAAAAAGCTCTTCAGGCACAGCAGACCGGTGTCGATGGTCTTGTCCGAACCGGCGAGGTAACCGGTCAGGATGGTGGCGCCCATGGCGGGGATGATATACTTGCCTTCGCCGAATTGTTTGAATCCGGTCATCAGATCATCGCCCCAGTTGGTGCGGTTGCGTTGGTACACATCTCTGAGCTCCTCGTCCACCAAATACAGGCCACCGGTGACCAGGATCACCCCACCGGCGGTCAACCAGTCCGTTGTATCCCAGTTCAATGGCGCCACCGCTGCCTCCAAGGCCGTCTGGGGATAGGACAGCAGATAGGCTTTCAGATAGCTTTCCCGCGCTTCCCCTCCCAGGGAGCCGATAAGGAGCAGGATGGCCAGGATTGTCAGGTATATTGATTTCATGTTTCCCTCCCTACCTGACCGGCGTTTTTCGTCAAGCCACAAATGTTCGAGGAATTCTTTCTTTTCCCTATTTTTGTTCTTTCTTTTCCCTCTTTGGTATGGTTCGTTCTTGCCGGGGTCAGAAAGGGATCACCAGCCATTTTCGGCTGATGACCCCGACATTACCCTCTGGTGTATATTTCAGGGATGGCAGGGCGCTTAAAGAATGATGCAGCTTTATCCGCTTTCCAAACATATTGCATTTCAGTCAGTTATGACGCTGAAATGAAAAAAGACTTGACAAATTTCGCAGATTTCGTTTTGATGAAAGCAGAGACTTAAGCGTAACAAATGGAACTCAAAATGAGCAAAATCAAAAAACTTTTTGCCATTGGTTTTTGTTTTTGGGTGCTGGTTATCGGACCCATCATAGCGGAAACCGTGGCAGGGATCGGCAGTGACGAGATCATTCAGGATAATACTGCCCTGGTGATCGATTCGCTGCACACGCAGGAACCGCCGGGGGAATTGCCAGGCGAGATCTGGGTGGCATCCTATTATGCGGGTGCCTTCCATGGCCGCAAGACCGCCAGCGGCGAGATCTTCGACAAGAATGCGCTTACCTGCGCCCACAAAACCCTTCCCTTCCAAACCCTCCTCAAAGTTACCAATCCCAAATCCGGAAAATCCGTGATCGTTCGTGTGAACGACCGTGGCCCTTTCCACCGGGGCAGAGACCTCGATCTTTCCTTTGCGGCCGCCCAGGAACTGGGTATGATCGCTCCTGGCGTGATCAAAGTTGAAGTGCAGATCCTACCCGAAACTCAGATCAGCCAGGAAGAGATCGAAAATCAAAGAGGTTGATCAGTAGACACATGAATAGATGAACAGGGCTGAGCGCACGATCATAGCTGCGACCCTGAGTTAGTTTTGGTTTTCTTCCCTACCCACAATTCCACATTTCCGATGACTTCACCCTATCCCAATGAATGTAGTATGCTTTTTATAGACTCTATCCTAGTTGCCTTATCAATTCAGCCCTCAGGAGAATGAACCATGGCCAATCCCACTGATCATCTGATCATCACCGAAGAAGTCCAAACTGCCCTGGCCAGCGGGAAAGCTGTGGTGGCGCTGGAATCCACCGTTCTCACCCACGGGCTGCCCTATCCGCAGAACATGGAGATATTGCATACTCTGGAATCCACCCTGAGAGCGGAAGAAGTAACTCCAGCCACCATCATCGTGTGGCAGGGAAAGGTGCAAGTGGGGCTGGATGGAAAGCTGTTGGCCACTCTCAGCCAGTCCTTTGGCAATGGTGAAACCTTTCATAAACTGAGCTGGCGCGACCTGCCCCTTGCCTTGGGCAGGAAGGATAGCGGAGGCACAACAGTTTCCGCCACCATGAAGCTGGCACAGCTTGCCGGGATCGGGATTTTCGCCACAGGTGGGATCGGTGGTGTTCATCGCGGCTGGCAGACAAGTTTGGATATCTCCAGCGACCTTCGGGCTTTGGCGGAACTACCGGTAACTGTGGTTTCCGCAGGCTGTAAAGCAATTCTGGACATTCCCGCCACGCTGGAATATCTGGAAACGCTTGCCGTGCCTGTTCTGGGATGGAAGACCAGTTCCTTTCCCCTGTTCTATACAGCCCAAAGCGCTTATCCCATAGAGCGGATCGATTCCCTGGAAGAGTTTGTAGGTGTCCACCGGTTGCACCGCCAGTTCAGCAATTCCGGCATCCTGATCGCCAATCCCATACCGGCGGAACACAGCATTTCCGAAGAAGTGATCGAGCCTGTGATCGAGGCCGGAATCGCAGCCGCGCAGGAAAAGAACATCGCCGGGAAAGCTCTCACGCCTTTTCTGCTTGACTTTCTGGCGCAGCGGACAAAAGGTGAATCCGTGGCAGCCAATCTGGCGCTGCTAAAAAACAACGTGCGCGTTGCGGCACTGCTTGCTAAGGCGCTTTGCGACGCCGAAGGATAGGATGAAACTATATATCTCGATCGACATGGAAGGAATGCCCGGCACCTTCAACTGGGAACAGGAGAAGACCGATCGGGCGACGGTGCGCAGAAACATCACCCATCATGTCCAATGCGCTCTGGAAGCGGTTTTGAACCACCCCAAAGCCGCTGCCCTGGAGGAGATCCTCATTGCCGATTCCCACAGCGGCGGGGACAACCTCGATTATGAGATCACGGCTTTGGACCGGAGGATCTATCTGATCTCCGGTAATCCGCGCCCCAATTATATGATGCCGGAACTGAACACGCAATACGATCAGGTCTTCCTGCTGGGTTACCACAGCGGCACTGGCGCTTTGAGGGGAAATATGGACCACACCTATTCCAACAGCCGCATCCATAAGATCTTCATCAATGGCCAGCCCATGAACGAAGCCTTGGTAAATTCAGCCTATGCAGGATACCTTAAGGTGCCGGTGAGCCTGGTCACTGGTGATGAAACTTTGAAGGCGGAGCTTGCCCAAACTCTGCCCTGGGCGCAGTTTGTCGCCACCAAACAGGCGATCGCCAAATTTGCCGCCAAAAACTATCCCCGGGCACTGGTGGACGAAGCGACCCGCCATGCCGTGAACAAAGCTTTGGACCAAGAGGCGCGGCAGCTTCCGCTCTATCGATTCGAAGCACCGGTCAGGCTGACGATCGAATTTCACTCCACCGCCATGGCCGACCAGGCATGCCTGATGCCACAGGCCAGGCGTGTGGACGGCCGGACGGTTGAATTTACCGATAATGATTATGCCACTGTCTTCGAAGCCATCATGGCTTTGGTGACCCTGGCCTATAGCGCCAGTCTCTGAGAAAGGAGGAACCATGTCCCGCATCTTGGTGACCATTGCTACTTACGACAATACCTTCGAGGCTGATCTTGCCCGCGGACTGCTGTTGGATAACGGGATCGAAGCCACTCTGAAGAATGAACTTATGTTTTCCCTGCTGCCAGTGCAGGTCTCAGACAAGTATAATATCGAACTTCAAGTGGAGCAGAGCCTTGAGGAAGCAGCACGGGAGATACTGCAGAAGCTGGTGCAGCCATCGGGGGTGTATGACCTGCTGGTGGAATCCGGTGCCATCCTGGAAGGGCATTTTCTGCTCACTTCCGGTTTGCATAGCGGCACCTATGTGGAAAAGATCAAGCTGCTGCAGGATCCCCAAACCACCGCCCGCATCTGTGCCCTGCTGGCGGAACGGTTGGCAGGATACGAATTCGACACGGTGGTCGGCCCTGCCTATGGTGGCATAGTGTTGGCCTATGAAGTGGCAAAGCTGACCGGGCGAAAGTTCGTCTTTGCCCAGCGCCAGAACAACCTGATGACCATCCGCAGCGGATTTGACCTCTCCCAGGTATCCAAAGTGGCGATCGTGGAGGATATCGTTACCACCGGCGGCAGCGTGGTGGAAGTGATCAACTGCCTGCAGGGCATGGGTATCAGGATCTCGGTGATCGCTGCCATTGTGGATCGTACCTCCAGCAAACGGGATCTCGGCTATTCCTTCCTGCCCCTGTTGGAGCTGGATATCCCTGCCTGGCCAGCGGATGAATGCTCCCTCTGCGCTTCCGGCATCCCTCTGGTCAAACCCGGCGGCAGTGATAAAACCCAGACCAGTATATGAAATTGATCAGCTTAATAGAAGAACCAACGAACAGAATCACCAACCCGGGCTTGGGAATTCCGTTTACCTGTTGAGCTGTTCATCCATTCAACTCTTTGTAACATGACCAGGATCGCCGTTCTTGCCCTCAGCCCGCTTGAGCATGAACGCCTCTCTGCCGTATGGCGCTTCTTCAAACCCGCTTCCAATCTGGAATATCTGCATTTGTATGGGGGAGAGGAGGCTGGTGGATTTCCCAACTGGGTCAAGGCCCTGATCTGCCCTGAACAACCGCAACGCCGGCTTGCTTTCATCCGTAAGGAGCTTGGCTCGGCTCAGGTGAAATTTTTCTGTTTTGCCGGGGAATTTTCCCGCCAATTCTGGCAGCGATACTGGCCTCAGCAAGCCCCGGAACTATTTTACAGCCAGAACCACTCCCTGGTCTATCTTCCCCTCACGGTTGCTGCTGATGAGGCGGAGGAACTCGTGAACAGCTTCTTTCCGCGCCAGCGGCTGGCCACGCTGGAAGCGGAGCGGGATTCACTCCCCCCGGCCGGAAGTTGCGCATCCCTGAATGATTTTCTGAAAGGAAGCAGGGGGATTCTGCTGACCAGGGAGCCTCAATTGGCTGAGCTGCTGCTGGCCTGCAATCCGGATGCTTATACCCGTTACATTTTATACAGAGACTATTTCACCCTGTCCCTGGATCTGGACACTTCCGATGCCCGGTTTCGTAGTAATTACATCAGACTGGCGGCTCTGGACCAAATCGCAGCCAGCCATCCCGATCCGGCTTTGCTCAGCTTTGAGGCGATCGAACAGTCCCAACCCTACAAAGATGAATCCTATGGCTATTTTGCGGAGTATTATGACCACTATATGGCGCATGTGGATTATGAGAAATGGCTGCGGCTGATGCTCACCTGGTTTCGTAAATACAAACATCGCAATCCCTTGCGGATACTGGAACTGGCTTGCGGGACAGCCAACGCCTCCAGCTATCTGGTGCTGCAGGGTTATCAGGTGGATGCCTGTGACCGCTCTCCCTTCATGCTGCACACGGCTGATTTGAAGAGTACGAAGCCCGATCTCTTCCTCGCTTCGCTCACCGATCCGCTGCCTGAAAAAGGATATGACTTCATCTTCTGCCTGTTCGACAGCATCAATTACCTGCTCTCCAGAAGCGAGATCAGGGGTCTGCTACGCAATGTCCATTCCGCCTTGGCTCCGGGGGGGATCTTCATCTTCGATATCTCCACTCTGATGAACAGCCTGATGAACTTCAACGAAACCGTCAATTACACCCAGCTTCGCGATGGTTACATGGTGCACCGGGCGGAATTCGATGTCCTCACGAACCAGCAGATCTCCCGCCTCACCTTCTTTCGCAAGACGCCGGCAGGCTACCAGAAATATGATGAACGCCATGTCCAGTATGTCTATCGCAGCCATGAACTGGTGGAACTGATCGAAGCCTCGCCGCTCAAGCTGAAGGCGGTGTTCCATCCGGACAACAGTCCCAACCTTTACGGCAAGCGCAATTCCGATCTGGACAACCGCTATGCCCGCCTCTTCTATCTGCTGCAGAAGGAACAATGAATCAGCTTTATCAAAACGACCTGGCCCTGCTGGATAGTCAGGGATGCCTGATCGGTGTGGATGAAGCGGGGCGAGGTGCCTGGGCGGGCCCGGTGGTGGTGGCTGCGGTTTGCCTCGATTACTCTGTGGTGATTCCGCTTCTGGACGACAGCAAGAAACTCAGCCCGGCCCGGCGGGAGGCCATCTATGAAGAGCTGTTGGGGTCAGCCATCGGTTTCCGGATCGTGGAGGTGGGCCAGGATTTCATTGACAGCCACAACATCCTTTCTGCTACACTATTTGGTATGAGGGGGGTGGTAAATGCGCTGGTCAGGCGGCTGCGGAAAACTGTTTCCCAACCAGACAGAGACTGGCTCTGTTTGATCGATGGAAATCACCTTCCGCCTGGATTGAAACTCAAGGCGCAAACCGTGATCGGGGGGGATGGCCGGCATGCCTGCATTGCGGCGGCTTCGATATTGGCTAAAGTGCACCGGGACCGCCTGATGAGATCCTGGCACCAGCACTATCCCATGTATGGCTTTGACCGGCACAAGGGCTATGGAACCCAGTTTCACCGTGAGGCCATTGCCCGGCATGGGATCTGCCCTCTGCACCGTAAAAGCTTTTCACCCTGCAGCCTGGAGCAGGGAAACAAGCCTCAGTTTGCGGAGGCGTTGGTGTAGTTCACCAATCCCGGACTGGGCAGCGGCAGCGATTCGTGCAGTGAGGGCATGGAGCTGAAGTATTTGCTGTAGAGTATCCTCAGGTCATAGCCCTGTTCGCTCAGGGGGGTGATGTCCGCCATTTCATAGATCAGGTCGATGCTTTCCTCAGGCCCGATCGAGGCATATTCATAATCTATGGTGCCCACCAGGTTATCGTCGCTGTCAAACAATCCCAGCATGAAATAACCGTTGATGCCCACATTCAGTTTGTTCTCCAGGGTTACAAAGACATCGGCGGGAATGGGAAGATCGCTGAGCTCATACAGGAAGATCTCGTCAGTATTGATGGGAACCACATTGATCTCTGAATTCAGGCTGAAAGCCTGCTCGTCCAGCCAGTTGCCAGAATAGGAACGAGCAGCTCTGAAACCGCCCCAGTAGGCCAGGGTGCGGGTTTCGAAGCTATCCATGCCCGGGTCGTGGACGGTGTAGGAGGCGGCCTTGTTATAGGGACCATCCCTGCCCACCACCAGCACCCAATGGCTGCGTCTGCCGCTAACCTTCACGATCACCTTGTTGCCCTTTTCCAGCTCTTCGCTCAGGTATTTCCAATCGTTGGCGCGGTTGATCTGGCTCTGCAATTCCAAGCCCAGGCCGCTGCCATCGATCTGGCCGGGCACTTGCCAACGCAGCAGATTCCCCGAAAATCCACCGTTCTTGCGCAACCAATCGTTCAAACGGTCAGGAGTGATGCGGGGATTGGAAGCCTCGGCATTGAGCAGCATGGATAGGCAACTCACCACACAACCGCTGCTCCCGATCGAGCTGCGGCTGTAACCAAGCGTCGTTTTCTTCCACCGGCTGTCATTTTGCGAGTACCAGGTAAAGCCCTGGGCGCTCAGCCACCCTGCCAATGCTCCCCAGAACAGGATAATGTATAAGATTTTTTTCATAAGTAATAAACCGTGCAAAGTATTGTAAGTATATCAAAACACACACTATGAACCATGTTGTGGAGGCCGGAAAATCTGTCAAGCCCAAAAAATCCCTTGCCAAAAAAACCCTTTGCTATAGCTTGTTTCCAGAAATGTGAACCTGAGATGAGGGATCCGTTCCGGCATCGAGGGTGGAAGAGATTTCAGCCCCCGATTCCATCCCTGCACCTCATCCCCGTTATCCTGCCTAAAAAGGAATCTGTCATGGAATTGAAACGCCACGTGGTAACCATCGTGATCGACGACATCGAAGCCGCCTTCACGCCGGTTACGGAAGTGCTGCACCATTATGCCCCTCACATCCTGCTCCGGGTGGGTTATCCCATGCGGGATAAGAATGTCTCCGTTATCTTTCTGGTGATGGAACTCAGCCTGGACCGGATGGGGGCCTTCAGTGGCAAGCTGGGCCAGATTCCTGCGGTGAAAGTGAAAACCATCACCCTGAATATCTAGATATGGAGACTGCATGAAGATCAGCACCGAAGGCCTGAAGTCCTTTATCCCTACCGCGCAGATCGAGGAATTGATCCGCTCCGAAAGCCACGCTCCCGAATCCCGCATCCGTGAGATCATCGCTAAATCGTTGGACAAGCAGAGGCTGGACCCCCCTGAAACCGCTGCCCTGCTCAGCGTTTCCGATCCCGAGCTCAAACAATTGATCCTGCAGGGCGCCCGCACCCTGAAAGAGCGCATCTACGGCAACCGCATCGTGCTGTTCGCCCCTCTCTATGTGGGCAACGAATGTGTGAACGACTGCGTCTATTGCGGCTTCCGTATCTCAAATGAGCAGTGCGCCCGCGCCACCCTGACCATGGAACAACTGGTGAACGAGACCAAGTCCTTGGTGGAAACCGGCCACAAGCGCCTGATCATGGTCTATGGCGAGCATCCCAAATATTCGCCACAGTTC
>Ga0136653_10000849_pt1 | contig 16274 bp, 15 predicted proteins | sample LakKivw275mmetaG_FD_94866 | JGI IMG/M metagenome (GOLD analysis project Ga0136653, IMG submission 94866) | Anoxic lake water microbial communities from Lake Kivu, Rwanda to study Microbial Dark Matter (Phase II) - Lake Kivu water 275m metaG... | ecosystem: Environmental > Aquatic > Freshwater >...
GGCGCTGGTAATCCACCGCCGCAATCCGCCGCACGGTTGGGCGCTGCCGGGCGGATTCGTGGAGTACGGGGAGACCGTTGAGGATGCGGTGCGGCGCGAGATGAAAGAGGAAACCGGGCTCGATCTCGCCGACCTCAGGCAGTTCCGTGTCTACTCAGACCCGGACCGCGACCCGCGCGGGCATACCGTATCGGTGGTGTTTGCCGCCCAGGGAGTCGGAAAACCCGAGGCCGGAGACGATGCCGACCGCTACCGGCTGGTTGACCTGAGCGACATTGCGGAAACGGGGACAGTCCCTGAAGGTACAGTCCCCGTTTCCTTGGTCTTCGACCACGCCAAGATACTAGCCGACTTCAGGCAAGAAGGACAAAGTAGTAAGGACAAAGGACAAATCAAGTAGGAAAGGACAAAGCCCCGGAACCGGTATCCGAGGCTTTGCCCTACAGGCTTAGCCCTTGGTACCTGGTCGCGCTACGCCGGATACGCGTCGAGCTGCACCGCCCACTTGCGCAGTGCTTCCATGCGGGTCCGGTCGTCTTCCGGCAGGACCAGGGGTCTACCACGGCAGTCGACGACAACGCCGACGAGGCCGCCTTCAACCTTGGCCTCAAGCGCCTTGCCGGCTCCGGCCCCGACGTCGAAGCCCCGCTCCGGGTTGATGGTGGCCCGGGCGGACTCGCCGACGCCGAGCGGTATGATGCCGATGTTGCCGAACTCAACCCGCACTTCCGCTTCCGTGCCGTCGGCTTTGGCAATCTTCACGTGCACACACTTCACGCCGTCCTTGCCATCGCCGACCGGGGCGATGCAGGTACCGAGGTGGATCAGGCAGTCCTTCTCGAAGACCTCGTAGGCGGCTTCCGGGTGGACCTCGGTCAGAACGCCAAGATGGGGCATCATGAAGATGGAGTCCACGGTCAGCCGCGTCACGCCCTCGGGCTGGAATGCGTCCATCGTCATCATCGCCGACTGGACCCGGCGAGGGGCGTGAGAGAGCGCGCCGCCCGACCCGACTACCAGGTTCAGGTCCATCATGCTGACCAGCGTCTCACCGGTCCGCGACTGCGCGAAGGCGTCGGAAATCGTCCGCTCCTGCTGCACGCCCTTGAGTCCTACCGCCATCGACTTGTGGTGGACCAGGGCGAGGCGCAGCGCCTCGCGGGCAATGGCCTGCTCCAGTTTCAGTTCTTCCAGGGTCGAAGGAATGGTGGTCGGACGGATCATCTTGTTGCGGATGCGGTTCCGGACCTCGGCGGCGGACATCTCCATCGGCAGCCAGCGCATGATGTTCTTCTCGCCGGCCTCGGCCAGAACGTTGGAGATCGAGTACGACATGCCGAGGTTGGCGGACACCGTGCGGTTGAACACGCCTTCAAACACGCTGAACACGTCGGTCGTCGCGCCGCCGATGTCTACTCCGAGCACGGCGATACCCTGGGACTTGCCGATGTTCTCAATCAACAGCCCGACCGCTCCCGGCGTCGGCATGATCGGCACGTCGGTCCACTCCATCAGCTTCTTGTAGCCCGGGGCGTGGGCCATCACGTGTTCCATGAACAGGTCGTGGATCTTGTTGCGGGCCGGACGGAGATTCTCGCGCTCAAGAACCGGCCGGATATTCTCGACGACCTCGATGGCGCTCTTCTCGCGCAGCGTCTTGAGCACCATCTCGCGCGCGTCCTGGTTGCCGGCAAAGATGACCGGCAGGTTGTAGCCCACTCCGAACCGCGGTTTGGGGTCGGCCGCGGCAATCAGCTCGGCCAGTTCCACCACGTGGGAAACGGTCCCGCCGTCGATGCCGCCGGAGAGGAGGATCATGTCCGGCCGCAGCGTGCGGATGCGTTCGATCTTCTCGTGGGGGAGACGCCCGTCGTTCGAGGCAATGACGTCCATCACGATGGCGCCGGCCCCGAGTGCGGCCCGGGCTGCGCTTTCGCCGCTCATGGTCAGAACCACTCCCGCGACCATCATCTGCAGACCACCGCCGGCCGACGACGTGGAGATGTAGACGTCCGAACCTTCTTTGTCGCCTGCTTTCGGCTTGATGATGGTCTCGCCGTCGAGCAGCTTGACCCCGGACAGTTCCTCGACTTCCATCACAGAGTTCAGCACTCCGCGGGTAACATCCTCGAAGGGCGCTTCGACCGTGGTCGGGGCTTCGCCGCGCGTGCTCAGTCGAAACTCGGCGCCTCGCTTCTCAATCAGGATGGCCTTGGTCGTGGTCGATCCGCAGTCGGTAGCCAGTATCCGGGTTATCTTATCCTTTTCGATCACGTCTTCCGTCCTCCAATTCCTCAATCTTCTGAATGAGAGACTCGACATTCGACCGTTCTTCCAGCAGGGCTGCAACCTCGTCGTACTGGTGGAACGGGAAGAGCGAGGTTACTATCGGCTGAAAGAAGACCATCAGTTGCGACCCCACGAACGATAGCGGCTTGCCTGATTCGAGCATCACTATCGCCACCGGGGTCAGCCTCAGGTCAACGACCTTCTGGGCAATCTTGGCAAGGACCTCTTCGCGCCGCTCAGCCGATACGTCGGAAGCGAACATCAGGATGTCGGCTGCCAGTTGACGTCGAGTTCGCGCGACGCCCGGGCTTCGTCCAGGCGCCGCACCGGCGTGGTGACCGGGGCCTGGCGCAGGACGTCCGGGTTCGTGCGGGCCTCGTCCGCGATCTGCTTCATCGCGGCGATGAACTCGTCGAGCGACTCCCGTGACTCGGTCTCGGTCGGCTCGATCATCAGGGCTTCCGGCACGATCAGCGGGAAGTAGATAGTCGGTGCATGCATGCCGTGGTCGAGCAGGCGTTTGGCCACGTCGAGCGTCTTGATGCCGTATTCGCGCAGTCCTGAACCGGAAAAGACGACTTCATGCAGGCATCTATCTTTGTAGGGCAACTCGTAGACTCCTTCAAGCCCGGCGCGGACGTAGTTCGCGTTCAGCACCGCGGCCTCGGCCGCGTCCTTGAGGCCGGCCGATCCCAGCATCCGAATGTAGGTGTAGGCGCGGACCAGGACCGCGAACTGACCGTGGAAACCCATGACCCGGCCGATGGAATCGGGCCGGTCGAAGTCGAGGTAGAACGAGGATTCAAGGGGTCCAGGATTCGAGGATTTCAGTGTCTCACTCGATTCCTTTCTCCTCACCACCGGCTTTGGCAGGAAGGGCTCGAGTGCCCTGGTTACGGCGACCGGTCCTGAGCCGGGGCCGCCGCCGCCGTGCGGGGTCGAGAAGGTCTTGTGCAAGTTGATGTGCATCAGGTCGAATCCCGCGTCTGCGGGCCGATGGACGCCCATGTAGGCGTTCAGGTTCGCACCGTCCAGGTAGACGAGCGAGCCCTGCTTGTGCATGATATCGCAGATTCGCTTGGCCTCGGGTTCGAAGATACCGAGCGTGTTCGGGTTGGTGACCATCAGGCAGGCGACGCAACTCGAGCAGGCCCGCTCCAGTTCGTCCGGGTCGATCTCGCCTTTCGCGTTCGACTTGATCTGGACCGCCTTGAACCCGGACAGAGTAACCGAAGCCGGGTTGGTCCCGTGCGCCGAATCCGGCACCAGGACGACGTCGCGCTGCTCGCCGCGCTTCTCGAAGTACTTCCGCACCATCATGATGCCCGTGAGCTCGCCGTGAGCGCCCGCGGCCGGTGCAAGCGTTACCGCATCGAACCCGGTGATTTGCCCGAGCATCTCGGCCAGTTCGTACATGAGCCGCAACGCGCCCTGGGTCAGGGTTTCGGGTTCGAGCGGGTGGAGGCTGCTGAATCCGGGCATGCGGCAGGCCAGCTCGTTGACCTTGGGGTTGTACTTCATGGTGCATGACCCGAGCGGATAGAATCCCTTGTCAACGTGGTGATTCATGATCGAGAGCCGGGTGAAGTGGCGGGCTACGTCGACTTCGCTCAGCTCCGGTAGTTCGTTGGCGCTGCGAGCAGCCTCGCCGGCGTCGACCGGAGGAGCATCAAGCTTGGGCAGGGACCATGCCTGGCGGCCCGGGCTTGATAGCTCGAACAGAGTTTTCTCAGCCATTAGGGCTTCCTCATGGCCATGAAGCGGGCAATAGAGCGGTCATACGTGCGCTCGACCTCCGGCGTGAAGTAGCAGGCCGGCAGTTCGTCGCTGGCGCGATGGTAGGCGATGCACTCGCAGCACTTGCCTTTGCGGGAACAGGGCTCGTACGTGCAGTTGCAGCTCTGCCGATTGGCCTTGGTGTTGCACTCCATATCAGCTCGCGAACTCCTGTTTCAGGAACCGGCAGTAGGCATCCATCTCCAGCTTCGTGCGTCTCTCGGTGACCGCTACGAGTATGCGGTTCTTCCATTCCGGGTCGAACCGCTCGAGGGCAACTCCGGCGAGGATTCCGTGCTTGATACCAGCCTCAACCACCTGTGCCGCCGGAACCGGCGTCCGCACGACAAACTCCTTGAAGAATGGGGTAGAGGTCTCGGTCTCAAACCCGGGGACTGCAGCGATTCCGCCCGCAAGATAGTGGGCCTTGGCCATGCTCTGGCGGGCGACCTCGGCGATGCCGGTCTTGCCCATTGTCGCCATGTAGACGCTCGCGGTCAGCGCGCACAGCGCCTGGTTTGTGCAGATGTTGGATGTCGCCCGCTCCCGGCGGATGTGCTGCTCCCGGGTCTGGAGCGCGAGTACGAATCCGGTCTTGCCTTCGGTGTCCACAGTCCGTGCGACAATCCGGCCGGGCAGGTTGCGGATGTACTTCCTCTTCGCGCTCATCAGGCCGAGATACGGACCTCCGAAGCTCAACGGAATCCCGAGTGGTTGTCCTTCGCCAACCGCGATGTCGGCGTCATAGGCACCGGGCGGCTCCAGCGCTCCGAGCGATGTCGGGTCGGCGGAGACGACCAACAGGCCGCCGGCCTTATGGACTATCTCGCTTGCGCGGCGGACCGGTTCGAGATTGCCGAAGAAGTTCGGATGCTGGAGGATGAGCGCGGCTACATCATCAGTGAACATCCGCGCCAGCGCGTCGACGTCGATCACGTTCCCGGCCAGTGGAACGAGCTCGATCGGGATGTTCAGACCATGAGCATAGGTCCTGACCACCTCGACATGGGTGGGATTGACGCCGGCGGCAACGAGCACCTTGGGCCGGCGGCTGATATCTCGCGCCATGTGCATCGCCTCGGCCAGCGCCGACGCGCAGTCGTACATCGAGGCATTGGCCGCCTCCATGCCGTACAGCCGGCAAACCAGCGACTGGAACTCGTATATCGCCTGCAATGTGCCCTGGCTGACCTCGGCCTGGTAGGGAGTGTATGCCGTGTAGAACTCGGAGCGCGAGACGATGGTGTCGATGATGGCCGGGATGTAATGGTCGTAGGCGCCGGCCCCGGCAAAACAGACCAGTTGGTTCGCGCCGGTGTTGGCCTTGGCCAGGCTGGCGAGCTCGGCAACTGCCTCCGGCTCAGACAGGGATTCAGGTAGGGTGAGCGGCCGGTTCAGGCGAATCCCGGCGGGTATCCCGGCGAACATCTCCTCAACCGACTTCACGCCGATGCGTTCCAGCATCAGCTTGCGGTCCGCGTCGGTGTGAGGAGTGAAACCCATCCCTAGTGAAGTGTCAATGACAAAGTGCAAATGACAAACGGCGGGCGCCCCGCTTTGTCATTAGCACTTGCCACTTTGTCTTTTTCTCGGTTAGTGGTGTGCCGACTTGGCAGCCAGTTCGGCATAGGCCGTGGCATCGAGCAAGTTGCCTAGCTCGGCCGGGTCGGAGACCCTGATCTTCGCCATCCAGCCGGCGCCGTACGGGTCGCTGTTCACGCTGGCCGGGGAGTCTTTCAGCGCCTCATTGGCCTCGGTGACCTCGCCCGATATCGGCGAGTACAGGTCGGATACCGCCTTCACCGCCTCAATCGTGCCCAGCGGCTCATCCCGCTTAATGGTCTTGCCGAGGGCGGTGATCTCGACGTAGACTATGTCCGACAGCTCGCCCTGGGCGAAGTCGGTAATCCCGATGGTCGCGACGTCGCCATCAAGCTTCACCCATTCGTGGGTCTTGGCGTACTTCAAGTCGCCCGGGAAATTGGCCATCAATCCTCCTGTTTGGGAAAGTACAAAGGACAAAGTACAAAGGACGAATGCTCGACCCGCCCTTTGTCCTTAGGACTTAGCACTTTGTCCTTTCTTCACGGAGCCATGTTTGTAGAACGGGGGCTTCACGATGACCGCAGCCGCGTTGCGGCCACGGATGTCAATCTGAACTTCGGTGCCGGCCTTGGTGAACTGCCGCTTCACGTAGCCGAGCGCAATGCCCTTGTTGAGCGAAGGGGAGAGCGTGCCGCTCGTTACCATGCCGATCTGGCGCGGGACATGACCCGATTCAGCCGTGGAATCGGGATCGTGTCCCAAGCCTGCGAGAATCGGGTAGTGGGGGCGGGCAATCGAGCGGTCCTGCATCTCAAGGCAGACCAGCCGGCGCGCCGGCTTCTCGGCTTCCACCCGCTTCAGAACGTCCGAGCCGACAAAACCCTCCGGCTTGTCGAGCGCCACCACCCAGCTCAGACCCGCCTCGATCGGGTTAGTGGTCTTGTCGATGTCATTGCCGTAGAGCGCCATCTTCATCTCCATACGCAGGGTATCGCGCGCGCCGAGCCCGATCGGTTCGATGTCGAACTCCTTGCCCGCGGCGAAGATGGCGTCCCAGACCTTCGCGGCGCTCTCGGCCGGGAAGTAGGCTTCAAACCCATCCTCGCCGGTGTAGCCGGTGCGGGAAACGAGCGCCTTCACGCCGGCCACCTCGCAATGGGCGGCCCAGTAGAAGCCGATTTGTGCGAGCGGGATGGAACAGACCTTCTGCATCACCGCCTCGGCCTTCGGGCCCTGGATGGCGAGCTGGGCCTGCGCGTCGGTGATGTTCTCCATCTGCACGTCGCCGGACGGATGCTCCTGCAGCCAGGCCGTGTCCTTCTCGTTGTTCGCGCCGTTCACGACCAGGAAATAGCGGTCGGGCAGCCGGTAGACCACGAGGTCGTCGACGATCCCGCCGTCCGGATAGCAGAGAACCGAATACTGGGCCTGGTAGACGGCGAGCCTGGAAGCGTCGTTGGTCGTCACCCGGTTGACGAACGCCAAAGCATCCTTGCCGCGGACTTCGATCCGGCCCATGTGCGAGACGTCGAAGACGCCGACGGTGGTCCGGACCCGGGTGTGTTCCGGAATAATACCGTGAAACTGGACCGGCAGGTCATAGCCGGCGAAGTCGACCATTCTGCCGCCCGCGGCCACGTGACGATCATGAAACGGAGTCAGTTTGAGCATGGGCGGCTATCTTACCAGAAGCGGGGTCAGAGTCAAGAACCGTAGGCGGAATCCGACAGTCCGGGCCCGTTCCGCGCCTGCCGTCGGGCCTGGGTTTGCGCTTGGGCTAGCTTTGTGCTTGAGACGTCTGGCTGCGACGAGGCCCCACTTCGCTTCTCTGCCCTAACCTCAATCCTAATCTCTGCCTTCAGGCCTCGGCGGCTGTCCCGAAGCTTCCCGAACTGGGGTGCCTGCGGGGTTGTTGAAAAGGGCTCATTCTGTCATTCTGAGCGCAGCGAAGAATCTTCGCGATGCTGACTTTGCGAGACTTGGAAGACCCTTCACTTCGTTCAGGGTGACATATGTAGGGTTTCTCAACAGCCCCCCCTGCTCCTGGTTCCTTTCGGCTGTCTAGTCGCTGAAGATGCGGTAGATGGAAAACGTGGTACCCCCGCTGGAGCGACGCTTGGCGGTGACCACTACTGTCTGCCTCCCGTCAGGGCTGGTGCGACCGATTGACGTGCCGGCCTGACCGCCGACCGGGTTGTCTTTCCAGCCGGCCAGCAGGCTGTCGTAGTGGGCGATGACGGCAGGCGCCGAATCACTTGTCCTGAGAACACTCAGCGCCGTGCCGACGCCGTCCACGTCCCAGTCCAAGTCGCCCACCGCCTGCGCGCCTCGGTAGCGCAGATTCTCAGGCACGCTGGAGCGGCCGGACGACGTCACGCGCGCCGGGTTGGCGCCGCCGCATCCGCTCGTGACCGCGAGGGTAGCGGCCAACAGAGTGCACGTCACCCGTAGGCTCAATCTCAACATGGGGCACCTCCTCTTGCGGGCTTCGAGTCTTGTTCACATCTCACTACTATCAAAGGGCGGGTCCGAGTTTCATCTCGGACATACTAATCCTGCGGTCGGGGATGTCAAACCGGCGGCTACTGCTCGTCGGCGGGCGGGGAGAAGTCAGGGTCGGGTTCGTAGCTCGTCTCAGCCTCGACCTGAGCCTCAACCTCTTCCATGTCCTGCTTCATCTTCCTGATGTAGTCGTCCGGCAGTGGGCTGGCCGACAGCCTGCGGCCTACGGCTGACGGCCATCGGTCCGCGGCTTGTCGCGGACGCAGCAGGCAGCGGGAATGGCGGCAACTTCTTGGTGGAGTCTCTCCGGGCAGAGATCGATGTCGCCGGGCCAGGCAACCGTGTGGCTTTCAGCGTCGATGTACACCTTGTCGAACGCAGCCGGATCGGTCCAGGCGGCGAACACACCCTTGCCGACCAAGTCGGACAGGTCTACCTCGCCCGCGACGCCGTCTTCAAAGGACAGGCTCAACCGGTACCCGGGCAACGCGCGGGCGCTCACGATTCTGTGCATCGTCACTCCTATTCCAGCGGCGCGATTCGGGACAGCGGCTGGTGCGCCATGGCCTGCTGCCACACCTGTCGCAGTTCGTCCCGATGCATCTCGGCCCATTCGACGACAAGGCTTCTGACCCGCGGGGGCAGTCTGCCTGACAGCAGCGTCAGCCCGCCGATCTCGACCTCAGCATCGTACTCCGCGTAGATGGCATGGAAGTGCGGCGGCATGTGCTCGCGGTAGTACATGTAGATCGATATTCCGAAGAACTGAGAAATTCTGGCCATGCCTGGAGCAAGGTTAGTCGTGTTCGGTGCCGCAGTCAAGCCGAGGGCCGCGGCCGCTGGCCGGTTCGGCGAGGAGGAGCAGGCTTTGAATCGACCGACGTCCCGGCTCCGGGCCGGCCCATAAGCTGGGGGATAGGTCATCCCATAAGTTGGGGGATAGGTCATCCCATAAGTTGAGGGATAAGTCATCCCATAAGTTGGGGGATAGATAACCGGATAGGTTCGGGGATACCTCGGGGGATACTCTGGGGGATAGGTCCCCCCAACGACCCCTGGACAGGGAATGCGTAACTTACGCAAAGTCGATTTGACCCAAATCGCGAATTCCTGGCTATAAGAATATATGGACCCTTACGGTGAAGGGTGAAAGGAGACCGCGATGGATGAGACTGAGCTTGCGCCGGAGACGCGGAAGCTGCTTGATGAGATACGGCACAGCGACAAGGTGCTGTCGCTCTACGACATGCCGGCAGACCCGGCCGAGGCTGGTGAGCGGTGATCCTACAGCTTTGTAGGACGGAATGAGTCCGGGTTTGTGCTGCTAAGCTGACTCATAGCTGTGATTTGCGTCCAATCGGGCAAGAATGACTCCCCGGCCGAGGGGATGGTTCACCAGGCAGCATAGGGCATTCAGCGGACAGCAGTCCGGAGGATTGTCTGGCACGTCATTGCGAGGGCAGTCCGGGAGGCAGCCGGTCGGATGGTTCTCTCTGCAGTCAGGCAGGCAGTTCAGGCCGCAGTCTGCCAGGCGACCGGCGAAGTCGTCTACCGGTCCGCCCTGAGCACAATGGGGTAGATGGCGCTCACCATCGTTTGCAGAGCAGCTCCGTCAGTTGTACCTGACACCGTGCGGACGGCTGTCAGGAACGCTGTGGGCCGGTTCGAGACGGCCACGAGGCTTGACTTGCCTGATGGCTTCGCTATGATACGCGACAGCTTCTAGAACAGATTTCAGGAGGACCCCTTGAAAGAGTACAGCGCGGAAAAGATCCGCAATCTAGGTTTCTTCGGCCACGCCAGTTCGGGCAAGACCTCGCTCTGCGAGGCGTTGCTGCTCGCAATGAAGCAGAACACCCGGCTCGGCTCGGTGACCGAGGGGACGTCGCTGCTGGACTATGACGAGGATGAGGTCAGCCGCAGGATTTCAATCAATCTGTCGCTCGGCTACGGCGAGTGGCAGGATACGTTAGTCACCCTGGTCGATACGCCCGGCTACGCCGATTTCTTCGGCAGCGTGGTGTCCGGCGTGCGCGCAGTCGACAATGGTATCGTCGTCGTCGACGCTTCGGCCGGGGTCGAGGTCGGGACCGAAATGGTCTGGCGCCGGCTCGACGAAGCCAAGCTGCCCCGAACGGTTTTCCTCAACAAGCTCACCAAGGAGCACACTTCGTTCGATGCCACGGCCGAGGACCTGCGCAAGGCGTTCGGCACCCGGGTGACGCCGCTCTTTCTACCGATCGGCAAGGAAGCAGGCCTGAAGGGCGTAGTTGACCTGCTGAACGACAAGGCGTACACCTACGAGAATGGTGCCCGGAAGGAAGTCCCGGTGCCCGCCGACATGGCCGAGGCCATCGGCCAGTGGAAGGAGAAGCTGGTTGAGGCCGCGGCCGAGGTCGATGAGTCGCTGATGGAGAAGTTCATCGAGGGCGGTAAGATCGCGCCGGAGGAGATGCGCAGCGCGGTCCGGAAGGGCATCAAGGCCGGAGTCGTCTATCCGCTGGTCTGCGGCGACGCACTGGCCCAGGTCGGCGCCGACCTGCTGCTCGACCTTGCCGTGGACGTGCTGCCCGGGCCGCTCGACATGCCGCCGCGGGTTGCGGCCAGGCCGGGGTCGAGCGACGCCATCGAGGTGAAGCCGGAGGCGGATGGTCCGGTCTGCGCTTTCATATTCAAGACGGTCTCCGAGGCTCACGTCGGCGACATGAACCTGGTTCGCGTCTTTCGCGGCAAGCTGGAAACCGGCGCGGTCGTGTTGAACACCAAGACCGAGCGCGAAGAGAAGATCAACCAGATGTACATCGTGAAGGGCAAGGAGCGGGTCGAAGTCAACAAGCTGACCACCGGTATGATCGGGGCGCTGGTGAAGCTGAAGGAAACCCATACCGGCGATACGCTCTGTGACAAGCGCGTGCCCGCCAAGCTGCCGCCGGTCGCCTTCCCCAAGCCGTCAATCTCGGTTGCGATTGTGCCGCAGTCCAAGGGAGACGAAGAGCGGGTTTCCACCGGTCTCTCCCGGCTGCACGAAGAGGACCCGACTTTCTCGTACGAGTTCAACTCCGAAATCAGCCAGCAGCTTATCAACGGTATGGGCGAGCTCCACCTCGACGTCATCGTGGCCCGGCTCAAGCGGAGGTTCGACGTCCACGTCGACCTGATCAAGCCGCGTATCCCTTACCGCGAAACCATTTCCAAGAAGGCCGAGGCCCAGGGCCGGCACAAGAAGCAGACCGGCGGCCGCGGCCAGTTCGGCGACTGCTGGCTGAGGCTCGAGCCGGTCCCGCGCGGCACCGGGTTCGAGTTTGTGAGCGAGATCAAGGGCGGGTCGATCCCGACCAAGTTCATCCCGCCGATCGAAAAGGGCATCGTCGAGACGATGCAGAAGGGCGTGCTGGCCGGGTACCACATGATGGACATCCGGGCGGTCGTCTTCGACGGCTCCTACCACGACGTCGACTCTTCGGATATCGCCTTCAAGCTCGCCGGGCAGCTCGCATTCAAGAACTGCGCCGAGAAGGCCGGGCTGGTCCTGCTCGAACCGATCATGAACGTCGAGGTCACGGTCCCGGACCAGTTCACCGGCGATGTGATGGGCGACCTGAATGCCCGCCGGGGTCGGATCATGGGCATGGAAGTGCAGGGCAACCTGCAGGTCATAAAGGCTCAGGCCCCGCAGGCCGAGATGTACAAGTACTCCAACAGTCTCCGCTCGATGACCCAGGGCCGCGGATTCTTCACGATGGAATTCTCCCACTACGAAGAAACCCCGCGCGAAGCTGCCCAGAAGGTGATCGACGAAGCCAAGCGTGAAAAGGAAGCCGCGCAGAAGTAGCACGACGTTCAGGATATCTACCGGCCGGGCATCGTGCCCGGCCGGCCGGCTTCCGGGCAGCGGACCGCCCTCGGCCCTGATTCCGACTTATGTAGCCACGAAGACACGAAAACGGAGTGAAACGAGCTCGTCGAATCCTGCACCTATCGGCCTTGGCAGTCCCTGTCTGGCAGTGCGTTTCGTATCTTGCGTGCCTTCGTGGCTCCAAAATCGGTTCTGGGGCTCGGTTGACACATGGCCGGGCTTGGATAAACTGATACAGTGGTCGATTTCCTAGGGCTACATGTCAACGCGGCGACCTTTTGGATAGTCGTTGCCGCCGGCGGCGTCCTGGTCGCGGGCATCATCGTTCTCATCCTGTACAACCTGAGTCCCGGCCGGCGGTGGGCGAGGCTCATCGCCAGGAGCCGGGAAGTGATGCGGCGCGACATGGACCGGATGGCGGAGTATCTCGACGGTCTGTCAAGGTCGAGTCCTGCGGTCAGGGAACCGTTCCAACTCGGCCGTGCCGCGATGGTTGCGTGCCAGTGGGAGCAGGCAATCGAGCACTTCCGGGAGGCGATGATGCAGGCGCGGGGGGCGGAGATTGTCGCGCTCTTCAACCTGACCGGGGTGTGTCGATACACGCAAGGCCACCTGGACAAGGCGCTCGCGGACTTCGAGGAGTCGGCCCGGTTGGCAGAGCAGTTCCGGGACGTGAACGGGAAGCCTCCGGCCCTCGGCAACATCGGGGTCATCTGGCACGACATGGGCGAACTCGACAAGGCACTACGCTACAAGGAGGAAGCACTGGAGGAAGCCCACGGACTCGGGGACCAGTGGGCCGAGGCGCTCTACCTTGGCAACATCGGGAACATCTGGCGTGACAAGGGTGACCTCGACAAGGCGCTTAACTACCATGAGCAGGCGCTGGACCTTTCGCATTCCCTGGGGGATAAGTGGGGCGTTGCGACCGACCTGGCCAGAATCGGGAGCATCTACCGCGACAAGGGCGGGCTCGACCGGGCGCTCAAGTTCAAGGTGGAGGCGCTGGAGATGGCCCGTAAGATCGGGTATCGGCTGGGCGCCATCGAGAACCTCAGCGAGATCGCAAGCATCTACCACAGCGAGGGTAGGTTCGACAAAGCGCTCCTCTACGGCGAGAAATCGCTGGCGCTCGCCCGGCAAACCGGCTACCGGGTGGGCGTGGCCACCGAATTGGGCAACGTCGGACTCCTCCTGAAAGACAGGAAGGAGTACGAGCGAGCCGTGCCGAAACTCGCGGAAGCCCTCGCCATGCTGCTGGCCGTTGGAGTTGCCGACGGCCCGCGGCAGGTCCTGACCGGCCTCATCCGCTGCGAGAACAAGCTGGGTCGGAAGCGGGTCGAGCAGCTATCCAGAGAAGCCGGGCTCGACGACCAGAGCATCGCCGGCATGTTCGACCGGATCGACCAGATGCACAGAATGAGGCCGGGCCTGAAGCCCAGATGGCCGTACCGAAACCGGCCGGCCAGTAGATAGCCGCAACCTACCCGGTCGGGGCCCGCTGGCACTCGGTGATGGTGAAGGTTTCACCCGCGGGTAGTTGCCACGACAGCCCGGATGCCGGGTTAGGCTTGGTGATTCGTTCCGGGTGCGGCAGTGCCCACCGAGCAGCTACCGGCCGCCAACTCCGAGACAACATCTGACGACAGCTCAGGCGCCCGGACCGGAACGGGTCGCGCAGGGCGAATGAGGACCGCAGCGGCGAAGAGGCAGAGGATCGGCTCGATTGGGGCGCGGAACCTTGCGTCTCCGACCGTGCCGGTCACGAACGTGAAGTAGAGAATCGGCAGGAGGAGCCAGAACAAGCCGCGGGTCCGGCGCAGGAACAGGCTGGTGAGACCGAACCAGATGAGGATGAGGTTGAACAGCGCGGCACAGGCAAGGACTACCAATATGAACGTCGGCGCGCCGCCAACACGCACGCGCCAGGCGGTAGTGAACGCCTCTTTGACTTGGCCCCTGACCAGCAGGGCCAGCGAAGACTGGAGCAGGTTCGCACTGCCCGGCGCCGGCGAGGCCCCGGAATGGATGAGTAGCGGGCCGACGCTGATGGGATTCAGGAAGTCGGCGAATACCCCGAACAGCCAGACCGGGGCGGCACGCGCCGGATTCCGGAAGAAGTGTCTTCGCGCAACCGTCGAGAGCTTCTGCCACATTGTACCTTCGTCAGTCGTGTCGATTGGCCCGAACTCCATCTCGGCCTCGGCCTTCATCACGTCGCGGGCCTGCGGAATCGAGATGCCCCTCTCCGATGCCAGCACCGTCGCCGCGTCGTACAGGTAGATGTTGTGTTCGGATGCGGTCGAGATGATGTAGCGGCCGGTCTTCTGACCGTTGCGGATGACCCAGGGCGCGACGACGACCGAGGCAGAAGCGAGGAGGAGAAGGGAACTCCTGATTCCCTGGAAAACTGGGGACAGTCCCCCGGAGCGCTCAGCGCGCGGTACAGTCCCCGTTTTCCCCGCTTCCCCGGTTTTCCTCAGTTCATGCCAAACGACGTACGCCGCCATCAGCAGCGGGAAAAAGGTAGCGATGGGGCGGACGAGAATGAGCAGGCCGCAGCAGGCGCCGGCGCCGACGATGTCCAATGTCCTGCCGCCCAGACGATAGCGGTTGAGCAGAAGTACGCACACCAGCAGTAGCGGCGTGAACAGGGCTTCGGAAATCAGCTTGGATGAGAGGAATGCGAGGTTGGGGCTCAGGCCTACCAGCAGCGCCGCGAAGGCGGCGGTTGTCGGCGGCAGCCCCAGCTCGAGCCCGAGCTTCCAGGCAAGCCAGACCGTGAGCAGTGAGAGTAGAAGCTGCAGGGCAAGCGCCAGGGCGAGGAACGATGCACCGGGAGAGGAGTGAGGAGTGAGAAAGAGCGGAAGAGTGAGGAAGAGAGGGTAGATGGGAGTGCGGAAGAGCTCCGGCCGGAACGGCGGCGTGGTGTCGCGCGTGAAGGTGTGAGTGCTGGCGAGGTTCCGGGCAAGCGCTATATACTCGCGGCTGTCACCGATTGCGGCCACCGCCTTGGTCTCGAGCGGAACCTGAGGCAGAAGGATGAATACGAGTCGGATGAGAACGGCCAACAGGAACGCGGCGGTCAGCAACTCGACGGCTCTGCGTCGCGACCCGTAGTCGGCTGGTGCGGTCTTCGGTGCGCTATCCGAGAGGGGAATCTTCCCCTCAGCTGATTTCATACCAGGGCCGGCGTACGCGGTTGCGTACGAGCAGGCCGAGTACCAGGCCGGACGCGAACCCGCCGATGTGCGCGAAGTAGGCCACGCCGCCGCCGGTGCCGGGAACCGAGCCGCAGCCGTTGAGGACCTGGATCAGGATCCAAAAACCAAGCAGGAGCGGGGCCGGCAGGTAGATGAGACGGATGAAGAAGAATATCGGGATCAGGGTCAGGACCCGGGCGCGCGGGAACAGGACAAGGTAGGCGCCCATCACACCCGATATGGCGCCCGAGGCACCGATGGTCGGGACGGTCGAGCCCGGTATGAGCACGATTTGGAGCAGGCTGCCGACTATGCCCGTGAACAGGTAAACGACAAAGAACCAGGCGTGGCCGAACGCGTCCTCGACGTTGTCGCCGAATATCCAGAGGTAGAGCATGTTGCCGATGATGTGGAAGAAACCGCCGTGCAGGAACATCGAGGTGAGCAGGGTCCAGAGATGTCGGCCCGACACGATCTCGTGCGGTATCATGCCATAGGTGTTGACTATCAGGCTGCCGGCTTTGGGGTCCTGGTACTCCGACAGCGTCTGGTAGATGAATACGCCGACGCAGGCAGCCATGAATCCCCAGGTGACAAAAGGCTTCTTGTCGGAGCGGATGTCGTCGCGGAGCGGGATCACTTGCCGACCCGCGTGACCAGAACGACAGCCATCGCAGCAATGCTCTTGTTCTTCAAAGCGAGAAGGGTGCCTTCGGTGGTCTTGGCCTTGAGTCCGATGCGGTACTGGGGTACTTGCAGCATACGCGCGATGCTCTTACGTATTGCCAGACTATACGGCTGGAGCTTCGGCCGGTCACAGATGAGAACACAGTCGGCATTGGCGAGCCGGAAGCCTCCGGCTCTGACGCGCCTGCATGCGTCTCTCAGCATCAGCAGGCTCGGCGCGTCTTTCCACCTGGCGTCGGTGTTAGGAAAGAGCGTACCGATGTCGGGCAGGGCGAGCGCCCCCAGCAGGGCGTCAGTCAGAGCGTGGAGCAGCACGTCCGCGTCCGAGTGGCCGCTGAGCCCGAGCCGGGACGGGATATGAACGCCACCGAGCTTCAGCTTTCGGCCCGCTACCAACTCGTGGGCGTCGAATCCGA
>Ga0136653_10000851_pt1 | contig 16255 bp, 12 predicted proteins | sample LakKivw275mmetaG_FD_94866 | JGI IMG/M metagenome (GOLD analysis project Ga0136653, IMG submission 94866) | Anoxic lake water microbial communities from Lake Kivu, Rwanda to study Microbial Dark Matter (Phase II) - Lake Kivu water 275m metaG... | ecosystem: Environmental > Aquatic > Freshwater >...
GGCGGCTTCCAGGCCCAGTTTCTCGATATGGAGGATGTCCGGGTTGCCCCCCTCGCCGCGGCGGTCGTATTCGAGCGAATGGACATGTGCGACGAGCGGCTTGCCGCTGACACGCTTGGCCCGGATGCCGGCCAGGAACGTCATCCAATCATGGACATGGATGATGTCGAACGTCTCGCGGGCGGCGAGGACTTCGGCCGCATTGCTGAACCGGGCAACCTCCGCCATGAGGTCGTTCCCGTACGGTCCGGGCGAGGCCAGGATTCCGGGCGGGCCGGCGGCGGGAGGCCGGCTTTCGGCGGACTGCAGTATCCGGCGGTATTCCGGGGCCGTCAGGTAGGGGCGCAACAGCGAGGCCACAGGTTGGATTTCGAGGCGTTGCAGGAAAGACTCCGTTCCGTACCCTGCGTCCGCCAGGGGAACGGCGCCGGCGGAAACAACCTGCACCGGCCTGCGCGGGGCCTCCTGCGCTGGCGCTTGCGGGACGACAAACGTCACCTTGACCCGCCTCCGGGTCAAAGCGGTTGTGATTCCCTGACAGGCTGTCCCGAGTCCGCCGCTTATGTGCGGAGGGAACTCCCATCCAAACATCAGGACACGCATCGTGAATCCATTCTAGGGTCTTTCAATGCAATCCTCCCGCCAGCAGCAGTCCCGATAGGGGCATTCATCGGTGCCGGTGCCGAAACAGGCGGTGTTGCCTTCGGCCCGCTGGATGCTGAGGATGAGATCCTCCTTCTTCATCCTGCCGGCATTGATGCCGAGTGCCTTGGCCTTCTTTCGGATATCGGGCATTTTCATAATCGTTTCCTCCGTGCGGGGCGTTTTTTTGGACGCCGTTTTCCTGGTTCCTACTGTTCTTGCGTGGCAGGACGTTCCTGCCCGGCAGCGCATGGGCGCTGGTTCGGGAGGCTCGCGGCTCATCCCGAACGCGGGGAACGGATATGTCCGCTCCCATCGCTGCGATACTACAGGAAGAGGCGGAGATCTCAAAGCGCAAACATGCGGATCATCCGGATCAGTTCCGCGACGCTCCAGGCCTGGGCAAAACACCCGTTGGGCCGGTGCGGCGGATCACCGTCAAAGATCTCGGGGACCTGGCCGAGACCGCCGTCCCGGACGACATAATCCAACAGGGGCCGAATTGTTGCCAGGAGATCCGACGCGGCGGCCTTCCGGTCGGGCGCCACCCGCAGGAGCGCTTCGGCGTAGTGGCCCAGCAGCCATGGCCAGACGGTGCCCTGGTGATAGGCCGCATCCCTTTCGTCCTGATTGCCTTCGTACCGGCCGCGGTAGGCGGGATCGGAGGGAGCCAGCGTGCGAAGCCCATACGGGGTAAGAAGTTCGCGGCGGACCTTTTCGACCACGCCGGCCTGCTGGGCGGGGCTCAACGGTGTGATCGGCAGCGAGACGGCCAGTATCTGGTTCGGGCGGGTGGAGCCGTCAAGCTGGCCGTCGGCGAACGAATCGGCCAGGGACGCGGAGTCTTCCAGCCAGAACAGGCGGAGGAAGGCGGCGCGGCAGCGGTCGGGGAGATCCGTCGGCCAGGGGAGCGGGTCCTGGAACCGGTCGCCAAGGCTGGCGGAAAAGCAAAGGGCGTTATACCAGAGGGCGTTGATCTCCACGGCATAGCCGTGGCGGGGCGTCACAGGCCTGCCGTGGGACTTGGCGTCCATCCATGTGAGCTGCGTATCATGGCTGCCGGCATGCAGAAGCCCGTTTTCGTTCATGAAAATACGATTGCGCGTTCCCTGCATGAAATGGGCGAGAATCCGCTGCATGACGGGCCAGAAGCGGGAGCGGATGGTCCCGAAATCACCGGTGCTTTGGAGCATGTGTTGAACGGACCGGAAATACCAGAGGGACGCATCCACGGCGTTGTAGGCATGGTGGGCGGGATCGGCGGCGAAGAAATTCGGGATCAGACCGTCCCGTTCGGCGTTGCCCACCGACTGGAGGATCGCAATGCCCGTTTCCGGATCTCCGGAACAGAATGTGAGGCCGGGAAGGGAAATCAGGGTGTCGCGGCCCCAATCGTCGAACCAGGGGTAGCCGGCCACGATGGCCGGACGTCCGGTCGGGGTGCGGATGACGAACTGCCGGCCGGCCCGGATCAGGCCGGGCAGCAAGGCGGCAGACTCCGGCGGGGTTCCCGCGCCGGGTTCCGGCAGCGAGAGGCTGATCCGCCGCCGGCGGGTGATCTCCTTGTTCCATGCCTCTTCCAGGGCGGTCGGGACAGGAGCGGCGGAAGCGGCGACCACGACGTCCTGCCCCTGCCGGAGGGCGACTTCCAGAAATCCGGGACAGAACAGCGATTCGCGATAGTCATACCCGCGCTCCGCTTCGCGTTCATATTCGAAGTTGCGGTACCAGTCGGGCTGGTCGTGGAACACGGATGGAATGCTGGTCCGGATGTGGAGGGTTGGCATGCCGTCGTAGGGGGAAATGTCGAAGCCATTCCCGTGCCGGTCCACGGCGGTGCGGATGGCGGTATCTTCCTGCTTCAGCCAGTGGTGGTCGCGGAAGGCGAGCAGCGGCTTCAGGCGGAGGGTGACCGGTGTGTCCGGCTGTTCCAGGGAGTAACGGACGAGAACCGTGTTTTCGCCATGCGGCATGAGGATTTGCCGGGTGACCCGGCAGGGGCCGTTCTGGAACGTGAAGGCGGGGCACAGGTCCAGCGAGAACGAGGTGAGGAACCGATATCCGCCGGGATGGAGGACGCCGGGATAGCGGTGGCAGGCGAGGGGTGTTTCGGTCTTTCCCGACAGCAGGGAATCCTCATAACCGGCCAGCAGGAGGAATCGTCCGGGTGGCGAAGCAAGGCTTGCCACCAGGAGCCCGTGGTATTTCCGGGTGCGGCAGCCGGAAACGGTTCCGGAAGCATAGCCTCCGATTTCGTTGGTTTCCAGCCACTCGTCACGGAATGACCGGGCGGGGTCGCGGCAGGTCTCCGGATCAAGGTGGGTGGCCATGGTCAGGTTTGTTGCGCCTTGGCGGCCTTCCGCCGCCGGTGGATGACAACATAGATGGCGACAATGGCGACGACGGCCGCCAGGGCCCACGCCATGGCGCTCTTGGAATACCGGTCAATGAGGTCCTTGTTCTGGCCGGCCACGTAGCCGATAGCGGTGAGGATGGCCACCCAGATGCCCGCGCCGAGGCCGGTCCAGAGCAGGAACCGGAACATGTTCATGCGGGCGATTCCCGCAGGCAGGGAAATATACTGCCGCACCACCGGCACCAGCCGCGCCGTGAAGGTGCCGATTTCCCCGTGGTTCCGGAAAAACGCCTCGCCCTTCTCGAAATTCTTTTCCGAAATGAAGAAATACTTGCCCCACTTGAGCAGGAGGGGACGACCCAGCCAGAGGGCGAGGTAGTAGTTGAAAAGGGCGCCGAGCCAACTGCCGATGATCCCCATCACAATGGCGACCCAGAAGTTCATCTCGTGGCCGGGGATGTAGTTGGCGGCTGTGCGATACGCGGGCGAGGCAAGATATCCGGCGGGAATCATGACCACTTCGCTGGGGAAGGGGAAACAGGAGCTTTCCAGGAACATCATGATGACGATGCCGGGATAGCCCCACTGTCCGACGACACTTACAATCCAGTTGATCGCTTCATGAAGCATGGTTTTCCCTCGCTTGTACGGGTTCGGATGCCGGTTTCCACATTGGACAGGCGTGCCGAGCAGGTGTTTTGTCGCACAGGCCCCGGAAGGATGCAAGAGGAATGAGGACGCCGTTGAATGGTGGAAGATTGTAATGTGAAATGCCGCTGGAATCAAGATTCCGGTTCAAGGACTCCGGTGAGTTGGCGCAGATCTGTCAGGACAACATCCGCTGCGGATGCGCCGTCTTGTGTTTCTGTGTTGCGGAGGGAACGGGCATCGCCTGCGAAAAGAGCGGTGTGGCAGCCGAGACTTGCCGGGGCGGCTATGTCATTGGCGCCATCGTTACCCACGGCCAGTACGGCGGAGGGCGGGATGCCATGGTGGGCGGATAGTCTGCGGGTGGCGCGTTGCCACAGGGTCGGCGAGGGTTTGGCTTCGCCCTGTTCCCATGACCACAGGTGGAGGTCGGCTGCAAATCCCAGTTCGTCCAGGGAGAGTCCGGACAGGGCTTCGATCATCAGGGGGGTGAAGAATTGGGCATTGGACACGAGTCCGAGCAGAAGGCCCCGGTCCCGCAGCTCCCGCAGGACGGACACGGCGCCCGGCATCATCCATACCGGATTCTGACGCAGTTCGAATTCCACGGCGAGTATGTAAAGGGATTCATCCGGGAGCGGGCCGCTTGCATAACCTTCTTGCAGGAGACGGTTCATGACGCGGCGCCATATTTCCACGATATTGACTTCTGGCTGCAGCGCGGAGTCTTTCCGGCGGGAGTCGTGTTCTGAACGGATGGATTCGTGGTAGGATCGCAGGGCGGCCGCGCCCGCGCCCGGAACCGGAGTCAATCCGACCGCCCGCAAGGCATCCTCGACATGGGCGTTTCTGGATTGCGTGATGGTCGTGCCCACATCGCCCGCGGCTGAAATCATGAGGGTGCCGTATACGTCGAAGAGGATGGCCCGTATGCGCGGGATCCGTGGGCATGAGGGGATCAAACCGGTGGGCCGTGGATCCAAGGGAGATGACTGTTCCCGGATTCGCCGCACAAGGTCCGCTTTCAGATCGGGTGTCAGCGGCATATCAGGTCCTCAGCAGGTAGAAGCGTTCGGGCGCGAGGAAAGCGGCCAGCAGTTTTTCATGTGAAGGGGCGGCGGGGGTCCCGGCCCGGGACTGCAGGAGCGGCTCATAGATTGCGGCAAGTCGCTCCCCGTGTCTAGTCAGGCCATAGTGTTGCCGGATAGTGTCTCGGTTCTTTGCCAGATCGGCTTGGCTGGGGTATTTCAGCCAGGGGTGGTGGGGCCTGAGGTGGCTCCGGAGTTCGCTCGAGCCCGCCAGTTTCCGGATGATGCGTTCCTGCATGGGTTCGTCAAGCCTTCCGAAGTCGACAAGCTTGCCCCGGGTCATGCTGTCCAGGGCGCGTTCGACGGCATCGGGGGGAATCCGCCGGCCATAGGCTTCCCAGAATGAGGCGAGCCGGCTCCGGACGGTTTGTTCCAGTGATCCGCTCCCGAGCCATGAGGCGGGAATCCAGAGGTGGTCGTAGAGGGCGGATAACCGGACGCCCGTTTCTTCAAATTCGGAGGTCAATTCCGGCAGGCTTCGGCCCACAAGGGGTCGTCCCAGGACCCAGGGTTCAAGAAAGGCCAATCCGAAGCCCTCGGCGATGCTGGTGGTGATAACGGCGCGGGACTTCTGCACAAGATGGGCGAGCGGGGTGCCGGATGCACCGAGTTCGAATTGCACGGGCAGGCGCAGGCGGAAGGCGAGATGCTTCCATCGTTCGTACGGGTGGCGGTCGCTTGGATTGGTTGGCGCGAGTGTGGTGCCGTAGACTTCGTCGCGGCCTGCCGTGGCGGCCCATAGCAGGAGTTCTCCAAGGTTTTTCCGGCGCAGGGCGCGGGTCGGATAGAGGAAAAGCGCGGGGCCGGGAGGGGGTGGCGGAGGAAGGGTGGAATCGGGGGTGTCGGGTATGGGATTGGGCAGGACATGAACCCGTTCGGGGTCGAATCCGGCCTGGAGCAGGAAGGACTGATCCCGGCGGTTCAGAACGGCGTACTCGATGTTCGGCGCCTGGGGATAGAGGATGGCGGCAAGCCTGCCGGGATCCCCGTCGGACACGCTGTTCAGCAGATGTTTGTAGTTGGAGGGTCTGCCGTCTTCCGCGAAGTCATGGATCTGCAACAGAAGGCGCTCGCCGGCTTGCGCCATGCGATGGATGGCCAAGGTCAGTACGGGATTCTTGCCGAGGGCATGGTTATGAACGTGCCAGATATCCGGTGGCCCGCCCAAGGCTTTCCGGGCGGCTGAATGTATTCGACGGGCAAGCGTTGCCGGGGATACGCGGGGGCCTGTATAATCCAACTCCGGAACAATAGACACGCTGTCCATGCAGGCGGGATTGCTTCCCGCCAGGATCACACACTGAATTCCCTTCTGCGCAAGGACGGCGGCCTGGTGGTGCCCCATCACACTGCCAACACCGCCGGGGCGCAGGTGGTAGTGAACCAGGGCAACTCGCAGGGCGGGACTCATGCTCGACCGAATTTCTGGCGATAGGATTGCAGGCTGAGAATAGGAGGTCGATCTTCCTCGACAACCGGGATTTCCACCTGCTCATACACATTGTCTTGGCATTGGTGCTGACGCAATACCTGGCTCCATGCCGGGAAATCCGGGCACTTCTCGATCTCCTTGAGGCGGGAGAAGAAGGTCTGGAGGATGCCGAACGACATTTTGCCCAGGGCGTGGGTGCTCTGGTTGCGGTGAATACGCTGGTCGAGATCCACCTGGGCGAACGCATCCATGCCCCCGAGGTTGTAGATGTCCAGGAGGTGGGACGTTTCCACGCCATATCCTACGGGGAACGGAATGCGTTCCAAGGCCTCCCGACGCGCGGCGTACTCTCCGGAAAGCGGCTGCACGAAAGCGGTTAACTCGGGGAAGAACATTGAAAAGAGGGGCCTTACAAGGATTTCCGTGACTCTTCCGCCACCTGAAACGCGTGTTCCTGAGGCCAGGGTCAACGGGCGTTCGTAGAATGCCTTGACGTATTTCAGCGCCGGGTCCTGCAGCAGAGGCCCCACGAGTCCGTAGGCAAAATGGGGGCGGATGTTGGTGATGTCGGCATCGATGTAAATGATGATGTCGCCCTTCATCTGGTACAGGGCCTTCCAAAGGTTCTCGCCTTTGCCGCGTTTAACGCCTTCCTCCGGCAGGATATCGGAGGCAAGATAGACGTTGGCGCCGAATCCGGCGGCGATGTCCCGGGTGCGATCCGTGGAGCCCGAGTCGATGACCGTGATCTCGTCCAGCAGCGGGTGGCGATCCATCAACTCGGCCTTGAGCAGGACGATCTCCTTGCCGATGGTGCGTTCCTCGTTCAAGGTCGGAAGACACAACGAAATGGAGATGTTCTGTTCCTGCTTGGACCTCACAAGGCGTTGCAGGTCGGAAAACTGGGAATGGTGGAAGGTGCGGGTGTCGATCCATTTCCGGATGGATTCGGAGTCGCACGATGCCGCTCCGCCGGGCGGGGCAAACCAGTTTCGGAACCAATGCCCCGGGTTCATGCGCCGACTCCTTCATCCATGGCGGCCAGAATGCCGGCGAGTTGGGTCAGTCCCGTGGTCATGGGATCGATCGCCACCGACTCGTCGATTTCGTCAAGATCGTTCCGGCGCTCGCCGGTGGTAATGGCAATGGTCAGGCCGGGGATGCCGGCATCGCGCAAGGCGGATAACTGGGATGTGGTGGGATACAACATCGGCTGGAGCCCGAGGGCGGAAAGAACGGCGCGGCCTTTTTTCACCAGGGGATGCCCGATATCCAGACCGCCGGGGTCACGCTGGCTGAGAACATCCAGAGTGATCCGGGTGCCGGACTGGGCCGAGGTTTCCTCTGTGATGTCCTCGATCTTTTCCCTGAGTTCACGGAGGATTTCCGTGGATTCGCTTCGCACCTCGAATCCAAGAATGATCTCGCGGGCAATATTGTTGTGTGCGATGCCGCCATCCATCTTTCCCATGATGATGGTGGTGAGAGGACGCTTCGGGAGGGGGATCCGGCTGATGCGCATCACAACATCGGCCATGGGAATGATGGTACCGGAGGCGCCATACTGCGCCCAGTTGTATTGATCGGGAAGCTGGCAGTGGATTTCGGCGCGCAACATTCCCATGCAGGCGTAATTCAACCGGCCCAGTTGGACGCTTTCGAGGCACAGGCCGGTGTCGCAGCGAATGCTCCCGCGGGAAAGGAAATGACGGATGCCGTCGAGATTCCCGCGCCCCAGAGCCCGTGTGGAAGCCAGGAGGACGAGGTTGGACTTCAGTTTGACCTGCAGGGTCTGCATCAAGCCCGGCAAATGGGTCATGGCGGCCAGCGCGATACAGTTGTCGCCGACGAACGGGCCGATCATGCGGTTCTCATGCACCTCGATGGACTGGTCCTTGCTTTCGGTGACCAACGTATCGGCATGGGCTGTGACCAGGATGGTTTGATGGCCCTGTGTTCCCGGAAGAAAGGCGATGCCGTTTCCCTTTTCATCCGTGGAGCAACGGTCCAGCCCGGCCTCAAAAAAACGGTTAAGGATGAATTCGATCCGCGGGGCTTCGCCATAGGTGGGCGAGGGAATCTCGCCCAGCATGACGAGGTCGGACATGAACAGGCTGCGAATTCCGGCTGTTGCGGCTTGCCAGGCCCCGAGCTGTTCCAGAACTTGTGATATATTGTCCATCATGGCTCCTGGCGAAATACACGCGTGCGATCGTTTAATCGTCTCTTAATCGAATCGCAGTGACAGGTCAAGCGGGGATGTTCAGGGTCCATTAGAAAGTGGCTGCTCGGTTTTCGGGGGATTCAATTCCAGGGATTCAATTCCGGCGAGGATTAGCTTGTCACAATCGAGGTGGCGTGCGAAAAGAGAAGCGCTGGCGGCGGACGGGCTGCCCAAGGAAGGAAGATGGCGAGGGCGCGTGCGAAAGTCCGGGAAGGTGTCCTATGAGCGGATTGGATTGGATCGTTGTGGGTGTTTACATGGCGGCCATGCTGGTGATGTCGGCCTGGCTGGGGCGGCATCAGGCCGATGAGCGGGATTACTATCTGGGGAACAACCGCATGTCGGTATGGGTGATTGCCGCCTCGACCATGGCGACACAATGCTCCACCAACAGCCTTCTTGGGGCGCCTGCGTTCGTCATTGCCGTGGGAGGTTTGCTGTGGCTCCAGTATGAACTGGCTGTACCGTTGGCCATGATCGGGGTCATGACATGGCTCCTCCCTTTCTTCCGGCGGCAGGGGGTGATCTCGGTCTACGAGTATCTTGAAAAGCGTTTCGGCCCCGGAAGCCGGGCGATGCTGGCGGTTTTCTTCCAGTTTACACGCGCGTTTTCGACCGGGGTCACGGTTTATGGGATTGGCCTGGTGATTGAAACCATATCGGGGTTGCCCTTCTGGATGGCGGTCCTGTTGTTGGGCGCGGTAACGGTGGCGTACGACTACATGGGCGGGATCCGCGCGGTCGTGTGGTCGGATGCCGTGCAGATGATCATTATTGTGGTGGGGATCGTCTTCTGCCTGGGGTATGCGGTTCCGGCGGCGGGCGGATGGGACGCGATGTGGCGCGCGTTCCCCGTGGAGAGAATGCGGACGCTGGAATTCGGGAAGGCCGGTTTCTCCGAGGGAGGGACCTTTGCCTTCTGGCCGATGGTAATTGGCGGTTTCTTCCTCTATCTGAGCTATTACGGGTGCGACCAGACACAGGTCCAGCGGGAACTCTCCACGCGGTCTGTCGACGATACGAATATGTCGTTATTCCTGAACGGCATCCTGCGATTTCCCCTGGTGTTGCTATACTGCCTGATCGGAGTGGCGATCGCGGGTGTCATGGTTCTGGATCCCGGCTTGCGGGAGGCGATGCGGGGCGGAGACGGGCAGGCGAACTTCAATCTGGCCGTTCCGGCGTTCTGTCTCCGGTACCTGCCGCACGGGGTGATCGGCCTGATCATTGTCTCGCTGTTTGCCGCGGCGATGTCCTCGCTCGATTCCACGATCAATTCCCTGTCGGCGGTGACGATGCGCGACGTCGTGAGCCGGTACTGGCTGAAGCGGGAGTTGACAGGACGTTCGGCCATCCTGTGGCCCCGGATGACAACATTGTTCTGGGGCCTGGTGTGTGTGGCATTCTCGTTTTGCGTGGGAGGGGTATCCCATTCGATCATTGAATCGGTCAACAAACTGGCATCCCTGGCCAACGGTCCAGTGCTGGCTGTCTTCCTGCTGGCGACGCTGACGCGCAGGACGCATGACCGGGGTGTGATGGTTGCGATCCCGGCGGGGTTCGTGGCCAATCTGCTCACCTGGTGGCTCTTGCCGGGCGTCTCGTGGGTCTGGTGGAATGTAAGCGGGTGTGTAATCAGCTTTGTTGCCGGGTATGCGATCAGCGTGATGTTTCCCGAGCCCGGCATCGAGGAGAGATCGGATCCCTATGTCTATCATCGGGACGAGGCGCGCTTCTTCGCGTACCGCCGGAACTGGGGGCGCTATCGCATGGTGCTGGCGTTGTACTTTGTGCTGATGATCGTGGTGTTGCTTGCGTTGCAGCGGTATGCGGCGGGATACCATGCGGGAGGGCTCTCGTTTGACGGGATGGGGCAGAGCGGGTATGGTTTTCCCGGCGGGCGTTGAGATCGTGGAGGAATGGAAGCATGGCGGGAATCGCAAACTGGCGTACGGGGCGGCTGATCCGGCCGCAGCGCGTGGGGTTTGTCTCCACGCGATTCGCGGGAACCGACGGGGTGTCGCTGGAAAGCGTCAAGTGGCGACAGGTTCTCGCGTCCGACCAGCATGAGTGTTTCTGGTATGCGGGGCGTCTCGATCATGCCGCCGACCGGAGCCTCTGCGTGCCGGAGGCGTTCTTTACGCATCCCGAAAACATGTGGATCGATGCGCGCATCTGGGGGCGAACGGCGCGGGACAGGTTGGTGACGCAACGGATCTATGCCATGGCCGACTATCTCAAGGGCACGCTGTACGATTTTGTGGAACGGTTCAAGTTGAACCTGCTCGTTTTCGAGAACGTGCTTTCCATTCCCATGCACGTCCCCCTGGGTGTGGCCGTGACGCAGTTCATGTCCGAGACCCACATGCCTTGCATTGCGCACCACCATGATTTCTACTGGGAGCGCACGCGATTTTCGGTCAATTCCATCAGTGACATTCTGGACATGGCATTTCCCAGCAGGGATGCCGACCTGCAGCATGTGGTTATCAACCAGTCCGCGCAGGAGGAACTGGCCCGCCGCAAGGGGACGTCCTCGGTTGTGATTCCGAACGTCCTGGATTTCGAGAATCCGCCGCGGCCGCCGGATGCCTACTCGGCCGATCTGCGGGGGGAAATCGGACTGGCGCCGGATGACGTGATGATCCTGCAGCCGACACGCGTGGTTCCCCGCAAGGGTATCGAGCATGCCATCGATCTGGTTCGCATGCTGGGGAATCCGCGGTACAAACTCGTGATCTCGCATGAGGCGGGCGACGAGGGTTTGGAGTACCGGCGGATGCTGATGGACTATGCCAGGAGGAATACGGTGGACTTGCGGTTTTTCGCCACGCGGGTCAGCGAGGTCCGGCAGAGGGACCGGGACGGGCGGAAGATGTACACGTTGGAGGACATCTATCCGCATGCGGCCCTGGTTACGTATCCCAGCCTGTACGAGGGATTCGGGAACGCCTTCCTGGAGGCCGTCTTCTACAAAGTGCCGGTCCTGGTGAACCGGTACGCCATTTTCCACCGTGACATTGAGCCGAAGGGATTCCGGGTGCCCGTGATGGACGGGTTCCTGACGCCGGAGGTTGTCGAACAGGTCCGGCGGTTGCTGGAGGATGCCGAATGCCGCCGTCTCGTGGTGGAGCACAACTACCGGATCGCCGCGCGGCATTACAGTTATTCGGAATTGCGGCGTTGTCTCCGGTCGCTGATTGTCAACATGGAGGCCTTGTATCCGGCATGACATCTTTTTTTGCCAGCCCCTCGATGCGTTATCTGCGCGACCGCTTCACGGACTTGTACGGCGAGGCAGCCGCCGGGCGTTGCCTGGACCGGCTGGCGATGATGATTGGCCGGTACGGCGTGGGCGGCGTGGAGCCGCGTCCGGCCCGGGAGAAGTGGACGCAGAATGACGCCATCCTCATCACGTATGCCGACATGGTGCGCGACCCGCCGCGGGCGCCGCTGCGCGTGCTGAAGGGGTTTGCCGACGCGCGGTTGCGCGATGTGTTTTCGACCCTCCATGTCCTGCCGTTCTTTCCCTCGTCATCCGATGACGGTTTTTCCGTGATTCATTACCGGCATGTGGATCCCGATCTGGGCACGTGGGAGGATGTGAGCGCGCTGGGCCAGCATTTCCAACTGATGGTCGACATGGTGCTGAATCATGTGTCCAGCCACAGCAACTGGTTCGAGGATTTCCGGACAGGAACGGCGCCCGGACGTCACTATTTCATGGAAGTTGATCCGGGCACGGACCTGAGCGGGGTGGTCCGGCCACGCACACATCCGTTGCTCACGCGCGTGTACACACGGTCCGGGGACAGGCACGTATGGACGACGTTCAGTGCGGATCAGGTGGACCTGAACTATGCCAATCCCGATGTTCTCTTCGAGATCCTGGATCTTCTCCTGTTCTATACCTCGATGAAGGCCCGGATTTTCCGCCTGGACGCCATCGCGTACCTCTGGAAGCAGGTGGGCACCCCCTGTATTCATCTGCCGCAGACCTTCGGAATTGTGCGACTGATGCGCGAGTTCCTCCGGGTTGTGGCGCCGGATGGCTTGCTGCTGACGGAAACCAATGTGCCGCACGAGGAGAACATCCGGTATTTCGGCCAGGGCGATGCGGCGCACATGGTCTATCAATTTTCATTGCCGCCGCTGGTTCTCGACGCCCTGTTGCAGGGGGATGCCCGTTGGCTTACGGCTTGGGCCGGGCGGCTCCAGGCGCCTCCGGCAGGCTGCACATTCCTGAATTTCACGGCTTCGCACGACGGGATTGGCGTACGGCCCCTTCAGGGGTTGGTGCCGGACGCGCGCGTGGAGGCGCTGGCCGCACACATCCGGCGGCGGGGCGGCGCGGTTTCGATGAAGCGCAATCCTGATGGCAGCGAGTCGCCGTACGAGCTTAATTGTACGTGGTTTGACGCCATGGGTCGCGGGAGCGAGCCGGACTCGCTGCATGTGGCCCGGTTCCTGTGTTCCCAGACCCTGCCCCTGGCGTTGCAGGGGATTCCCGCCGTGTATTTCCATTCGTTGACGGCGACGCCAAACGATACGGAGGAAGTCCGGCGTACGGGGCGGGCGCGTTCCCTCAACCGCGGCCGGTGGGATCTGGCCGATCTGGATGCCCGCCTGTCGGACGCGGCGACTGTAACGGCGCGGGTGTTCGCGGAACTCGTTCGGAGGTTGCGGGTTCGCCGCGGCCATCCGGCCTTCCATCCGAACGCCGGGCAGGAGGTGCTGGATGCCGGCGATCGCGCGTTCTGCCTGCTGCGCAGGCCTGCCGGACCCCAGCCACCGCTCCTGGCGTTGGCAAATGTGACGGACGGTGCGGTGACACTGCCGGCGGAGTTTCTCCGGAAGGCGTGGGGCAGCCAGGATTGCCTGGAGGACATTCTGGCGCCAGGCACGTTCCACGAAACCGGGGAGCCGCTTCCATTGGCCCCGTACCAGTGTGCGTGGCTGTCGGTTTCGCCCTGAAGCGGAACCCGCCTGGAACGGATTGCCGTGGAACGGACGTTCCGGATCCGGGCGAACGCGTTGACCCGGCGTCAGGGCGCCCAGATGAACCACACCAGGAGGCACCCGGCTGTTACGGCGGCGACGGTGTACGGGATGCCGATGGCCATGAACTCGCGGAATGACACGAGGTGGCCCCGCTTCTTCAGCAGGCCCATGGCCACCACGTTGGCCGAGGCGCCGATCGGAGTGATGTTGCCGCCCAGGCAGGCGCCGATCAGCAGCCCGAACATCAGCAGCGGCACCGGCACGGACATGGTGCCGGCCATCTTCTGCGCGACCGGGATCATGGCCAGCAGGAAGGGGACGTTATCCACAAACCCCGAGACCACCACGGCGACGGTGACGATCAGGAGGAACGAGACCAGGACGTTGCCGCCCGCAATCCCGGCCAGCTTGTGTGCCACCACATCCAGCCAGCCGGAGGAACTCAGGGCGCCGACCACCACAAAGATGCCGATCAGGAAGAAGGTGGTGTCCCAGTCGAGGGTGCGGATGAGATGCCGCGTGGATCCCCACCGCGCCGCAATCCGGTACCAGAGCAGCCCCGCGATGGCCAGGACCATGGTCAGCGTTCCGGCCAGCCACTTGAAGTCCGGATCGAACACCGAGGTCGTGGCCAGCCCGGCGACCAGGAGCCCGAGCAGGATGGTGGGGATGGCCGAACGCACCTTGTCCTGGGGGATAAGCTGGATGGCCTCGCCATGACGGCGGAGGAGGTAGGCGGAAACCCCCAGCGCGGCCAGGGCGCCGATCTGAACGGCGAAGAAGATCCCGGGCTTGCCGAGATAGAAGAAGAAATCGTTGAACGTCAGCTTGAGGTATCCCGCCAGGATCATGCTGGGCGGATCGCCGATGAGGGTGGCGGTGCCCTGGAGGTTCGAGGCGAGGGCGATGAGGATCAGGAGGCGCACCGGCGAGGTTTTCAGCTTGTCGGCCAGACTCAGCGCCACGGGCGCCACAAGCAGGACAACGGCGACATTCTCCACGAACATCGAGATGAGCCCCGACAGGGCGCAGATGACCAGCATGGCGCCGCGGGCGGTCTTGCAGCGGTCCACGAGCGTTTCGGCAATGACGGCCGGCATGCGGGAAAGCAGGAAGAGTTCCGCCAGGATCAGGGTTCCGAAAAACAGCGCCACGACATTCCATGAGATGTGCTCCAGCAGCGCTGCCTGCCAGGAGATGGCTCCGGACAGGACAAGGATCGCGGCGCCGCCGCAGGCGACGAGGGACCGGAACTTCGGGAAGATGACAAAGAGGGCGTAACAAGCGACGAAGAGCACAACCGGCATCAGAGGTGGGTTCATGGTGCGGCGAATCTACAGGAGCCCTTCCGGAGGGTCAAGTCCATGCGGCACATGCCAGCCATGCAGAAAAATCGTGGCATTGCACGCGGTTTCCCTATAATGAGCGCCTCGCAGGAATGGAAACGAAGGTTGGAGGCGGATGATGGACTTGCAGGTGGGAGTGGCGTGGTTCAAGAGCACGTTGGGCGGCAACGAGGTGTGGCGGTTTCTGGCGTGGATGCTGGCGATTCTCGTGGCGGGCATTGCCGGACGGGTCGCCCGGTACTATCTGGCCAAGGTGTCGGAGGTTGTATCTGCCCGACAACGGCACGTCCTGGCCTCCTTCCTCGGCGCCATGGGCAAGGCCGCGGTGTTCGCGCTGGTGGTCATTGCCTTCAAGGCCGGACTGCACTTCCTTGTCCTTTCGTCCGCGGTCAGCGCGTTTGCCGTCACCACGACCAATGTGCTGGTGGTCGTGGCCACCGGCTACGTGCTGTATTGCCTGGTGGATGTGGCCAGCAGCGCCATGGAGCGCGCGGCGGCCCGGACGCCCAGCAAGCTCGACGACATGCTCGCCCCGATGGTGCGCAGCAGCCTCCGGGTCACGGTGGTGGTCCTCTGCCTTGTCCAGGTCGCGACGGTGCTCAGCGACAAGCCGCTGACTTCGATCCTGGCCGGTCTCGGGGTGGGCGGTCTGGCGGTGGCGCTGGCGGCCCAGGAAACCATCCGGAACTTCTTTGGATCCGTCACCGTCCTGACGGACAAGCCGTTCGAACTCGGCGACCGGATCATGGTGGACAAGTATGACGGGTTGGTGGAGCACGTGGGATTCCGGTCCACCCGGCTGCGGACATTCGATGGCGACCTTGTGACGATCCCGAACGGCGACCTGGCCGGGAAAGGCATCCAGAATGCCGGGAAGCGTCCCTACCTGCGCCGGGTCATGAGCATCGGGGTTCCCTACGACACACCGCCGGCCAAAATGGAGCGCGCTCTGGAGATCATCAAGGGGATTCTTGCCAACCATCCCTTCCAGGACCCCTCCATGCTGCCCCGGGTGGTGTTCAAGGATTTTGGAAGTTCCTCGATGGAGATCATGGTCCTGTACTGGTTCTGCAAGGCGGACTACTGGGAGTTCATGGCGTTCAACGAGAAGGTGAACCTGGAAATCCTGAGGCGGTTCAATGCGGAAGGCATCGAGTTCGCGTTCCCGTCGCAGACGGTCTACGTGGCGGGGGATGCCAAGCGGCCCCTGGGTTTCCCGCGGGCGCCAGGGCCGGGCGGCGCGGGATCGGCTGTGTAAGGAAAGGAGCCGGATGCGTATGGAGACCACTTCCAGCAGCAAGACATGGCAACGGTATGTGCGGACCCGGCTGATCTCCGGGTTCCTGGTGCTGGTGCCGCTGTGGGTCACGTATTTTGTCGCCAAGACACTGTTCGGGGTGATGGGATCGGTTCTCCAGCCGCTGTTCCGTTTGCTGCCGTGGGAGCTTTCGCCGGCGGTGACGTGGTGCCTGTCGGTCGCGGCATTCCTGCTGGTGGTTTTCCTGGTGGGGGTGGTCA
>Ga0136653_10000852_pt1 | contig 16253 bp, 11 predicted proteins | sample LakKivw275mmetaG_FD_94866 | JGI IMG/M metagenome (GOLD analysis project Ga0136653, IMG submission 94866) | Anoxic lake water microbial communities from Lake Kivu, Rwanda to study Microbial Dark Matter (Phase II) - Lake Kivu water 275m metaG... | ecosystem: Environmental > Aquatic > Freshwater >...
CTTGTGAAAACACTGGACATATCTAACAAATTCAGATTTGTCGATAGTGTTCCGTATGATATGGTTCCAAAGATTATGGCAGGCGCATCTGTCTTTGTTGCACCTGGAATCTCGGGTTATTCGCTTCTTGAGGCAGCATCTGCAGGTGTTCCCATTGTGAGCGGCAGAATAGGTTGGAACATCTCATGTATTGGTAGAAACTCGGCTATCTACGTAAACCCTCGGGACGTAAAGGGGCTTGCTGAAGCGGTTGTGAGGATATTGACTGATGAGAACCTTGCGAAAGAGCTTTCAAGCAAGGCGAGAAGATTTGTTGAGTCTCATCGTGATTGGGACACTTTAATAGGTCGGTATGTAAGAGTTTACAGTAGCGTCCTAGAATGAATTTAGCTTGGGGTTGTTGTAATGTCTTACAATAAAGGTTACGAAGAAGGATTAGCTGAAGGTTTCATTGTGGGATCAGGACTAGAATTATCTAAGCACACACATTGTATCAAATGTGATTACGAGATCCCTAGAAACGCAAAATATTGTCCTCGATGTGGGGCCAGACAACCCCCAACAGACTGGTGATTGATATTGAACAACAGGGCACCTTCATTGAAGATCTGTTCTTGATATCTTAAATGTCTTGAGAATCGTGATCTTTGTCTCTCAAGAATAAAAGGGAATGTTTAAATCAATCGTGTCAAAAACCGTTTTCAAATGATAGGGGTATTAAAGGCTTGAGTCTTCGGTCTTTGAGAGAAAAGAAGTACACCCTGATAGACTTAGCAGTTCTTGAGTTCTTTGTTGTACTGGTTGCAAGCCTCGTTTTTCCAGGTATTCCAAGATTTGCCTTTTGGGAAGGCTCGCCTATAATGAACCTCGCTCGTGTTAATATTATCGTTGAAAATCTTCCGAGAGTCCCTGACTGGAACCCTTACTGGTACTTTGGTTCTCCAATTCTCAGGTATTACCCACCTTTTTTTTACTATTCGATGGCCTTTGTAACATGGATTTCAAATCTAAGCTTGTTCGAGGCTTTCAGATTATATACATACATCATTTTTTCGATAGGGATTTTGTCGGTTTATCTGCTTGGAAAAGAGATTTGGCTAGACAGGATGGGTAGTTTTGCCAGTGCCATGCTCTTCCTCACCGCATCCAACATATGGGTATACTGGAACATTGGCTCGACCGAGAACATATTGGCTGTCCTCTTTGCGGCTCCATCGTTGCTCCTTCTTTTCAGAGCATTCAAAAAGCCGACGCTCTTGAACATTGTTTCCTTCGGCATGGTCGTCACGACTACGTATCTTACGCATTTGGCGAACGCCCTTATCTTCACAATAATAATCGGCTTCGTATGCTTAGTATGGTTGACATTAGAACACAGTGTAACGTTTTTGATAAGGTTGCTTAAGGTAATGGTGCCATCCATATTAATCGTTTTGGGGATAAGCCTCTTCTGGTACTTACCCTTCTTTAATCAGGGCGGTCTCTCCAAGTTCACTGCTCTGGGGCTTTTGTCTGCGCCTGGTGCTGCTGGAGGAAGTAGCGTCTTTTTTAGTCAGCTCACTTACGTTTTGGGCTTCGAGTTTGTGCGGAATCTATGGTCTCCTGGCTTCGGACATTTTCTTTTGGGGGCCGCTGGCTGCGTTCTTGCCTTCAAGTATGGGACCGCTCGCACGAAATACATTATCGTCGCAGCCGCATTATTTCTCGTAACCTTTGTACTTTGTTTTTCGAGATGGCTATATATCCCCATCGGCCTTCCGTATAGGTTTTCACCTTACTACTCTCTTTTCGCGGCCCTCTGTGGCGGTTATGCGGTTCAACGAGTTAGCTTTAAGTATCTTCAGATCACCCGCGACAAGCAGATGGCGGTTTTGATTAGCAGTTTGATTCTTGTAGCCTCGATTTTCCCATCGATTGGTGCTGTTTCAGGGGCTTATGCCAACAGGGAGTTAGAGACCTCGGAACCCGATGTGTTGACTTGGCTGAAGAACCATATCGAGCCAGGAGAATGGGTGATAACAAATGACTTGTTTCTGGAGTGGAGGATCAACCTCTACACCTCGATCGGGCAAGCCGGAGGATGCGACCTCTACGCCAGAACGAACGACTTTGCTTACACTTACTGGTATTTCATCATTTTCAAGCAGAACTCAAGTTATCTGCAATATCTTTCAAGAAACTTTAATGTGAGATACCTCCTGTTTCAAAGAGCGCCGACGAATCTAACTGGAATACAGGAAGTCTATTCTAGAGTCTACGAGGTGGAAGGCTTCAACTCATCCTTCGTTGAGGTGCTTGGCTCGGATAGTTTAACCGTTCTCTTTTTTGGTGACAAGGTCGAGTACGCCAGACTTTTTGAATCGGTGGCTCCACTGAACTCGTCTGACATCGTGCTCATCAATGGTGGAGAATATGTGGAAGACTATTCTATAGGTGACCTTGGTCGTTTTGATGTCATATACCTTAATGGGCTGAGATATAGAAGTATTTCAAATCTTTCAGAACTTCTCAGCAGTTTTGCAGAAGAGGGAGGGGGGATCATTCTTGACACGGGTGACTTTCCTTTTGGAGGCAACATGAGCGGAATTCCGGCTCCTTTTCCTGTTTCGGAAACCAGCTTTACAACCTTGTCTTTTGAGTTAGCTGAGGCTGTTCCGAACAATATAACCGCGGACATCAACTTTACGAGATTTTCTGTAGGAGCCTACGATGCGTCATCCGCCAAGACTTTGAGAAGTGATAGCGTGGTCTTGATCAGTGATGACGGCAAACCAGTTCTGGTTTTTTGGAAATATGGGAAGGGGAGTGTTATCTGGAGTGGGTTGCGGTTGCCTTATCATGGTTTGCTCTATGGGAACTTTGAGGAGATGAAGCTGCTAGAGAGTATGATAAGGAATGTTACAACTGTTACTAAGGAGAAGTCTTATGCTTCAGCCTCATTTGAATTCCCAAACGCAGACGAGATTGTAGTTGATGTAAGAAACGCAACTTATGGGGATGCCCTTTGGGTGAAGATGAGTTACTATCCTGGGTGGGTTGCTTACATCGATGAGAAGACTCTGGCCGTGTTCTTGGCTGGACCAAACATGATGATGGTTCTTCCAGGTCTGAATGGGGATTACTCGGTTAGATTCAGGTTTGAAAAGACTTTTGACGTCCAGATAGGGGAGGCTGTTTCAGTCATTAGCGTAATAGCTCTTTGCGTCGTTGTCACTTATGATCTGGTAAAGGCATGGAGAAGAAAGAGAAGACTGGCTAAGCAGGAACCTCTGTGGTAGTAAATATTGGGCCCTCACGTCGATTGAACACCGTTTAGAAGCTTTCTCTCTCAATCGGTCGATTCGTCGTGCAGAAGAATGTTGTTCCAGATTCTGATAGGAAGGCGTTCGTTTTAAGAAAGATTATATGGCTGTTTTTCTTTTGCTTTGATTTAACAAAGAATACTAAACGAGGGGGCTTTTCCTTTCTCTTAAAGTCTGGGGTCCGGCTATTTCTAAGGACATTTCTTAAGATCCTTTTCCCAAATAGATATGAACAGTATTGGGAGTGTCTGGTCTCATCGTATCATAAGATTACCTACAGCATAACCAGTACATCCACCTTGCCCGATGGCAACCTACTCATTTATCGCCCTTATTCTTGGGATAAGAATACTATTGACGAAGTTTACTCATCCAGAGTATATGATGAACTTTTTAGGCCTTCGAAAGGTTCTGTTGTTTTTGACATCGGGGCGCACATCGGAATCTATACTCTGAAGGCGTCTAAAATAGTCGGAAATAAAGGTTTAGTAATCTCGGTTGAGCCAGAGCCTCAGAATTTTTCCTTCCTTCTTAAAAACATAAAATTGAACAGACTTGATAATGTTAACCCCATTAATGTTGCATTGGGTTCAAAGAAAGGGCATGTGTGTCTATACTTGTGTGAAGACAATACCGGAGGGCATTCTACCGTTGTTAAATCTGGCCGATGGATCCAAACTCGTCTAACGACTTTAGATGAATTAGCGGATCAATTCAACTTGACGAAAGATGTTTTCATAAAGATTGATGTGGAAGGTGCTGAACTTGAGGTTTTGAAAGGGCTCGAAAAACTCATCAAAAAACACAAAATCCACATCGTTTCTGCAGCCTATCATACACCCACCCAAGCAAATGAACTGAGAAGCTTCCTAGAGTCAAAAGGATTTAAAGTAAAACTTTCTGAGCGTGCCAATCAAATATTTTTGGACGCATCTAACTAACTTCACACAGTCTGTTTCGAGGACTCCTATCTCAAAAACTTCCTTTCCCTAATGGTCTCTTCGAATTGGTATCATTTTAAATGGTAAATCCGTTAGACCGTCATCAACAATGATTACTTCGACTGTACGATATCTTTGAGAATGAACTTCTAACCAATCTTATGTATCCCTCTTCGTTTTATATTGGTATCATGTACCTGTTGGCTTGCCTTAAAGACAGGAGGGTGAAGCATAAAATAATACGAACTAAAATATGATCTTGTGAGATTGAATGAAGATTGGCTTGACCGCAGAGATTTTCCCGCCAGCTTGGGAAGGAGGACGATCATACCGAATCTACGAGACAGCGAAGGCCTTGGTCTTGCTCGGGCACGAGGTTCATGTGTACTGCCATGGATTTCGCGGTGCCCCAAGGGCCGAATTCATGGAAGGTATACATGTCCACAGGGTCGGTTTAAGGGTTCCCTCAATCATGTCTTATTTTAAGAGGGTGGTTTCGACTTCTCTTTTTTTACCGTTTCTATCTGGAGAAAGATTTGATGTTCTGAACGCCAATACGCTATTTCCTCCTCTACCAACTTACTTCGTTTCAAAGATCCAGCGGGTTCCTGTTGTTTTAACAACAGACGGGCTCCTCTATCCCAGGCTTAAGAGGCTTTCCTTGTCTGAAAAGGGTTGGCTGATGGGAGAGCTTACGATATGGCTGGAGGAGTACGTTTCAAGAATGAATTATGATGCTGTAATCGCGGTAAGCAACTATGTGAAACAGGAAATGGTTGGATTGAGGGTTCCACCAGAGAAGGTATTTGTTGTTTACAGCGGCGTGAATTTGAAGCTCTATGATTCGATTAAGGGGTCAAAAAGAGAGGGGGAGAGTGTAGTTTTTGTGGGCAACCTTCTTCCACATAAGGGGGTTAGAGATTTGATCTTTGCCTTCCAAAAAATAAAGAAGGAGTTTCCTGAGCTAGTTTTGAACATTATAGGTTCTGGGCCTTTGCTTGACTCTCTTAAGGTTCAGGTTTCTGAATTGAGGTTGAAGGATAGCGTCTTCTTCTACGGAAGGGTCTCCGAAAGAGATAAGATAAGGATGATAAAATCTTCAAAATGCCTAGTTTTGCCTTCGATTATGGAGAGTTTTGGGCTCGTTTTTTTGGAAGCTATGGCGTGCAAAAAACCAGTCATAGCTTATGATATCCCAGCTGCAAAGGAGACGATTTTGGATGGTTACAACGGGTTTCTAGTTCCTCGAAAAGATGTAAGTTGTCTTTCAGACAGAATAGCTGAGGTTCTATGTAACGTTCCCAAGGCCAGGACGATGGGAAGACATGGTAGGAAACTTGTTGAAAGAGAGTTTACATGGCAGAGGACTGCTGAAAAGACATTAGCAGTTTATCGTGAAGTCCTACATTTCTAACACATTTAGAGGATTAATCTTGACAGAGCCTTTTAGTGTCGTGATGCCGGTGCATAATGAGGAAAAACTCCTTCGAGTTTCTCTTCCCTCGATTTACCAGTTAGACCCAGATGAGGTGATATTGATCTTAGATAGACCTGCGGATCGAAGCGAAGAAGTGGCTAAAAAGATAGGTAAGAAACATGACTCGGATACTCGGATAGAGGTTGTTTGGAAAGAGGTAGATTGGAGGTTTCGTGTAGCGTATTTGCGATTTTATGGGTTTAGTCTTGCTAGAAATGGCATGATTTTATCGACGGATGCGGATTTTCTGTTGGATGAAGGAATTAGAAATTATCTTGAAGAAGTTAGAAGTGGCAGATACGGTTTGATAAGTTTTGGTGTTCTTGATTATCCTCTGACTTACAGGTCTGTTATGAGTTTGATTATGTCAAAGATTTTTCGGTATAAGAGCTTTGCTGGCCCTATACTTTTTTCCAAAAAAGCTTGGTTAGAAAGCAAGAATGAGGAAGAAGCTAAAGAATGGGTGTATAATGACGATATACATATTAGAAGAATGATATCTTCAAAATTTCCAATTAAGCATGTAAACACAAAAACTTGGCATTTAAGGCCATCGCGTATGCTCCTCAGCGATTACAAAGATGGCATAACTTATTATAGTGATCTTAACGAGCGTTCCATGTTGAGAATGTTTGCACGCAGTTTTCTGATGTTGAGGCCCTCTCTCTTTGCAGGATTTGTATATGCGTATAAACATAAGGAAAAATGCAGATAAAAAGACTACAAAGGTGTTCAACAGAACTACATTAGGTGGTGCGCGAATATTGGGGAATATCTAGGGCACCTTTTATTGTTTTTGGATCAAAGAAGCTAGATAGCTAAAGAAATGTACAAATCGCACAATAACAATATATGCTATGTCTTTGAGTAATCTTCTTAATCGTTCTGCATGATTGACCGCAAGAATCGTCCAGAAATTGGTTAATTAAGATGTGTGGAATTAATGGCTTCAATTGGAAAGATGAAAGCCTTGTCAAGGCTATGAATGATTCCATAAAACACAGGGGTCCTGACGACTCAGGATATTATACGGATGATTCTATTTCACTTGGTCATCGTAGATTAAGTGTAATTGATTTATCAAAAGCAGGACACCAACCAATGAGCAATGAAGACGGGTCTATATGGATAGTACATAATGGAGAGATCTACAATTTTAAAGAAATTCGCAAGATTTTAGAAAAGAAGGGTTTCAAATTCAAAAGTAATACAGATACCGAGGTCATAATACACTCGTATCAAGAATGGGGAAAGAATTGTGTAAAAAAATTTAATGGTATGTGGGCGTTTTGCATTTATGACAAAAAAGAACATAGATTAATACTTTCTCGTGACCGTCTTGGTAAGAAACCATTATACTATTATTGGGATGGTGAAAAGTTCATCTTTTCGAGCGAAATCAAAGGAATTTTGAAACATAAAATAGAACCAAAGATAAACAAAGAGGCAATTGATTTCTATTTTACAATTGGTTTTATCCCAAGTCCCATGTCCATATACCAAAAGATCTTCAAGTTGGAGCCAAGGCAGCTACTGTTGTTTGACACTACGAAGAAGAAAATTAGTAAAGAATATTATTATAAGATTCCCCAATACCGCCCAGTATATGACGAAAATAAACTGATGAAAGATGGAAAAGATCTGCTGAAAGATGCTACAAGACTAAGATTAATCGCAGATGTTCCTGTAGGAGCTTTCTTGTCGGGAGGCCTGGATAGTTCAACAGTAGTAGCAACAATGTCAGATTTTGTTGACTTGAAAAATTTGCATACATTCTCGATAGGTTTTGAGGGAAAATACGACGAATCAAAGTATGTGAAGATTGTCAAAGATGAATTCCAAACAATCCATCACCATAAGTTTTTTAGAGAAGATGATTTTGAGAACCTAATTGACAATATTTCCTATTTCTATGATGAACCATTTGGTGATTTCTCAAATTTTCCGGCCTATGATGTGTCAGAATTGGCCCGCAGATATGTTACTGTTTCTTTAAGTGGAGATGGAGGAGATGAAATATTTGGAGGGTACTCCGTACATGAGCTGGCTGCCCGAGTAGTTTTCATTAAAAAAATTCCCCGGTTCTTGAGAAAGATAGCATACTGTATGTTGCCAGCAAATGATAGCGAGTCTTTTCAAGGAAAGTTGAAGGAAATATTAAGATTAAGTCTTATTGAACCGGAGACTTTTTGTGCAGAGATTGGAGCAAGATCTGTTTATAAACCCTCCCCTTTCAAGAAATGGTCTTCCAGAAGATTGAGGCGACTTCTCAGACTTTCAAAGAATAACCTTGTCGAGGCTATAATAAAGTATGACCAGTTTTATAATACGTTGGGAGACAATTATCTTGTGAAGGTTGACAGAGCATCAATGGCACACGCATTAGAGGTAAGATGCCCCTTCTTGGATTATAGGTTCATTGATTACTCTGCTAGAATACCTGTGGAGTGGAAGGTTAACATTCTTGGGACCAAGATACTAATGCGAAAGATTATCAAGAAAATCGTGCCAAAAACAATTGTAGAAAGGGGTAAGCAAGGGTTCATTCCCCCACTTGCTGTGTGGATCAATAAGGAAAAATATGCAAGCCAAACAGAGAAAGGATTGGAAGAACTATTCAGAGAGGGGATCATTAATAAAAAGTGGTATGATTTCTTCAGAAATAGAGTTTTTAGAATGAATGACATGATCTCAAAAAATTATAGGATAAGTATGTTCCTTTTTTGGAAATGGTATGAAAGAAGGATGCGTGCACGGATCTAATCTTCGTAACTCCTTACATGAATATCACTGCGTCTATTCTTCCTGAACAGTGGCGTATCCACCTCACATCCGCAATATCTTCCTAGAGTTTTTCTGGATGCCTTTGTTAAGAGATCAAAATGATTCACCTCTATAAGTGAGAAATGGAAATTCTATCAAGAAACTGGGAGCGAGAAGCTATTGCATTTCTCAATTAATATGTTCCTAAGTGTGCGATGAGAGTTTTTTTCCCCAAAAGATGATTCAAAGAATACTCAGTGAACATTATGAACAGACAAAAAATCACGGGAGTTTATTTGGAAACTTATCATCTTCGAGCTCTGACATAGAATCTTCATCGATCATCTAGAAGTAGCGTTCCAAATTCTTGAGGATGTTTCCTGAGTTTTAATAAGTGGCTTGAAGTAGTAACCAATGGGAAGTGTTTCATTTTATGCTTGTCTTCCAGGAATGAACTCTCTTTTGATGAAGAATAGATAGAATCCACATAATGCGCCCAAAGTCAGTAGTAGCGATCCAAAAATCATTCGGATAAAGATGAGATGAAATGCCCTCCCTAAGCTCCTCTTAGGTGACTTTAAGAGCAGGTGAATAAGGATTGCTGTGAATAGGGCCATGAAAACGAAGCTAATTTTTACGTCTACGAACGCCGTTAAGATGGCCATCAACAGAAGTCCAAAAGAACTGGCGGGAAGGATCAGCCTCGGAAAAATGACAATTAACTTCGGATATTTCTTGATTAAGGACCAAACCGTTCTGCCGCGCCAAAATTTTTGTTCTGCGTATTCTTTCAACGTGTGAGGTGAATGGATGCCTACTTCTGTGTCAATTGATTTGACTCCCTGCAATAATCCTTGCTTCTTCAAGCGAGCTATAAAGTCCCAATCTTCTCCAAATCCCAAGTTCTGGTCAAACGGTGCCTTTTCAATGACTCCCCGTCTAAACGCGTCGTGGGTAGGCAAACTTTTCGGGTTTGCATCTAAAGCAAGATTGTATTCTAAATCATTGTCTATTATTGGCTTAAGGAGAAAATTTGCTACCGGGAGTTCTCTTAGTCCGATCATCATTTTCTCGACGGATCTTTTATCTATGAATTTCCAATCTGCATCTACTAAGACGATATATTCGCCCTTCGCCATCCTTACGCCTATGTTTCGCGACTTTGAGGGGCCTCTTTTTCCTTCGAATTCCTCTGCGTGGAGAACTTTGATTGCAAAATCTTTTTCTGTTAGCTTCTTTTGGAGTTTTCCAACTATTCTTAGTGTTTTGTCTGTGGATCCATCGTCAACGAGAACGACCTCGATGGGACGGTAAGTCTGAGAATGCAGGCTTCCGATTAATTCTCCTATGTTTTCTTCCTCGTTCAGACAAGGTATCACTACCGAAAACCATTTGGAAGTACACATCTTAGTTCATTCAGTAGTTTCTGTTTTTCCCGGACATATAACATAGAAACTGTGCGTGTGATAGAGCACATTGTTCTTCGTAGATTATTAGCCTCTTATACCAAGATTTATTAGCTAAAATTCTTATCTTAAAAACAAATTAAAAAAATTATGCGCGCAATTATGAAAATGTACTAATGTGGCGGTTCTTTTGAGAGTTTCCGTTTTGATACCTACGTACAACCGACCTGATAATTTGTCTGAAGTTTTGGATAGTATTTTAAAACAAACAACGAGACCCGACGAAGTCATTGTTGTGGATGATCATACACCCACGAGTAAAATCAGAACAGTATGTCGAGAGCATGCTGCTAACTTTAGGCAGATGAGCATAGACCTGAAATACATCAGAAACCCACGCGAGCGCTCCGTAAATACTGCTCGAAATGTGGGGGTAGAAAAAAGTGAAGGAGACATCATATTCTTCCTTGATGATGATATGATTCCCTTTGAGCATTTTATCCAGGGAATCTTGGATATTTTTGAGAGATACCCGATGGCTCTGGGAGTCCAAGGGTGGATGGTTGACAGAGCAGTCTATCATCACCCTTTGAGCGAAGCCATCAGACGATTCTTCTTACTTTTCTATCATACTACAAATAGTTGCAAATATTTTGAATACCCTTCGACTTTGACAAAAATAATCAACTGTCAACATCTTGATGGAGGATGTTCGGCTTATAGACGTGAAGTGTTTAGTCAATTTAGGTTTGATGAGAATCTTAAGAAATCTTGGAATCTTGGAGATCAATTATTCAGTTACTCAATTTATCAAAAACATCCTCTTTCTCTCTTCATTACACCCAATGCCAAAGTCTTCCATAAAGGTAGTAAAAAAGGTAGAATGACAGGTGTAAGAAGTACTAGGCATGGATATCGATCTCGAAAATATGTGTTAACGGGATCGTTTGGTTTCAAAGGTTTACTGATTTTCTACTGGCAAAATCTTGGATTTTTTGTTATAGATCTCGCAATAAAAGTCTGGAGATATTTTCGTTTATTGGGTCAGAGGTTCTAGGAGAATCTCTTAAAAACAGCCTGCTAACTAGCTTTGATTGAGGTTATGCATTAATAGAATTTGCGATTCCCTCTAGACTATCCATAAATGTGTCTAGTGAAAAGTCTTTCACTACTCTTTTTCTTCCATTTATAGATAATGTTCTAATTTTTTTTTCATCCGACATTAGTTGTAAGATTCTTTCAGCAATTGCCTTCGGATCGCCTTTTCTTACGAAGAGGAGTTCTTTTCCACCATCAAAAATGTCTTCTTTATGAGGATCCCTGCCTATTATCGTAGGTATTCCTGAAGCCATAGCCTCAAAAATGGTTCGATCTAGAGTTTTTTCCCATATTGGAGAAACATTCGTTACAAATACATCTGCGATAGGTAATATCTTCTCTGCTGGCGTTCCTTTCAACAACATAACATTTCTTAATTTCTGATTTTCTACGTACTTTCTAATCTTCTCTTTTTCTACTCCATCTCCAACGAACACAAAAAGTGCTTTTGAAGTTTTCTGGTTGATGATGGGGATGGCTCTAGCTATTATTAGAGGGCCGTTTTTTGGAACCATTCTTCCAAGGAACATGCAAACGATTTTGCCGTCGGGAATTCTTAGTTTCCTTCGAAGCATTCTTCTTTCTCTAACTCGAGGTTTGAAGGTCTTAGTATTAATTCCATTCCATAAAACGGAAGCTCTTTTCTTAGACAGACTCTTTTTTAGGACGCCCTCTAGTTGGTATTCAGCGGTGCAAATTATGCTGTGAACCAAGTTGTACACCAAGAATTCGACAGTTGAGTCAAGGAGGTATCCCAATAAGCTAGTTATTTTATTTCTTGTAGATAGTTCATGAAAGGGTTTTCCCATTTTGAACCTGTCTTCAGAAAATATGGAATGTGTGTGTAGGACAGTCCTCTTTCCTAATGATGCCAGAATACAAATGAAAGCGCTGTAAATGTCATGTGTATAAATGCATTGGACATTGTTTTTCAAGGCAATCTTTCTGGTTAGGGAAGCGCGACGAATTCTATTGACAACTGTTTGGGCTTTCTTCATCGAGGATTGTTGAGGCACTAAAGTCACATTAGGTCTCAATTTAAAGTTGAGGGGCATTTCACTTGGAGCATAAATTAGAAAAACATTGTATCCTCTTCCAGAAAAAAAGGTGACTTCATCAGATATGCATCTTGAAAGTCCTCCTAGATGGGGGAAAGGAAAATTAGTAAATATTATTAATGAATTGCTTTTCATGCCTAACCCTTTATTGCTTTTATAGCACGCGAAATAAACCTATTATGGTTATGATGGCCATTACTAATGAAGTCTTCAACACAATAGGAGAATATTTTTCTTCTTGTCCTAGAATCGAAAATTGACAGCGGTTTGCCTCAAAGAGTTTGGAAAGTGGATTGTTTTGTATATGAAGATTTGGACTATTCCCCAGCGTTTGAGTCTTTTGGATTTAGGCGTTTATTAACGGGGATCATGGAGTGCTACTGTGTTTGAAACGCGATAGAAGGCTCAAAGAAATATTGTTGACAAAATCATTTGAAAAAGAACTTTCAATTATGCGTCAATTACATTTTTCTCGTGATAAGCTTTAACTCTTTTCAGCGATAAGATAGTACCATCCATTCCTCACTTCTCCGTGTATTATCCTTATATTATAATCAACTTTCTTCAAGGTTTTTATTACTTTTGTACCTATGTCCGCGTTATGTATTTCGATTAGTGTTTTTGGTTTGAAAATCCTCAGACTTCTTATTCCGCCCAGAAGTACTCTATTTTCTCCCCCCTCAACGTCTATCTTTATCCAGTCAATTCTGGACAAACCGAACTCTTCAACAATGGTATCCAATGTTTTGGCTGGTACTCTGATTTTTCTTTTGATTTTTTTGTCATGAAGTAATACCGGGTTAACGCTATGCCAACCAGACTCTGCAGCTTCGTATAAATCCACCTGTCTGTTAGCTTCATCGACTGCAACATTAATCGGATGTACGTTTCTTATCGAGTTTATTTTGAGGTTTTTAATAAGATGCATGTAGTTTCGCGGGTGTGCTTCAATGGCTATGACTCTTCCGCGTTTCCCCACGCATCTTGAGGAAAAAATAGTATGCTTCCCTATATGGGCTCCAATGTCTATGACAGTGTCTCCGAGAGTGGGTTTGAAATATTCTGAAAAAAACGGTTCATGGACGCCAAATAGAATAAGATATGAGTCAGCGTCATAGAAAAACATGACTGCATTTAGCTCTTTATTGTAGAAAGCGTAAGATGTTAGGTTAAAGGGCTTTCGGATCAATGTTTCTATTAAGTCATGATATGGTTTTCCTCTAAGAAACGATAAACGCCCAATGTGGAAAAAGACTTTATTAACAATTAACTTCAACCTTCCTATTCTCTTTGTTGGATGTGGATTGTAAAGAGAACTAATGAGTCGTCCCAAACTGACCATTATTTATCATCAATCTATCACAGTTTCCAAAATAATGGCAAACTTTTCACACAATTACTTCTTATAGAACTAAACTTATTTGACCAGGATAAAGGCATTTAGAAGGCCGGTGGGATTCTTTTATTTTATGGCTAGGTAGCTGGTTAGTTAAAGAAAAGAATATTACATCAAGGATGTTCTTAATTCTGCGCCCGCAGCTTCTTTGACTTTAGAATTCCTTCGAGGAAATCCACGGTGGCTTCGCAATTTTCAGGCGAAAATTTTTCATTAATTATCTTATATCCGTTTTCTCCGAGGTGGATGCAAAGTTTTTTGTTTAACAACAGTTTTTCAAGAGTTTTCACCAATTTCTTGACGTTGCGAGAGATTAGAATTCCATTCACTCCATCCTTTATTATCTCTGGGACCCCTCCTACTCTTGTGGCTATTACTGGTTTCTTGAAGCTCATTGCTTCTATTATAACAAGACCTAGCGCCTCATGTTTTGAAAAAAGAATGAATATTTCGCAAGAACGATAGATCGCAGCTAGGTCGACCGACTGATGGAAAGGAATATTGCCAGTGAAGTGAACATTGTCTTCGATGTCGAGTTGTCTGGCATATTTTCTTATTTCTCTTTCGTCGGGGCCTCCACCGACTATTACTAGATCTAGGTTAAATCGCTTACCGGCAAGGATGCTCAACGCCTTTATTATTTTGGAAAATCCTTTGTTAAGATCGAGTCTTCCAACGGATAGAAGAAAACCTCTTTGAGTAATTCCATACTTATTTTTTATTTCCTCGATGTAGGATCGAGGGATTCTCTGATTGGTCAGACTGGGAGTTAACCAGCCATAGATTAGTTTTAGCTTTATCTTGTCAAAACCAAGTTTTTTGGTTTCTCTAAGTGCATACTTTGATGTACAAAGTACTCTTGCGACTCTTCTAGTTAAGATATGTTTCAAAGGAACATCTAACAACTTAAAGGGCCAAAAATGTGGATAGGCTGCGCGCTGGCGACCATCGAAGGTGACGACTACCTTTCTATTAGATACTATGCCTGCAATTATTGAAGCCTGAGCTGGAATATAGCAATGTGCATGGATCAGATCAATTCTATATTTCTTTACTAACCTTATAATTTCGAAAGAGATAAACAAGATCGCGGGAAATCTTATCTTAAGGAGGAAAAATGGCACACCTATTTTACAGATATCAATTCCATTTTCAGTTTTCAAACATGGTTTAGTTGGAGGAAGCCAAGCCAAAATCATTGGTTTGTGTTGTCTTTTGGAAAGACATTGGCATAAATCATATATGTGACGTTGCATGCCGCCTGATTCGTTTAAGGCAAAATAGTTGTATACCTCAAGAACTCTCATCTTACATCTCTCATATAGAAGCTAGGAGCAATTGCGAATAAATGTTGTATGGACTTTGATAAATGGAGAAAATTATTTGGATAAAAGTATAATTCATACGTTTGTGGTTACCTAATAATAGATGTATAGAGGATCATGGAGGCTATCAGATGTTTGTTTCCGTCATCTTTCCAGTCTACGATGAAGTGGGGGGTGTTGGGGAGATTGTGGAGAACACAGTAAAGGTTCTTTTGGATCAAAAGATCAAAGGAGAGATCGTCATCGTAGATGACGGAAGCGCAGATGGGACAGGTGAAGTTGCGGGCACTCTATCGAAAAAGTATAAGAATGTCAAGGCGGTGCATCACAGGAGGAATCTTGGCAAGACCGCTGCTATCGAGACTGGTCTCAAAGCCTCAAAAGGTGATGTGGTTTTTATCATTGATGCAGATCTGCAGTATTCGCCGGAGGATATTCCTAGGTTTCTGAAGTTGATCGAGGAAGGCTACGATGTGGTTAATGGTTGGAGGAGGGAGAGGAAGGACTCGTTTGGTAGGAGATTCTTCTCCAGAGTGTACAATTTTATGACTAATGCTGTCACCGGGCTTCGCCTCCACGACATCGACTGCGGCTTCAAGGCATTTAAGAGAGAGGCCCTTGAGGATGTCGTCTTCTTGGGGGATATGCACCGCTATATTCTGGCTGTGTTGAATGATCAGAAGTTCAGGATCGGTGAGGTGGAGGTTCAGCACTTTTCGAGGAGGTTTGGGCAGACGAAGTATGGTTATATGCGGCTCATGAGGGGCTTCTTCGAGTTGATCTCGACGAAGATGCGGTCGCTGTTCCTGAGCTCTCCCATGCTCTTCTTCGGTTTTTCAGGCCTTATCATGATGTTTATCGGTTTCCTCATAAGCCTCTACATCTTGATTGTGTTCCTGATGACCGGATCCGTTTCTCCTCACATACCTCTGCTGACATTGGGGGTCCTTCTGTTGATCACGGGATTGCAGTCCTTCGCTTTGGGCTTCGTAGCCGATACGATAAACTATCTTCGGAAGGAGTTGTTGAAGGAGATCGAGAAAAGAGAGAAAGGTTAAATTCATAAGGGATTCTATGGGAATGAACTTCATAAAAAAATGGTGGTTGAGATGGAAGCTTGGATGGTTTGGGCACTCATAGTCATGGTCTCCCTCGTCGGGGCCTGTGGCAACATACTCTGGAAGTTGGCCAGCAACAATATAGGTCAGATCTCATGGGACAAGCTCCTCGACATAATATGGGACATCAAGACCATTCTCACTCCGCTTGTCTTCACCGCTCTTTTCCTCATGTTTCTCGGCCGCTTCGCCAGTATCGTCCCAGTCGGCTACATGGGAGCCACACAGTTGGCAACCTTCGTAACGATACTGACTTTGGTCTTCACGGCGGTCCTCGACGCATTGTTCTTGAAGTCTAAGTATCCTGTGGAGGTTTGGGGCGGGGTCATCGTCGGACTCCTAGCCATATATCTCATCAGTAGAGGTCTC
>Ga0136653_10000857_pt1 | contig 16218 bp, 12 predicted proteins | sample LakKivw275mmetaG_FD_94866 | JGI IMG/M metagenome (GOLD analysis project Ga0136653, IMG submission 94866) | Anoxic lake water microbial communities from Lake Kivu, Rwanda to study Microbial Dark Matter (Phase II) - Lake Kivu water 275m metaG... | ecosystem: Environmental > Aquatic > Freshwater >...
CTCTTCGACCACATCCTCGTGAGTCAGCGACTCTCACTTGGTCTCGTCGTGGCCGGGGTTGAGAGTCAGCTGCTGGAAGCCGAGCGCAGACAGCGCGGAGGTCACCCGGAAGGCTACCCGCGTTCCGACCACGCCCCGGTCTGGGCAACGTTCGAACTCCCGTCTTCCACCTGACCGTTCAGCAGGCAGAGCGTATCGCGCGCCGCCGGGTTGAACTTGACACGTCCCCGGAGCACGGTGATAATAGTAGCGTGATCGGTAGGCGAAAGGAGCAAACGATGCGCAAAGCACTGGTACTGTCACTCACGTTCGTGGTTGCGGTGGTCTTCTTTGCCTCCTGCAGGAAGCAGGACATCGACAAGGACAAGGCTGCGGTTCGTGCCCTGGTGGAGGGCGATACTACGCATTTCAAATCCGGCACTGCGGGTGACTCGACCGAGAACGGCGTGGCGGCCGACGATACGACCATGGGAGTCTGGTGGCGTGGTCCGCAGACGCACGACTCTACCGCGACCATTGAGGTTCACGTCGATGGCGACTCGGCCTGGGTCGCTTGGCACCAGCACAACTACGGCGAGATAATCCACTGGGTTAAGACCAGTGACACGACCGCAGCGAAGTGGACCAAGCCCCTTCAGGAGGCGGTGCAGCTGAACGCCGTGTACATGCGTGAGGGAAAAGACACGGACGCCGACCGAGGCTGGAAGCTGAAGAAGATATCGCTTGCCTACGGGGAATCGGAGACTACGACCTCAGTGCGAATCGACTCGCTGAAGATCCACAGCTCGCTGCGTGACATCCTGATCGTCGACCCGCTCAGTACGTACTACTGGACTGATAGCCTGGTCACATTCACGCCGGGCGAGAAGCTCGACATCAAGCTGTACACGAACGTCACCGATGGGTACGCGTGGCTGCATGCGTTCTGGCTCTGGCTGTTCGTGCGGTCACCGTTCGAGTACCAGGGTGACGGGGTCTATGCCGGGACATGGAACGCCCAGGTCATACCTGGGCTCAGATTCGCCATCTTTGACCTCATGACTAGGGGCACTCTGATGGACCATGACGCGCCCTATGACTACAGCGGTTGGCTCCTGCCGTACATGATAGAGACGGCGGACTAGACTGGTCTCGAGAGACTGAACGCGGGGCGGCCTCCTGCCGCCCCCGTGCGTTATACACTACGGTCCATAGGTAATGATCACCGTTTGAATCGGCCCGGGAGGTTGGTCCTGCAGCCGGGACAGCAATGGATAGAGCTATTCGTAGGGTAGGCCGGGGAGCGATTCAGCGAGCGATCGGGCGAGTAACGGTCAGAGCTGTGAATAGGATAGCGAGGTCGGCGACTCAGGACGCAACGGTCGGAGCGGCTCCGAGAGCAACAGACTGCGCTACGAGGAGAATGACTCGGAGAGCAGGCTGGACCACAATCAGCCACGCGATTCCGGCCGCAGTGGTCTGAGCGGCAGCCAGAGCAACGGCTCGGGCGGCGGTGGGAACGACGTAGAAGACAACTTGGGCAACAACCGGGAGAGCCATGGAGGGGATGAGGGAGGGGAGTTTATACGAGGACGAATAAGTACTTGTGAAGGCTGGATTTAGGGCGGCTTGAGTCTCGGTGAGGTTGTATCCTGAGTCTAAACTCCCGCCGTGGGCCAGGAGATGAGGGGGGTCGTCATCGTCCTGTTCGTCCAGATAGTCATTGACGGCTTGGATTGACAACAGCGGCGCAAGTAGATTCTCCCGTTGATGCGCGGGCAGCATTGGAGCCTTCGGTCGGTGCTGCTCTCACTTGGCTATCCACCCTCCGCGTGAAGCGTGGGTTCTCAGCAGATGAGGTACACGGGCAGGCGCAGGCCGGGGTGCTGCCGGGTAGCCGCGCTACGGCTCGATGCCGAGTTGGTATCCGGTGTTGTCGTCCATCCCAAGCTCGACGTAGGTCTGGCTGGGATTGACTGTCACACTGAGCAGCGCCGTGTCGGGCAGGGCGGTCCGGCCAAGGTCGAACGTGAACTCAGCCTGGTGACCGACTTCGATCAGGCTCCTGGCGATGGCCTGCGCTATGGAATCTCCTTCGGCTTTGAGCACTGCCCACGTCGGATACGGTCTCCACGGTCCCAACCTGGCCGGCGTAGCCGCCGTCCCGTGGTTTGTTGCCCAGGCCCTGACAAGTCTGTTGGCCGGTTCAAAGCGCACGCTGTCCACGTTCAGGTCGGGACGTTCGGGCGCTCCCGCTTCGTGAATGAATACAGGTCTGACGTCTAGAGCCACCCGCAGCCATCCGTCATCCGCCACGCTCGGTTCGAAGATGGGCGTAGCGCTCGAGTAGGCCAGCGACTCAGCGGACAGCCTGTTTGTTCTGACAGGTAGTTTCACCTCGATGCTCTGCTTCACGTCGCCATCCCGCCAGCACACCCAGGTACGTTTCCTCATCTCTGTGGTGTCCTCGAACTCGTAGATCCGCGTGTGATTGTCCACCGCATTGCCGCCATGCACCACTGACCGATTGAACCATCTGCTGGTGAGCTGCGCCGTGGTCTGCTCAAACGAGTAGAAAGCAGGGTTCCGGTGGAAGTCAGCAGCGTTGAGCATCGAGTAGTAGCCAAAGCTGCCGAGGTCGTTGAATATCCACCAGCAGGCCCGGTCGTACCCACCACCAGGAAGAGCCTGCGAGGCTAATGAACGGACACACATCTGGTTCAGGTTTCGTGCGGCTTGCTCGTTGGCCGGTGACAGAGTGTCTCCAGAGCTGGCCCAGCCCATTTCAGTGTTCCACAGCTCAGCCGGGCGGTCTGCGGCTTCCATGATAGCGTGCAGGGTCTCGGCATCGGCTTCGAACGTGTCGGGGTAGAACTCGCGCCCCCACCACCAATGAACGTAGGGATGGACCGAGACGCCGTCCCAGAATGCGCCGGGCCCGCCCGGCGCCGTCGTAATCTCGTAGCACGTGCGCAGCCACTCCTTGCCCGCGACGAAGTTGTGGGCAGTATCGAAGTCACTGACTTGGTGGAGCGCGCCGACCAGCACCCGGTCACTCTCGTGGCCGGACACCGCCCGGACAACCGAGTCGGTTACCCAACACAACCGCACGTACAGCGAACACAGGCCTCTCGCATTCCGTACGTGATAGCCTGTGTCGATGTTCGGATAACGCCACCAACCGGAGCCCCAGTTGCCGTCATTGCACTCGTCCGGCTCAATCACAGTGGTGTCGTTCAGGTTGCCCTCGTTCCAGCACTCCCACGTGTGTACGCTGTTCCCGTATCGTTTCACAATGGTGTCCACGAACTTGGCCCAGTAGTTGTCGTCGCCCGACGCCCAGAGCCCGCGAGGCGGACAATAGTGACTGGTGTCACGACCGACGGAATCTCGGGCTGCCTCATTGTTGATGCGGCTACTGACCCAGTCCGGGCAGCCGACGAGCGTTCCTACTACCTCGGCTCCGGCGGAGTCACAGAACCACGCTCGCCTGCGGTCTGGGCCGGCAAAGTCAAAGCAGCCCGGCGCGGTCTCAATCTGTGGCCAATTGAACTCCATTGGAATCAACTTCAGGCCGGCCTCACGTGCTCGTGCCAGCCACGTGTTGCACCAGGCGACATCCCATTCCGAGAGCATTGACGCCTTGGCGCCGCAGAAGTTATCCGCCACCGTGTCCATCCGACCCAGGACTCGACAGGCGAGGTCACCGCCGTCCGGCGTCGGCCCGTCCGGCACCAGCATTGCTCCATATGGATAGGGGTCGCCACCGTTCCAATAGTACTCGAGTGAATCCGACCCTCCTCTGGTGAACCGGATGGTTAGGGTCTTCCCCTTCGTGAATGCAACCTGCGTGTTCCAGTTCTGGAATTTCACCCAGCTCTCGTTTCGGACCTGTGTTCCGATGCTCCACATCACCTCGCGGTCATTCAACCACACGCCCGCGCGGTATGCGTCGCCGTGCCCACTTGCTTCCACAAATAGCTCCACGTAGCTCAGGCTGTCGAAGTTGCAGATCACCGTCTGTGAGACTGTGTCTTCGTGTCCTGCCCAGGCAGACCAGCGTGCATTGACCGGGTCGACATGGTACGCAGGAACTTGAGCACATACTCCGATGACAACCACCACCAGCGCCACCGCCGCCCACCGGATTCGTCTGGATGCATCCGCGGGCGACGAGTGCCGATTGTCACGCGTGATTCCGCCGGGAGCAAGTCTGTCTGGGACAGGTACGGTCAATGGTCTGGTCATTCCATCCAGTCTAGGCTGGAGCTGACCCGTGTCAAAACCGCCTTCCGACAGGGCAACGAGCAGTTTTCGGCGTTTGACGCGAGAAGCTGTCTGGATATACTCAGGCAAATGAAGTGCGAGGTCCCTCCCGGCGGGATTGGCACAACCCGACGCTCCACGGTCAAGAGACCCGGTAGGTTTGGTTCGCCCTTGTGAAGCGTCTGCTGCTGATTGACGGACACTCGGTCATCTACCGTAGTTTCTTCGCTTTCGTCCGCAATCCTCTCCGGAATTCCTCGGGGTTCAACACGTCCGCAGTGTATGGCTTCGCCCAGACTCTGAAGAAGCTTCTCAAGGAGCTGAAGCCGCGCTACTGCGCGGTTGTGTACGATGCACCGGGGCGGACGTTCCGGGACGAGAAGTTCAGCGAGTACAAGATGCAGCGGCCGCCCGCGCCCGAGGAACTGCCGCCTCAGATTCCGGTCGTGAAGAAGATGGTTCGGGCTTGGGGGATTGAGAGCTTCGAGGTCCCCGGGGTCGAGGCAGATGATGTGCTGGCGACTCTGGTGCGGAGATTCGAGGAGCCGGGGTTGAGTGTGACGATTGCGACGTCTGACAAGGACCTGCTCCAGCTTGTCCGGGAAGGGGTGACTGTGTATGACCCGTGGAAGGAGAAGCGGTTCGGCCCGGATGACGTCAGAGAGAAGTTGGGCGTAGGCCCGGAACTGGTACCTGACCTGCTGGCGTTGAGTGGGGATACAATTGACAACATTCCGGGAGTGCCCGGTGTCGGACCCAAGCGGGCAAGGGAGATGCTCTCGCGCTGGGGCTCGTTTGATGCGGCGCTGAAACACGACGCCCGGGTTCGTGAGCACGCGGACATTGCCCAACTCAGCCGGGAATTGGCCGAGGTCAAGGTCGACGTGGATGTGCCGGTCGAGCTCGAGAACTTGAAGCTGAGAGCACCCGATGCGGTCACGCTGCAGGCTATCTTCACCGAGATGGAATTTCGCGGGCTGGCGGCTGAGGTCACGCCGCCCGCACAGGTTGAGGTCAAGGTTGAGGTTGAGCTTGATACGAGTTCGCTTAGGAAAGCGGGCAGGTTCGGTCTTTGTCTTGAGCCGGGTCGCGGGCTTTGGGTGAGCATCGAGCCGGGCGCAGTTGCGTTGGTGCAGGATCCGGATACACAGAAGGCGCTGTTGTCGGATGCCGGTTTGCTGAAGGTCGGATTCGAACTCAAGGAGCAGCTGAAGGCCGCGCACCAAGTAGGTCTGGGCATGACCGGGCCTCTGTTCGATGTCGGAGTCGCGGCGTGGCTTTCTGACCCGAGCCGCCGAACGTTCACTCCCGAGGAAGTGATTCTCCAGGTGCTCGGCAACCGCGTGCCTCCGCTGCCGACCGAGGCGCGGGCGGCGCACGTGCTGACCGTGTTCCGGGCGCTTGAGCCGCAGTTGTTGGCCATGGGGCTTGGCGACGTAGCGACCGAGCTCGAGATGCCGCTGGTGCCGGTTCTGGCCGCGATGGAGGAACGTGGCATCAAGGTAGACCTCAACGGACTCAGCCGTCTGGAAGTGCAGCTGAGGCAGGACCTGAAGGTGATTGAACAGCACGTGTACCGACTGGCCGGGCGCGAGTTCAACATCGGCTCACCTAAGCAACTGGGTGCCGTGCTGTTCGATGAGCTGAAGCTGCCCCACGGAAAGCGGACCAAGACCGGCTACTCAACCAGCGTAGGCATCCTGAGTGAACTGGCGCCCAAGAATGAGATTGTGCGCGAGGTGCTGAGGTACCGTGAGTTGACCAAGCTATGTAACACCTACCTTGAGCCATTGCGTCTCGCTGCAAGCGGGAGGACGCACCGGGTGCACGCGACGTTCAATCAGACCGGGACCGCTACCGGTCGTCTGTCATCGTCTGACCCGAACCTCCAGAACATCCCGATAAGGACCGACTTGGGCAAGCGGATACGAAGTGCTTTCGTCGCCGAGCCCGGCCATGTGCTGGTCTCGGCCGACTACTCACAGATCGAGCTGCGGGTGCTGGCCCACCTATCCGTGGACGAGGAGCTGGCTGAGGCGTTCAGGCGCGGCGAGGACATCCATGCCCGAACCGCGGCAGCGATCCTCCGGAAGGATATCGCGGACGTGAAGCCTGAGGACCGACGTTTAGCCAAGGTTGTGAACTACGGACTTGTTTATGGCATGGGTGACTACGGGCTGTCGTCGCGGGCCGAGATTCCGATTCAGCAGGCCCGGGCGTTTCTTGGCGAGTACATGGCAAGGTTTTCCGGTGTAGCGAGGTGGCGGGACCAGATCATTGAGGAGGCCAGGCAGGACGGGTGCGTGCGGACAATATCAGGTCGGGTGAGACCGACGCTCGGCATATCCGACTCGAACCGAGCCGTGTCTGAGGCAACCAAGCGATACGCCATTAATGCGCCGGTGCAGGGCTCGGCCGCGGACATCATCAAGAGCGCGATGCTCAGGCTGGAGGATCGGCTGAGCGACGGCGGGTTTGGTGTCGGCATGATTCTGCAAGTGCACGATGAGTTGGTGTTCGAGGTTCCTGAGACGAGGCTCGATGAGGCGCGGGAGGTGATTCGAAGCGGGATGGAGAATGCCTGGAATCTGACCGTACCGCTGAAGGTGGAGATCGGGGCTGGCCGGAGTTGGGGAGAGGCGCACTGATGGGAACGAAGCAAGGTCAGAGGTCAGAGGTCGGGTGTCAGAAGGCTGCTCCACATGTGCAATCTGCGGATAGACGATCCGTGAAGCGACGCGTGATGTTTTGCCTTGGGACAAGACCTGAGGCGATCAAGCTGTCGCCGGTCATTCGCGAACTGTCCCGGCGGCCGAGCGAGTTTCAGCCGCTGGTGCTCGTGACCGCTCAGCACCGGCAAATGCTGGACCAGGTCTTGAGCGCGTTCGACATCAGACCGGACTACGACCTTGACCTGATGCGGCCCGGTCAGTCGCTGGCTGACTTGACCGTCGGTGTACTGCGTGGGGTTGAACGGGTGCTGCGACGGGTTCGGCCCGACATCGTGATGGTGCAGGGTGACACCACGAGCGCCCTCGGGGCGACGCTGGCGGCGTTCTACCAGCGAATCCCCGTGGGACACGTCGAGGCGGGCCTCCGGACGCGCGACAAGTACTCACCCTACCCGGAAGAGATGAATCGGCGTCTTGTCGGCAGCCTTGCTGACCGGCATTTCGCGCCGACCCAAACGGCAAGGGAGAACTTACTTCGGGAGGGTGTGCCGCGGGGCCACATCCGCGTGACCGGCAATACCGTTGTTGATGCTCTCAAGACAATACGTAGGAGCAAGCTTGCCTGGCACGTTCCGGTGCTAGACAAGATTGCACCGGGACAGCGCGTGATTCTGGTAACTGCTCACCGACGAGAGAGCTTCGGGCCAGCGTTTGAGAGCATTTGTCACGCCCTACGGCTGATCGTCGAGCGGAACCCTGACGTGGAGATCGTATACCCGGTACACCTCAACCCGAACGTGCGCAAGCCAGTGCGTGCAATACTGGCTGGAGTACCTAGAGTACGTCTGATCGAACCGCTCGAGTATTTGCCTTTCGTCCGACTGATGGAACGTTCGTACGTCATTCTCACAGATTCCGGCGGGATTCAAGAGGAAGCGCCGGCGCTGGGCAGGCCGGTGCTGGTGATGCGTGACGTGACCGAACGGCCCGAGGCGATTGAAGCAGGGACCGCAAAACTGGTCGGCACTGAGCCCCGAGCGATTGTATCCGCGACTGAGCGGCTGCTACGGTTCGGTGCTGTCTATCGGAAGATGACCCGCGCTCGGAACCCCTTCGGCGACGGCCGCGCGTCAGCCCGAATCGCAGCGGTGCTTCGCCGTTTCGCGCCAGCCGCGGCGAATTGACTTTGGTCGTCGATTCCCTAGACTTCCACCGTGAATAGACTAGTCAAGTACCTCACCATTGTCCTTAAGTGGCGTCGCTTTGTCTTCTGGAATACTGCAGTTCTCACGGCCATAGCGGTTGTCGTTAGTTTCATCCTGCCTCCGCGCTATACGGCTACGGCCCAGCTTCTGCCGCCCAGCGACGAAGGTGATATCTTCGGAATTACCAGTCTGCTGGGTGGAGGGGCAAGCGGCTTGAGCAAGCTCAAGGCGGGTCTCACTGGAGCGACTACATCTTCCGACCTGATGATTGGTATTCTCTCCAGCCGCACTGTGATGCAGCATGTTGCCGAGCGGTGCAGCATCGCCCAGCACTATCGCATACGAAGACCGAGCCCGGAGAAGTCCGTGCGCCAACTCAAGGGCATGACAAAGTTCGCTGCCTCCGATGACGGCATAGTCAAGATAGCCGTTGAAGCGGACACCCGGGAGTTTGCTTCCCGGCTCGCGAATGCCTTCGTTGCGGAACTCGACAGCTTCCTGCGCTACTCCAACATCAGTCGCGGTCACAACATGAGGCTCTTTATCGAGAAGCGCCTCGGTCAGATGGATACGAGCTTTGCGGCTGCCAGCGAGTCACTGAGGGCATTCCAGGAAGCCAACAGAGTCACCGTGGTGGAGGATGAGACGAAGGCGGCCATAGATGCGTATGCGAAGATGAAGTCGGAGTTGAGCCTGCAGGAGGCAGAGTACGAAGCTGCCAGGTCCGGTGCAAGTGATTCGAACCCGTATGTCGACAACCTGCGTCGGCAGATTGCGGCCTCGCGCGAAGAACTGGGCAAGCTAGAGCATGGCGGGGGCGTGAAAGGTTTCGGTGTCGGTTTCGGAGTATCGTTCGAGCACCTGCCGGTCGTTGCGGCTCAGTTTGCCCGCAAATACATGGACTTCAAGGTCCAGGAGGAAGCCTACGCCACGCTCTACCAGCAGTATGAATACGCCAGGGTGCTTGAGGCCCGCGATGCCCCAACGCTGACGGTATTGGACTATGCTCAGCCCCCTGAAAGGAAGAGTTTTCCTCGCAGAACGGTTATCGTCGGCGCGGTGTTCATTTTCAGCCTCCTGGCCGGAATCGCGTTCGCGTTTGTCGGTGAGTACTTTGCCTTCATCAGGGGGGCACGACCGGAGGAGTATCAAGGCTGGCGCGACATCGCCAGTGAGTTTGCCAGACCATTTCGCGGTCGCCGTATCTCGTCTCCGCCAAAGCCCTGACGAGTCGGATGAACACGGAGGTCAGGTTTGACCGTGACCATCCGGGGTCGGTTACCAGACGTGTCGCCAGGAACACCGCATATCTTGCGATTGCTGACGTGGCCAGCAAGGTCATGGTATTCTTCTTCCACGTTCTGGCGGCCCGCCGCCTTGGCGTGGAGAGGTACGGCGTTCTATCATTTGCCGTGGCGTTCACGACCATGCTCGGTGTACTCACCGACCTGGGCCTCGGAACCATCGCAACTCGCGAGATAGCGAGAGACGCCGGGCGGGCACGTCCGCAAGTCAGTGACGCGCTGACGATCAGACTCGTCGCGTCAGTCATTGTCATCGCGGCAATCGCGGTGCTGGCGAACGTTCTCGGTTATCCAGCGGCGACGGTTCGAGTGGTATACATCTGCAGCGTGTGCGTGCTGACCAACGCTGTAGCCTCCTTCTTCTGCGCTGTGTTTCAGGGCTTCGAGCGGATGGAATGGCTGGCGCTTAACCGGGGAGTACAGACGGCGGTTCTCGTCGCCGGTGCGTTTCTGCTTTCGCTTGGGGACGCGGTTACGGAGCGATACGCGCTTCTCTTCGTCGTTGCTGGCATGGTCGCGGTCGTACTGGCTGGCATCAACGCCGTGCCACTGCTTGGGCGCTTTGATCTTGGCTTCTCAATTGGCCACTGGTGGAAGACCCTTCGAGCATCAGTCCCCGTCGGCCTGGCAACCGTATTCACGATGTTCTACTACTGGATCGGCACCACGGTGCTCTCCAAGATGGCTGGAGACGTCGCGGTTGGCAGCTACAGCGCTGCTTTCCGTGTGGCCAATGGCCTCGCATTCATGGGCTTTGCGTTTGCCGGTGCTATCTTCCCTTTGTTCTCTCGCCTCTTCGGAAGCAGTTCGGAGCGCCTGGCACGCGCCGTGGAGTTGTCGGTCAAGTACTGGTCATGCTGGCACTTCCGGTGGCGGCGTTCGGCGTTTTGTTTGGCACGCAGGTCGTGTTGCTGGTCTACGGGCGCGAATACTCAGCAGCGGCGCCGGTGCTTCGCCTGCTAGTGTGCTGGGGGGCGATCGCCTCTCTGAACTCACTCCTGAGTTACTATCTGATTTCTGCGGGCCGATCCGGGATGGTCACGGTGCAGACTGGCATTTCTCTGGCGGTCAATCTAGGTCTCAACCTCGCTCTGATACCGGTTCTGGGCGCAGTGGGATCGGCTTTGGCGATTGCCGCCGCTGAGGCAACGGGTCTTGTCTATCTGGTGATGTCGTATTCCAGAACGCCTCAGCACGCAAAGGCCTACCCGGTAATCAGTGGCGTGCTGCGCGTGCTGGTGGCTCTGGCGGTTGCGGTTGCAGGAGCTGCCGGAGTCGCGGCGTGGAACTGGGTGGCCGGTCTGGCCGTGGGCGTGACCGTCTACTTCTTGTTTCTTTTCGCCACCCGAGCGCTGGGCAGCCAGGACATAAAGATACTGCGTCCTTTGTTCGTCGGCAACCCGGGATGAGTCGATTCTCTTCTGGATTGCTGCACCGCGCGGGTCTGCGGTGGTTTCTGGTCTGCGAACTGCTCTGCGTGGGCGGTTTCTTTGCATTCCTCGGCCTCGGCAACACACGCCTAGCGCTGGTCTCTTTGCTCGGACCGTTCCAGGTGCTTGCGTGGGTAGTCGCGCTCAAGGACAGCTCTTATGCGCTGGCGTTGTTCGCCGCGCTGCTTCCCGCAGCAGGAATCGAACTGCTCCCCGCTCCCTATCGTCAGTACGTGTACCTCCCCGTGACAATACTCCTACTCGTCTTGGTGACCCGGGACTTCGCAGCAGGAGGAGTGGGAGTAGAGCGGAGGTTACTGGACACGCGGGACACTATTCCGATGGTCCTACTGGGAGCATCGTTGTTGCTGTCCACTGCTAGTGCCATTGGTCATGGGTGGACCAACGAGAATCTTTGGAATCAGGTTATGCTCTTGGTTGAGTCGATGGCTATTCTATACTTCTTTGCCATAGCTCCGAGGACGATAACAGAAGTCCGCAATATTGTCCTGACATTCTGTATTGCCCTATCCGTGGCCGTCGCATTCGCGCGCCTGCTTTCCGGGTTGGGCGACGGTTCCGGGATTCTGGTGGGCGGAATCACAAGCAAGGGTGGACTCAACGTTCTCGGCGCCTTCCTTTCTTGCGGAGCCGCTCTGCTGCTGGGTATCCTCCTGCAGACAGACAGAATGCCGAATCGTGTCATGCTGTTGTTTCTCATGGGCGTTGTGCTGAGTACGTTGGTGCTGACGAAATCGCGTGGCGCGTGGCTTGGGCTCGGTGCAGCCGTGCTGTATGCGCTGTTGCGGGTGAAGTCCAGCTGGCTACGGGTGGTGGTCGTGCTCGCCGCATTGATGCTTCTTGGCGTTGGTTCGCTGCGTGAGATCCTGTTGTCGCGAGCGAGTGAGACATCGGAAGGCGACCCTTCGTTCCTTGGGCGCGTAGTTCTATGGTTCTACGCGTGGAAGGTCATCAAGACAAACTGGCTGTTGGGTGTTGGTTTTGACAATTTCAGATACGTAAAGCACTTCTTCGGGTATCCCGAGGCGATGTCGTACAGCATCCGTTTTCACACACACAACATCTTCCTGGAGATGCTCACGGACCTGGGCATTCTTGGCTTTGTGGGTGCCGGTTGGTTGTACGTGCGCACGCTGTTCCGTCTGGATCGGGTTGTCCGCGCAAAAGGCCCGGAAAGCTGGGCACTCTCACTCGGGTTGGGAGCCGCTCTGTTGACCTTCGGAGCTCACGGTCTGTTCGACTTTGTCATCTGGCAGTCCGGTGCACTGTCTTTGCTCGGCGTCCTACTGGGATTGGGGATAAGCGCGAGCCGACTGGTGCAGACCGGTACCACTCGGGCAGGCCGCGTCGCGTGAAGCTCGCCCACTCGTGTGTCTACCAGTTGACCAGATGGGCCGTCCTATGGTGGCGCATTGCCTCTGGCGGAGGGAGTAGTCGGGTTGCTTTTGCACCAACCGCATGATGAGAGCAGGCGGATGACCGCGAAGCTGGACTAGTCCTGGGTATGCGGATCGGTGTGGATGCAATTGCCCTTGACGCGGCTGGTGCCGGCGTGTCACGATACGTGCGGGAAATACTGGTGGCCATGATGGCGGGCTCTCCTGATGACGAATTCGTGCTCTACTCGTGGCAACCGATTCACGTGCCGGTTGCCAGCGGGAATTGGCGCACCCGCGTTGGCCGTGCCGCGCGGTACTCTGCACCCGGGAGGTGGCTGAGGGACACGCTACCGAGGATGGTGGCCGAGGACAATGTCGACGTGTTCTGGGGGCAAAACACGGTTGTGCCTCTGCGACTGCTGCGTCCCTGTCGCAGAGTTCTGACGGTTCACGACGTCAGCGGATTCGTAGTCCCCTACACGATGGAACTGGCGGGCCGGACATCCTGGCATTTCGACTTCCGGGCTGCGATCCGTGCTGCGGATGCAACTATAGCAGTATCTGCCGCGACGGCTCGCCTGCTTTGGCGGCTACTGGGCGTTCCGTGTGAGCGTATAGCCGTTATTTACGAAGGTTGCTCGAACCGTCTGACTGCGACCAAAACAGCCGACGCTGACAGAGATGTCATTGCCCGCCTTGGCGTACCTGGCGAGTTCTTGCTTACTGTTGGGACCCTGGAGCCTCGTAAAGACCACGCCACACTGCTTGAGGTGATTCGGTCGGAGAGTTGTTTTCCGCCCGTAGTGATAGCGGGTGCTGTCGGCTGGAACAGCCGCAGGATTCTCAAACTCGTGCGTGAAGCTGAGCGTGACGGCCGGGCGCTGTACCTCGGGCGCGTGAACGACGACGAGTTGGCGGCCCTCTACCGTTCCGCACGCGTCATGGTGTATCCCTCGCTGTATGAGGGTTTTGGCCTGCCGGTGCTTGAGGCAATGGCCTGCGGGTGTCCGGTTCTGTGCAGCTGGTCATCCAGCATGCCCGAAGTCGGGGGAAGGGCGGCATGCTACTTCCGTCCGCGGAACCCACGTGATTTGGCCGAAAAGCTGAAGAGTCTTTTGGGCGACGACCGTCGATTGGGCGACATGAGGTCGCAAGGAGTGGCGCGGGCAGCCATGTTCAGCTTTGGCAGGGCAGCAGAGGAGACGCTCCACGTGCTGCACGGTTCGACACAACCGCGCCGACCTGGTGGCCGACCGCTTTGGGCCGCTGTCGGCGAAAGCCCCGGGTGATTCGCGAGCCGGTGCAACCTCAGTCCGGGGTCACGTCAGTCCGGCAGCGCACTCGTAGATTGTGCTGGCTGTGCGTTCCCATGTGAACCGGGCCGCCCGACCGAGAGCGGCTTTGCCGAGCTGGGTCGCCAAGCTGGGCCTGTCAAGAAGTGTCTGCAACTTGTCTGCGATATCATTGACTGAGTACGGGTCAAAGAGGAGCGCTGCTTCTCCGGCGACCTCCGGCAGGCTCGATGTCAGGCTGCATGCCACAGCCGCACCGTGGAGCATGGCCTCGAGAATCGGCAGGCCGAACCCCTCGTAAACCGACGGACAGGCTAGCAGCCGGCAGTGCCGGTACAGGCTGGACAACTGGGTGTCCGAGACTCCACTAAGCAGGATGACGCGCGATTCGAGGCCGTCAGCTCTGATCGCATGCACGGCACGAGCGAGTTGCTCATTGCTCCCTGACCCGACCAAGACAAGTTTGAGGTTCACTTCGGCGCGCACCCGCCTGAACGAGTGAATGAGGCGGATTACGTTCTTGTGCGGGGCGTGGCTCCCTACGTATAGGACAAAAGGGGCGAATCGTCTGGCCCAATCGGTTTCCTCGTCGCAGGGCGAGATGCCCGGGCCACAAAAGGCGACCGTGGTTCGCCGACTGGGCAGCAGCCTCATTGATGTGAGATCGTCCATTGTGGAGCGTGAATCCGCGACGATCCTGTCAGCGAGGCGTAGAGATTGGAGCCCGGCCAGGAATGACGCCTTTTCCTTGACCGGGTTCAGCCTCCGAGCCTTTAGCGGAGTCAGGTCATGCACAACTGCTATCGTCGGTATCGCTGCAGGGACGGCGACCGTCGGCGTCAGGCAGAGTAGCACGTCGTAGTCCGCTCTGCAGTATGCTCTCAGACGCGTCAGTACCCACAGTACCCTTCGCACGGGGTATCTCACGCCCTTTGGTATGGCAACGGTACGTCCATACTGAGAGAAGAGGAGGGGGTCGGGTGTGAGTACGGTGAGATCGCAATGCTTCGCGAGTTGAGGGATGACCCTGCGTATGTAGAGCGCGATCCCAGCATTGGCGCAGGTATCGAACGGGGCGCTCACCAGCATCTTCATCGCTTCGTGCAATTGTACATGTCGTACTGCGGACCGCAAGGATGCAACGGCTTGGTTGGGTCACCGTTCGCAATCGGTTCGCTCTCTTCGGTTCTTGGGTACCGTCGGACCTGCCGCATTCGGGTTCTTGTGCTGAGCCGACTGTATCTCAGTCAGCGATTCTTGTCATTTCTGGCCTGAAGAGCGGCAATCTGGTCAAGAAGCAAGGACTCGACCGCGGCGACGTTGCGAGGGGCGTCGAAGCGTTCCACAACGTAGGCACGAGCGTTCTCGGACAGTCGCTGATACAACATCGTATCGTTGAGGAGGCGGACTATTGCGTTGGCCAAGGCTTCTGAGTCACGTTCCGGCACGAGGATACCAGCCTGGCCGTCGGGTACGAATTCCGAGATGGATCCCGAGAGGGTCGAAACAACGGGCGTCCCGCACGCCATGCTCTGGATGTTCACCATGCCCGCTTGTTCTGTCCATCGTCTGGTCGCCACCGAAGGCGACACCGTCGCGCGCGCAGCACGGAAATAGGGCGGAAGTGCCTGATTCTCGACTGTGCCGAGGAGGTGGACGGCGGCAGACACACGATGCTCATCCACGAACTGCCTGATGTCAGCGGCGAGTGGGCCGTCGCCAATGATGTACAGTTGCACATCTGCCAATGATTCCATCACTCGCAGAAATGCGCGCAGGAGTTGGGGGACGCCCTTGTCCGGGACCAGCCGACCCACGAAAAGTAGACCATTCGGACCCATGTCAGGCTCGCGGCCATCACGCTGGGGAGAGAAGTGATTGATGTCCACGCCCCAAGTTGCATAGAGTAGGTTGCTGATTCTCTGGGGCGGGATTCCCGCTGCCAGGAGATTGCGTCTGGCACCTTTGTTGAGGGCGAAGAACAGAACGGAATTGGCGCCGTAGACACGAGCCAACCAGCGCACTAGCGGGATGATAAGGCGATCCAACCTGATTCCGAACCGGTGAACGTCCGAGAATTTGGTCTCGACTGGGATGTTCTCGTAGATTGGCGAGTAGTACGGGACTCGAAAGAGCCAGGCAATGATGAGGGCGCCCAGAACGATCGGAAGCTGGGTTGGGAAGTCAAATGGCTCGCCTCCTTGGATCAGAGTTGGCCCTAGCCGGCTGGCCTTGAGCACAAGGTCTGTGAGATTGTGGAACCGTACTGCGCGCGGACCAAGATCCTTCTCGGGCAGGTCGGGAGCGCGGTGGCGGTAGAAGTGCCAGACCTCAAAACGACGGAAGTGCCGCAGTTCGTTGTGGAAGTCGGCGCGCACGACGTGTGTGAAGATGGCCAGCCGCGGCTTCGGAGTATTGGGATGGGTGCTGATGAGACGGATGATAGCCCGGGATCGGTCCGAGTCAATGCCGCGCCGCACCTCACCCGAATCCGCAGATAGTGTAGTTTGCCGCTAATGTAACGGTGTCCTGCGGGTGTTGAGTCGGCATCTGTGGTCTGCCCCCGAATTGTTGGACACTTTCTTAAGCGGCAAGTCCCAGTTCCTCGTACTCAGCCGGGCTGAGATAGTCGAGACTCGAGTGCCGCCGTCTGCGATTATAGAACAACTC
>Ga0136653_10000858_pt1 | contig 16203 bp, 10 predicted proteins | sample LakKivw275mmetaG_FD_94866 | JGI IMG/M metagenome (GOLD analysis project Ga0136653, IMG submission 94866) | Anoxic lake water microbial communities from Lake Kivu, Rwanda to study Microbial Dark Matter (Phase II) - Lake Kivu water 275m metaG... | ecosystem: Environmental > Aquatic > Freshwater >...
GCGCCAGGGCCGTGGCCCAGGCCGCCTCGAGGTCGAGCGGAACGGCTTCGGTCCGCGGCGTCTCGGAGGGGACGAGGACCGGCGCGGGCCCGCCGGCCTCGCCCTTCAAATCGAGCAGCGTCCGCAGCGTGTCCTGGCTGTTCCTGACCTGGGCCTGGGCCTGGAGGATGTCGGCCTCCCGGCTCGCAACCTCGGCCCGGGCGCCGAGGATGTCGATGGGGGGGATGACGCCGGCCTCGAGCTCCTTCTCGTTCTTGGCCAGCAGATCCCGGGCCAGCCGCAGCGATTCCCGCTGGACCTCGAGGGCCTCGCGGCTGTAGACGAGGTTCCAGTAGGCCTGCTCGACGTCGAAGACGGCGTCGAGCAGGGCCCGCCTCAGATCGTTCTCGGAGATCTCCTGGTTGTCGCGGGCGACGATGATCTCACGCCGGGCCATCTTGAAGCCGAAGTCCCGCAGGAGCGGCTGGGCGAAGTCGAAGCTCAGCGTGCTGCCAAAGCGCGGGTTGATGGTCTGGAAGCTGCGATTGGTCTCGCTCCTGTAGGAGGCCAGAGTGGCCGAGAGCGTGGCCCCGGTAGGCAGCCGCTGTTCGAGCGCCCCCTGGTAGTCGGCGTAGTCGCTGGTGACCTGGTCGGTGGCGTCGAGCCAGGTGTAGGAAGCCTGGTTGGTGGTCTGGGTGCCGAGGGTGAAGGACAGCTTGGGCAGGAAGATCTCCCCGGCCCGGCTGGCCGCCGCCGCGGCGGCCCGGGGGCCGAGGACCTCGGCCGACAGCCCGGGATTGTTCTTCAGGGCGATCTCGAGGCACTCCTGGAGCGTCACGGTCTTCTCTCCGGCCGGCGCCGGCTGTGCGGCGGCCGGGAGCGCCGCCAGGATCGCGGCGGCGGCCAGGGCCAGGGCCAAGGCTGTGGTTCTTCTCATCATGGTCGTTCTCCTGTCCCCGCCGCAGGGACGGCTAGGCCTGGATCCAGCCGTCAAGCAGGTGGATGGTCCGGCGGCCGTAGGCGGCGTTCTGCTCGGAGTGGGTCACTTGCACCACGGTCGTCCCGCCGGCGTTGAGCTCGGCGAACATCCCCATGATCTCCTTCCCCTCCTTGGAGTTGAGGTTGCCGGTCGGCTCGTCGGCCAGGATGACCCGGGGCTTCGTGATGAGGGCCCGGGCGACGGCCGCCCGCTGCTGCTGGCCTCCCGAGAGCTGGTGGGGGAAGAGGTCCTTCTTGGCGACCATGTGGAAGCGGTCGAGGGCCTCGGCGACGAGGGCCTTCCGCTCCGAGGCCTTGATCTTCTTGTACAGGAGCGGGGTCTCCAGGTTCTCGTAGACCGTCAGGTCGTCGATGAGGTGGTAGCTCTGGAAGACGAAGCCGATCTGGTGCTTGTGGAACTCGGTCAGCCTCTTCTCGCTGAAGGTGTGGACGGGCTGGCCGTCGAAGTGATACTCCCCCTCCGACGGGGTGTCGAGCATCCCGAGGATGTGGAGGAGGGTCGACTTGCCGGCCCCCGACGGGCCCATGACCGTCAGGAACTCGCCCTCGGCGATGTCGAGGTCGATGTTCCGCAGGACAAAGGTCTTGACGTAGCCCGTCGAGTAGGATTTGGTGACGCCGCGCAGCCTGATCACAGCTTGAACTTCTTCTGGATGTTCTCGGAGACGATCTGGCCGTCGAAGAGGTAGATGATCCGTTGGCTGTACTCGGCGTAGGCCTGGGAGTGGGTGACCATGATGATCGCCGTCCCGCCGGCGTGGAGCTCGCCCAAGAGGCTCATGACCTCCTCGCCGTGCGTCGAGTCAAGGTTGCCCGTCGGCTCGTCGGCCAGGATGAGCTTCGGCCGGGCCACCACCGCCCGGGCCACGGCCACGCGCTGCTGCTGGCCGCCCGAGAGCTGCTGGGGAAAGTGGTTCTTGCGGGGCATCAGGGCCATGTTCTCGAGGACCTCGTTGACCCGTTTCTTGCGCTCGCCGGCCGAGGTGCCCAGGTACAGCAGCGGCAGCTCGACGTTCTCGAAGACCGTCAGCTCGTCGATGAGGTTGAAGCTCTGGAAGATGAAGCCGATGTTGGCTTTCCGCAGCCCGGCCCTCTTCCTCTCCGAGGAATCGGCCACGTTCTTGCCGAGGAACATGTATTCGCCGCTCGACGGGTTGTCGATGAGGCCGATGATGTTGAGGAGCGTCGATTTGCCGCAGCCCGACGGCCCCATGATGGCCACGTACTCGCCCTGGTCGATGGTCAGGTCGATGGCGTTGAGAGCCGTCGTCTCGACCTCCTCGGTGGTGTAGATCTTCTTCAGGTTCTTGGTCTGGATGAGCATGCGGTTCTCCTTTCGGCCCGACGGCCGTTATTTCAGGACCAGGCGGTCCATGTCTCCGAAGCTTTCATACGACGAGGTGATGACCTTGTCCCCCGGCCCGAGCCCCTCGAGGACCTCGTAGACCTCGGGGTTGTAGCGGCCGAGCCGGACGGGGTGCTTGAAGGCCGCCTTGCCCGAGGCGTCGAGCTTGTAGACCCAATTGCCGCCGGTCGCCTCCCAGAAGCCCCCGCGCGCGAGCAGGACGGCCTCGGCCACGTCGCCGAGCTGCAACCGGATGTGGAGGGTCTGGCCGCGGCGGAGGTCCGGCGGCGTCTCGCCGACGAAGTCGAGGTCGACCTCGAAGCGGTTCTCGCGCACGGCCGGGAAGACCCGGCGGACCTTGAGGCCGTAGGTCTTGCCGGCCAGGTCGAATTCGCCCTTCAGCCCGGCCTCGACGCGGGTGATGTAGTGCTCGTCGATCAGGGCCCGGACGCTGTAGGCGGCCAGGTCGTCGATCTGGCCGATGTTCGCTCCGGGATTCTTGTAGGCGCCGATCTCGGCGTCGAGCAGCGACAGCTGCCCGGCGATGGGGGCCCGGATGACGAGGTCGTCGAGCTTGCGCTTGGACGTCTGGAGGTTGAGGTCCATGCGGTGGAGCTGGTCCTCGAGGGAGTTGAGCTGCTCCTCCCGGTAGGCCAATTCCTTCTTCTGGCTCTCGGCCACGATGTCGCGGTTGCGGACCTGGTATTCGTAGTCCAGCCGGATCCGCTCGAACTCGAGGTCGGAGACGAGCTTGTTCTCGTGGAGCTTCAGGTAGCGCTCGTAGGTCGTCTTCTGCTTGGCCAGGTCGTTCTCGACCTGGTTCATCTGCTGAAGGAGCCCCTGGCGGTACTGCTCCATGTTCAGGCGCGTCTGCCGGAGCGAGTTGCTCTGCTGGACGAAGTCGGCCTCGCGCCACATGATGTCGAGGAGGAGGTTGGTGTTGACGAGCTGGACGATCGGGTCGCCCGCCTTGACCATGGCCCCGGCCTCGAGGAAGCGCTTCTCGACCCGGCCGCCCTCGGTCGTCTCCAGCGAATAGCGGTTGATGGGCGTGACCGTGCCCTGCTGGGGGATGAATTCCAGGAAGGGGCCCTTCGCGACCGTGGAAACGGTGATGCGCTCGGCGTCGACGTTCAAGGTGGACTCGTTGAACTGGAACAGGAAGAGGTACAGGACCACGAGCACGAAGACCGCGGCGCCGGCGACGGCGGCGATCTTGCGCGGCGGCCATTTCTTCTTCTCGATCTGCCGGTCCATGCCCATTCTCGATCTCCTGGAGCTGACGCGCTCGCCTTTTTTCGTCATTTCTTTATGCACGAACCGTGCCAATGCCAGCGCGCGCGCCCCTGCCCGGGTCGGCCGCGGCGGCCCGTCCGGCCGTGTTCGGCCTCATGACAAAAGGTGTTCGTTTCCGGACAGTTGTTGTATAATACGGGTCATCCTACAGGCGGACCCCCGGGGCATGGAACTTGCAGGACCGTTCCCCAAAAGGAGCCGGCTATGGACCGAAAGAGCGGCAAGATCCTCGTCGTCGACGACAACGAAGACATCCTCGGCGCGGCCCGGCTGCTGCTCAAGGGCCAGGCCGCCTTCGTCCACACAGAGAAGGACCCCGACCGCATCCCCGTCCTGATGAAGGAGGAGACCTACGACGTCATCCTCCTCGACATGAACTTCGCCAAGGGCGCGACCGGCGGCGAGGAGGGCTTCGCCTGGCTGCGCCGGATCCTGGCCGCCGACCCGTTGGCCGTGGTCATCCTCATCACGGCCTACGGCGACGTCGGCATGGCCGTCCGGGCCATCAAGGAAGGGGCCACGGACTTCATCCTCAAGCCCTGGCAGAACGAGAAGCTCCTGGCCACGCTCTCGGCCGCCCTCCGCCTGCGGGCCTCGCGCGTCGAGGCGAGCTCGCTCCGCCAGCGCCAGAGCCACCTCTCCGCCGACCTCGACCGGCCCTTCAGCGACTTCCTGGGCCAAAGCCCCGCCATGACGGGGGTCTTCGCCACGATCGACAAGGTCGCCCGGACCGACGCCAGCATCCTCATCCTCGGCGAGAACGGGACGGGAAAAGAGCTGGCCGCCCGCGAGATCCACCGCCGGTCCCAGCGCCACCGCGAGGCCTTCGTCGGCGTGGACATGAGCGCCATCCCCGAGACGCTCTTCGAGAGCGAGCTCTTCGGCCACGTCAAAGGCGCATTCACCGACGCCCGGGAGGACCGGGCCGGCCGCTTCGAAACGGCATCCGGCGGGACGCTCTTCCTCGACGAGATCGGAAACCTGTCGCTGCCGCTCCAGGCCAAGATCCTGACGGCGCTGGAGAACCGGCAGGTCGTCCGGGTCGGCTCGAACAGGCCGGCGGCCATCGACATCCGGCTCATCTGCGCGACCAACCGGCCCGTCCACCGGATGGTCGCCGAGAACAGGTTCCGCCAGGACCTCCTCTACCGGATCAACACCATCGAGGTCCGCATGCCGGCCCTCCGCGAACGGCGGGAGGACATCCCCCTCCTCGTCGACCACTACCTGGCCGCCTACTGCCGCAAGTACGGCCGGCCGCTCAAGACGGCCGGACCCGCCGCGCTGCTCAAGCTCCAGGGCTATGGCTGGCCGGGCAACGTCCGCGAGCTCCAGCACGCCGTCGAGCGGGCCGTCATCATGTCCGATGCCGCCGTCCTGGAGCCGGCCGACTTCCACTTCAGCGCCGCGGCGGGCGCCGCGGAGGAGGCCCCGGCCGCCGCGACCAGCCTGGAGGACCTGGAGCGCCGTCACGTCGAGCGTGTCTTGAGCAAGCACGGCGGGAACGTCAGCCAGGCCGCCCGGGAGCTGGGCATCTCGCGGGCCGCCCTCTACCGCCGGCTGGAGAAGCATGGTCTATAGGAAGTTCCGGGTCGACGTCTTCGCGCGCGTGGCGGCCCTGGCCGTCACGATCGGCGCGTTCTTCTTCGCCGTCTTCGGCGCCAGGCTGGCCGCGGCCGCCGTCCTGCTCGGGCTTCTCGCCGCGGCCCAGCTCTGGGGGCTCCTGCGGGCGGTCGACCGGACCAACCGGGACCTAGCCCGGTTCTTCGACTCCGTCCGTTTCGACGACTATACCCAGACCTTCCGCAGCCAGCGGCTCGGCGGCTCCTTCAAGGAGCTCCACGCCGCCCTGGCCCGGGTCGTCGAGGCCTTCCGGGCCGCCCGGGCCGAGAAGGAGGAGCAGGCCCTCTACCTCCAGACCGTCGTCCAGCACGTCGGGATCGGCCTGGTCGTCTTCCAGCCCGACGGCGAGATCGAGCTCCTCAACAACGCCGCCCAGCGGCTTCTCCGGATCCCGCCTTTCAAGAACGTCCGGGACTTCGAGGAGGCTTGTCCCGGCCTGGCGGCGACTCTCCTGCGGCTCAAGCCGCGCGACCGCGAGCTGGTCAAGGTCGAGGCCGGCGACGACCAGCTGCAGCTGCTGCTCCACGCTGCCGCGTTCAAGCAGCGGGGACGGGACCTGACGCTTGTCTCGGTCCAGGACATCCGCGGCGAGCTCGAGGAGCGGGAGATCGAGGCCTGGCAGAAGCTCATCCGCGTCCTGACCCACGAGATCATGAACTCCATGACCCCCATCTCCTCGCTGGCCGGCACGGTCGAGGGCCTGATCGACAGGGGCTGCGCCGGCGAGTCGGAGAGCCTCGCCGACATCCGCGGGGCGCTGAAGACGATCCAGCGGCGGAGCGAGGGCCTCCTTCACTTCGTCGACGGCTACCGCAACCTGGCCCGCGTGCCCAAGCCCGACCTCAGGTTCTTCCCGGCGGCCGACCTCTTTGCCCAGGTGACGCAGCTCCTTCAGCCCAAGCTCGACGAGTGCGGCGGCCGGCTCGAGACCTCCTCGAGCCCGGCCCGGCTCGAGGTCCTAGCCGACCCGGTCCTGCTCGAGCAGGTCCTCATCAACCTTGTCCTGAACGCCTGCGAGGCCGTCCAGGGCTTGGACCAACCGCAGATCGCCCTTTCCGCCAGCCTCGACGAGCGCGGCCGGCCGGTCGTCCAGGTCCGCGACAACGGGCCGGGCATCCCCGCGGAGAACCTGGACAAGATCTTCGTCCCCTTCTTCTCGACCAAGGAGGGCGGCTCGGGCATCGGCCTCAGCCTGTCGCGCCAGATCATGCGCCTCCACGGCGGCTCGATCAGCGCCGTCTCGAGGCCCGGCCAGACCGTCTTCACCCTCCGCTTCAAACATTGATTTGGGGACGCGTACGCGGTACGTGTCCCCCCTTTCCGTTTATTCGTTCCGGAGGACGTCGGCGGGGTTCGTCCGGGCCGAGCGGAAGGCCTGCCCGATCACCGTCAGCTGGGCGATGATCAGGGTGGCCGCGACCGCGCCGGCGAAGATCCCCCAGCCGAGGCCGATCCGGTAGGGATAGTCCCTGAGCCAGCCCTTCATGAGGACGTACGAGACCGGAACGGAGATGAGGTTCGCGACCAGGACCCACTGGGCGTATTCGCCGGCGAGAAGGGCCACGATGCCGGAGACGCTGGCCCCCAGGACCTTGCGAACGCCGATCTCCTTCCGGCGCTGCTCGGCGGTGTAGGCCGCCAGGCCGAAGAGGCCGAGCGAGGAGATGAGGATGGCCAGGAGCGTGAAGGCCCGGACGATGGCCATCTCCCGCTCCACCGACCTGTACAGGCGGTCGTAGTCGTCGTCGAGGAACCGGACCTCGAAGGGGTAGCCCGGATTGCGCGCCCGGACGGCCCGCTCGACCGAGGCCAGGGTGGCCGGGACGCCACCCGGGTCGAGGCGCAGGAACAGGTACTGGTAAGCCTGGATGGCCCGATAGGTCGGGTCGCAGTAGACGATGATCGGCCCGATCTCGCGAGTGACGGGCGTGAAGTGGAAGTCCTCGACGACGCCGCCGATCCGCAGGTCCAAGGGCCCCTGCTTGAGGCGCATGTTCAGGACGTCGGCGGCGCCGATGATGCGGGCGAAATTCTCGTTGATGACGACGTCGGGGGCCATGGCCGTCCCGCCCGGCTTGAACGATTCCCCCCGGACCAGGCGCATCCCGAAGGTTTCCAGGAAATCGGCGTCCACGCCCCAATAGGTCACGAGAGGATCGACGTTCGGATCGCGGCCGTCCCAGTCCCAGCCGTTGCCGTTGTTGTAGATGCCGATCGGCGAATGGACCGCGGCCGTCGCCGATCGGACGCCCGGGATGCGCAGGAGCTCCTGTTTGGCGGACTCGATGTCGTTGCGCAGGGCGCCCTCGAGCCGGAAATAGACCAGGTGGTCCCGGTCGAACCCGAGGGACTTGGTCTTCATGTACCGGACCTGCCCGAAAATGACGATCGTGCCGACGATCAGGGCGCCGCTCAGGGCGAACTGGAAGACGACCAGGGCCTTCCGGAAGTGTCCGCCCCGGGCCCCTGAGCCCGGCGCGTCCTTGAGGACCGTCCCCGGCCGGTAGGACGACAGAAAGACCGCCGGATAGGCGCCGGCCAGAGCGCCCGTGAGGAGCGCGACGAGCCCGATCCCGGCCAGGACCGAGGGGCGCAGGAAATCGGCGAAGGCCAGGTTCTTCCCGGTCATTTGGGCGAAGGCGGGCAGGGCGAGGGCGATCAGGAAGAAGGCCAGCGCGAGCGAGACGAAGGTGAAAACCAGGGACTCGCCGAAGAACTGGCGCATGACCTGGCCGCGGCCGGCCCCGACGACCTTGCGCAGTCCGACCTCCCGGGCCCGCCGGGCCGCCCGGGCCGTGGCCAGGTTCATGAAATTGATGCAGGCGACAGCCAGGATGAGAAGGGTGATGGCCGAGAAGATCCGGACGTTCTCCATCCGGCCCCAGAGCTTCAGGTAGACGTCCCGGAACGGATAGAGCGACGGCTCGAGGATCGTCTGCGGGTCCGAGCGGCGGATGCGGTCGAAGATCTTCGCGTTGAAGGCCGTGATGTCCGTCCCGGGGGCCGTTTCGACGTAGGTCTGGAAGGCCAAGTTGGTCCAGGTGCTGAGGTAGTTCGGGCGGTTGTAGAGGCGGAGGGCCAGCTCGAACGGCACCCAGACGTCGAACCGGATCGAGGAGTTGCGGGGGATGTCCTTCATGACCCCCGCGACCTTGAAGTCGTAGGTCTTGTCCAGGGTCACCGTCCGGCCGAGGGGGTCCTCTCCGCCGAACATCCGCCGGGCCGCGCTCTCCGAGAGGACCATGACCTCCGGGCCGGCGAAAAGGTCCTTGACGTTCCCCTCGACCAGGGGGAAGCTGAAGATCTCGAAGATCCCGGCGTCGGCCATCTGGACGGATTCCCGGAAGGCCCGGTCGCCGCTTCCCAACAAGTGCTCCGCTTGGCCGTTCTGGATGCGGGCCGTGTCGCGGACCTCCGGGTACTCGGCCTTGAGGGCCGGGCCGAGCGCCGGGACCGAGCCGGTGCCGGTCACGGTCCGGCTCCCGTAGTGCTGCGTCGTCCGGACGATGGAGATGGAATCCGCTTTCTCGTGGAAGCGGTCTGTGCCGACCTCGTCGACGACCCAGGCCAGGATGAGAACGCAGCAGGCCATGCCCATGGCCAGGCCGGCGACGTTGATGAAGGAATAGCCTTGGTGCCGCCGGATGTTCCTCAGGGCGATCAGGACGTAGTTCTTGAACATGATGCCCCTATTTGTGCCAGAAACATGCCAGGCCCAGGCCGGGTGGCGGCGTCTGAATTCGGGGGATGCGGCCCGGCTTGACGTCCGGAAACGGGCAAGCGCCGTCCGCAAGCGGACACGGACAGAGAGACACGTACGCGGTACGTGTCCCTCTTTTTTTATTCGTAGCGGAGGGCGTCGGCGGGGTTGGCCCGGGCGGCCCGGAGGACCTGGGCGCCAACGGTGAGCGCGGCGACGGCCAGCGCGGCCAGCCCGCTCGCGAGGAAGATCCCGGCGTCGAGCGAGGTCCGCAACGCGAAGCCCCGCAGCCATCGGCTCATCATCCAGTAGCCCACGGGCCAGGCGACGAGGTTGGCGACGGCCACCCATTTGACGAATTGGCCGGCGTGCAGCCAGATGATCGAGGACAGGCGCGCTCCCAGAATTTTACGGATTCCGACCTCTTTCGTCCTCTGCTCCGTGACGAAGGCCGCCAGGCCGAAGAGGCCCAGGCAGGAGACGAAGACGGCCAAGGCGGAAAACAACGAGATGATCTTCCCGGCCCTGTTGTCGTTCTGATAGAGCCCGTCGATCCGGTCGTCGAGGAAGGAGAACTCGAAGGGCAGCCCGTCGGCGAGCGACGTCCAGGACCGCTCGATATGGGAGAGGACCTCGGTCGTCCGGGCCGAACGGATCTTGGCCAGGAGAAAGGGCTTCCGGGTCGAATTGACGGCCTCGGGCAGGAGGTAACCCATCGCCCGGACGTCGCGATGGAGGGACTCGAAATGGAAGTCGTCGATGACGCCGATGATCGTCAGGTCCTTCTTCGTCCACCAGATCCGGAGCTTCTTCCCGACCGGGTCGGCCAGCCCGAAGTACTCCTTGGCCTTGCCGTTGATGACCACCGCGCCAGCGTCGGACGGGTGGTCCCGCGACAGGAACCGGCCTTCGTTCATGCGGATGTCCAGGACCCCGGCGAAGTCCTGGTCGCAGGTCATGAAGTTCATGTTCAGCGGCCGCTCGCGGTCGACGCCCTCGACCCCGATGCCCCAGTTCGGCGTGCCCCAGCCGGGGATGTCCCCGACGGCCGTCACGCCGGTGATGTCCGTCCGCTGCTTCAGGCGCTCGCGGAAGGCCTCGAGGGACGGGCCGAGGTTGTCGGCGTTGCGGATGACCACGACGTTGTCCTTGTCGAAGCCGAGCCGCTGGTTCTTGATGAAGTCGAGCTGCCGGCTGATGACGAGCGAGCCGACGATGAGGATGACCGACATGGCGAATTGGAAGACGACGAGGCCGTTGCGCAGGGCCAGCGCGCCCCGGTTCCGGCCGCCATAGCGGGAGCCCTTGAGGACCTCGGCCTGCTTGTAAGAGGACAGGAAAAAGGCCGGATAGAGACCGGCCAGGACGCCCACGGCGAGGGCCAGTCCGATGAGCCCGGGGATGACCCAGGGGCTCCCGAAGTAAGGCAGGGCCAGGGCCCGGCCGGCCAGGCGGCGATAGGCCGGCAGGGCGATCTGGATAAGCCCGACGGCGAAGGCCAGGCCGACGAGGCTCAACAGGACGGATTCGCCCAGGAACTGGCCGACGAGCTGGCTTTTCGTCGAGCCGACGACCTTGCGGATGCCGACCTCGCGGGCCCGGCGGGCCGACCGGGCCGTGGCCAGGTTGACGAAGTTGATCCCGGCGATGACGAGGATAAGCAGGGCGACCAGGGTGAAGAGACGGACGTAGGCGATGCTGCCGTTGGGCTGGTTCCCCGTGACCAGGTCCGAATGGAGGTGGATCCGGGTGACCGGCTCGAGCGTCCAGATCCAGGGGATGTGCTCGCGGCCGCCCTCGTATTCGACCCGGTCGATCTCGACCAGCTTCTCCTCCATCTGGGCCCGGGTCACGCCCTTGGCTAGGAGAAGATAGGTGGTGTAGTTGTTGTTGGTCCACCCCGTGCTCGGCGTCGGGTAGATCGTGGGCATGGAGACGAGCATCTCGAAGCGGAAATGGGAGTTCCGGGGGACGTCGCGCATGACCCCCGTCACCAGCTGCGGCGTCCGCCGGCCGGAGACCTGGACATCGATCGTCCGGCCGACCGGGTCATCCTGGCCGAAGATCTTGGCGGCCAGGGATTCGGACAGGACGATCGTGTTGGGGTCTCGCAGGGCCGCCCGCGGGTCGCCCTTCAGCAGGGGGAAGGAGAAGACGTCGAAGAACGAGGCGTCGGCCACGAAGACCTCGGTCTCCTTCAGGGCCAACTCGTCCTTCCTGAGGACGATGTCCCCGAGGGGGCCGGAGATCTGGGTCAGGGCCTCGACCTGAGGATATTTGTCGCGGATCGTCTTGGCCAGGATCCAGGGCGTCCCGAGCTGGTGGATCTTGGAGTCCCCCTTGTTCGACCAGTCGGCCGTGACCCTGTGGATCCGGTCGGCATTCTCGTGGAACCGGTCGTAGCCGAGCTCGTCGATGACATACAGCATGACCAGGACGCTGGCCGCGATCCCCACGGCCAGGCCCATGACGTTGATGAAGGCGTAGCCCTTGTGGCGGGCCAGGTTCCGCAGGGCGATCTTCAGGTAGTTCTTGAGCATGACGGCCTCCCTTAAAAAGACAGTCGGGTTCCGCCTTGGTTTGGTTGCTTAAATGGGGGACATGATACCTATTTCCCTTTTTTTCTTCGGCCAGCCCCGATTCGGAAATCGGGAAATAGGTATCATGTCCGCCTATTCGTAGCGGAGGGCGTCGGCGGGATTCGCCCGGGCCGCTTTCAGGGCCTGCCCGCTGACCGTCAGGATCGCGATGGCCAGGGCCGCGGCGCCGGCCAGGACGAACGGGACCCAGGGGATCGGCGTCCTGTAAGGGAACGCCCGGAGCCACGAACGGACGGCGAAATAGGCCGCCGGCCAGGCCAGCACGTTGGCCAGGACGACCCACTTGGCGAACTCCTTCGACAGCAGGCCGATGACCTGCCCCGACGAGGCCCCCAGGACCTTGCGGACACCGATCTCCTTACGCCGCTGCTCGGCCAGGAAGGAGGCCAGCCCGAACAGGCCCAGGCAGGCGACGAAGACGGCCAGCCCGGCGAACCAGACGAGGATCGCGCCCATCCGCTCGTACTGGCGGTAGCTGGCCTCGAACTCCTCGTCGAAGAACCGGTATTCGAAGGGCAGCCGGGGATAGACCGCCTTCCACGCCGACTCGACCTGCGCCAGCGCCGCCGGGAGGTCCCCGCCGCCGAGACGGGCGATGGCGAATCGGACGTCCTCCGGCGAGACGACGACGGCCATGGGCTCGAGGGGGAACTGGACGGGCTTGTAGTGATAGTTCTTGGCCACCCCGATGATGGGGCCTTCGACGCGCTGGAACTTGAAGATCTTGCCGACGGCGTCCTCGGCCCGAAGCCCCATCAGCCGGGCCACCTCCTCGTTGACGAGGAAGGCCCCGCGCCTGTCCGTGCCGTGCTCCGGCCGGAACGAACGGCCCGCGGCCATCTCGACCCCCAGGGCCTCGGGATAATCGAAGTCGGCAAAGGTGATCCCGATCAGGATGCGGTTCTCGGGGTCCCTCCCTTCCCATTCGGCGTTCCAGGAATTGGCCGAGATGTTGGTCGGGATCTGGCCTGTGCCGCTGACGAAGGGCACGAGCGGGCTGCGCAGGAGCTCCGCTTTGAGGGCCGGATAGCCGGACGGCGCCGAACCCCGCAGCGGGAGATAGATCAGACGGTCCTGGTCGAAGCCGAGCGCCTTGCCCTGCATGAAGCCGACCTGGCGGTAGACCACCGCCGTCCCGACGATGAGGGCGATCGACAGACCGAACTGGACCATGACCAGGACCCGCCGCAGAAGGGGGCTGCGGCCGCCGGCGACCCCGCCGGCCCTGAAGATGCCGGATGGGCGGAGCGACGACAGGAGGAGAGCTGGATAGCTCCCGGCGACGAACGCGGTCACGGCCACGACCCCGACGAGGCCCAGCAGGAAGGGCGCCGTAAGAAGCGCGCCGAGCTGGATCTCCTTCCCCGCCAGGGTGTTGAACGCCGGCCGGAGGGCCGCGACGACGACGAGCGCGAGCACCAGGGCCAGGACGACGGTCAGCCCGGACTCGCCGAAGAACTGGGTGGCGACGTTCCGGCGCAGCGCGCCCACGACCTTGCGCAGTCCGACCTCCTTGGCCCGTCCGGCGGCCCGGGCCGTGGACAGGTTCATGAAGTTGATGCAGGCGATGAGCAGGACCAGGAGAGCGATCAGGGAGAAGCTCCTGACGCTCTGGATCGTCCCGACGGTCTGGCCGAACCCGAAGACCGCCTTGAGCCGGATGTCGGTCAGGGGCCGGAGCGAGTAGCGGGGCATCCGGACGCCTCTGGCCCGGGCCAGGGCCTCGGGATTGCCCCGGACGGAATCGTAGAAAAGCTCGGTCATGAAGCGCGTGATCTCCTCCCCGACGGCGGCGGCGGCGCCCGGGTCGCGGAGCCCGACCCAGGTGAGGATGGTGTTCGTTCCCCAGCGGTCGATGTCGACGCCGAGGGAGCGCAGGAACTCGAAGGGCACCAGCATGTCGAAGGCAATGGTCGAATTCCGCGGCAGCTTCTTAGCCACCCCCGTCACCGCCAGCGAATGGGCGTCGTTGACGACGAGCGTCCGGCCGACGGGGTCCTCGGCCCCGAAATACTTCACCGCCATCTCCTCCGAGAGGACGACCGAGCGCGGGTCGGCCAGGGCCTTCTCCCGGTCGCCGCGGAGCAAGGGGAAGGTGAAGGCCGTCAGGAAGGCCGGATCGACGGCGACGACGCGGTTCTCGAAGAACGCCTTGTCGCTGGCGCGGACGAGCAGGCCCCCCGTGGAGGACTGACGGAACGAGGTCTCGATCCCGGGGATGGCGGCCTGGATGGCCGGCCCCATGGGGTATTGGCTGACGTTGACGTGGAAGGTCCCCTGCCCCCCGGACTGGTCCTGCTCGACGCGGAACAGGGACCGCGCGTTGACGTGGAAGCGGTCATAGCTCGCCTCGTCCTGGACCCAGAGCAGGATGAACAGGGCGCAGGCCAGGCCGACGGCCAGCCCGGCGACGTTGATGAACGTGTATCCCTTCTGGCGGATCATCTTGCGCCAGGAGGTCTTGAGGTAGCTCAGGGCCAGGGTAGGCATCATCTCTCACCTCGCGCGCAGGGATATCACCTAACATGATTACGCTCGCTCGGCCCGGAATGTTCGCTGACGGCGAAAAATGATCCGGATCGCGCCCCTGTCAACAAAATCGAGCCGATGTGTGATTTCTTTACGCCGCCGGGCGAGCCCTCCCCTGGAATAGACCTGGCCCGGATTTTGCTGTGAGTTGAGGCGGAGAACAGCATCATGGCCACCGAATTGCGTCACCGCGAGTCCACCACCCCCACAGGCGAGTTCGAGTTCAAGCTCCGCGCCCTCCTTTCGGAGGACCTGGCGGCGCAGAAGCGGCGCCACTCTCTGACCAAGCTCCTGCAGCTCGTCGAGAAGAACATGATCGTCGAAGCGCTCCGGCGCGTCGACGGGAACCAGAAGGCCGCCGGGAGGGACTTGGGCCTGAAGTATACGACCTTCTGCGCCAAGCTCAAGCGCTACGGGATAAGGGTCATCAGGCACTTCGGCATCCAATCCTGAATCGAAAGCGGACAGGCCCCGTCCGGTAGCGGACAACCCGGGGCGGTCTTCCCTCGCTTTCACATCCCTCGCCCGGCCTCACCGCCATGGCACGGAACTTGCTTCCTAAACGCTTTAGGTACCTAACGCGGCGAGGTAGAAAGAATGATCTCCAAGGCCTTGACGGGCGCGTCGACCAAGCCGATCATCCTGGCCATCCTGAGAAAGGGGGAAAACTACGGTTATGAGATCATCCAGCAGGTCCGCGACATCACGGGCGGCGAGCTGGACTGGTCGGAGCCGATGCTCTATCCCTTCCTAAAGAGGCTCGAGCGGGACGGCCTGATCCAGTCCCAGTGGCGGCTCTCGGACCGGGGCCCGCTCCGCAAGTACTACCGGCTGACCAAGGAGGGGCGCGCCGAGCTGGAGAGCGAGAAGAGCCAGTGGCTCAAGGTCCACTCGGCGCTGACGGCGCTCTGGTCGCCCGGGACCGAGGAGCCGTGAAGATGTTCGACCTCGAGAAAGCGATCGCGGAATGGAAGAAGTCCATGCGCCGCAGCCCCTCGATCGATGAGGCCGACCTGGCCGAGCTCGAACGCTACCTCCGCGACAAGGTCGACGACTTGGCCGCGGGCGGTTTGGGTCCCGAGGAGGCCTTCCGGCTTGCCAACGAGGAGTTCCGGAGGGCCGGAACGCTCGAGGCCGCCTACGGCCAGACCCGCTCGGCGCGGCCGGGCCGGCGCTTCCCTTGGAAGAACTCACGTTTCGCGCCCGGCCTTTTCTGGAGCAACGTCCGGATCGCCCTGCGGCGCCTGCGCCTCCAGCGGGCCTACGCCGTCATCAACGTCGGCGGGATGGCCCTCGGCCTGGCCTGCACCCTGATGATCCTCCTCTGGGTCCGGGACGAGCTCGGTTACGACAGGTTCCACGTCAAGGCCGACCGCATCTACCGCGTCGTCCTTTCGACGAGCGACGACGGCCAGCCCACCAACGCCAACGGCTCCTTCGGGCTGGGCCCGGCCCTGAAGAAGGACTTCCCGGAGGTCGAAGAAACGGTCCGCGTCCGGAAGATGGAGCAGAACCCGAAGCGCTATGTCGGCTACGGGGACAAGAAGTTCTACGAGCCCCGCTTCTTCTACGCCGAGCCGTCCCTCTTCACGGTCTTCGATTTCCCGCTGGTGCGCGGCGACGCCGCCACGGCCCTCCGCGACCCGGGCTCCGTCGTCCTGACCGAAGCGATGGCGGCCAAGTATTTCGGCGGAGAGGACCCGATCGGGAAGGTCATCGAGGCCGACACCTACAACGACGGCAAGCCCCTCCCCTTCCGGGTCACCGGAGTGGCCAAGAACGCCCCCCGCCAGTCCCATCTCCACTTCGACTTCCTCGCCTCCTACAGCGGCCTGAGGGAGGACACGACCCAGCTGTCGGGGATGTCCCAGCACTACACCTACGTCCTGCTCAGAAAAGGGGCCGATCCCGCGGCCCTGGCGCCGCGCTTCCTCGATTTCCTGAAGCGGAACTGGCAGGCGAACCCTTGGTACACGATCGGCCTCCAGCCCCTGCGCTCGATCCACCTGCGCTCGGGGCTGCGGTCGGAGCTCGAGCCGACGGGCGACATCAGGGACGTTTCCATCTTCTCGGCGGTCGCCCTGGCCGTGCTCCTCATCGCCTGCATCAACTTCATGAACCTGGCCACGGCC
>Ga0136653_10000861_pt1 | contig 16189 bp, 13 predicted proteins | sample LakKivw275mmetaG_FD_94866 | JGI IMG/M metagenome (GOLD analysis project Ga0136653, IMG submission 94866) | Anoxic lake water microbial communities from Lake Kivu, Rwanda to study Microbial Dark Matter (Phase II) - Lake Kivu water 275m metaG... | ecosystem: Environmental > Aquatic > Freshwater >...
GATTCGTGAAGAACTCGGGGATGAGGATATTAAAAGCATGGTCATTGGTCCGGCCGGAGAGAATCTGGTTCGATTTGCCAATGTGATGACCGGAATTAAAAATTCCGGAGGAAGGACCGGGATGGGAGCAGTCATGGGCTCAAAAAATTTGAAGGCGGTTGCCGCCCGGGGCACCCTGGATATTAAAATCGCCCATCCCAGAGAGGCTCTCGAATATAATAAACGTTTTATTGATCAGATCACTAGTGCCAAAGTGAACCAGACCCAGGGAACCCTTGGAACCCCATTCATCTGGGGAGCCACCAACTCCTGGGGGGGTGTCCGGTGCAGAAACTTCCAGTACAACCAGGAGCTCTACTGTGATGAGATTGAACCGGAAGCCCTTGATGAAGTCTGTACGGAGACCGTAGGCCCCTACCATATGGCAGGGTGCTTTGCCTGCCAGGTCCACTGCCGGGCCAAGTATAAAATCCCTACCGGACCTTACGAAGGGGTCTACGACGAGGGTCCGGAGTATACATCGCAGGGTGCCTTCTGCGGAGAGCCGGACTGCCGGAGTCTCGAGACCTTACTGGTGGGTAATCACCTGGTGAATCAGTATGGAATGGATAACCTCGAAACCGGAAGCATCATCTCGTGGGCGATGGAACTCTACGAACTGGGCATCCTCACCCGTAAAGAGACCGATGGCCTGGACCTGCGGTTTGGCAATGACGAAGCGCTTCTGGAGATGGTGAGAAGGATTGCCTTTCGAAAGGGCTGGTTGGGCGATACGCTGGCGGAAGGGGGAATCATCGCCTCCGAGAGGATTGGAAAGGATTCTTTTGGCTACCTGGTTCAGGTGAAAGGGGTGAGCAACCTTCATTCGGATGAACGGGCCACTCCTGCCCTGGCACTCAATATTGCCACTGCCTCCCGCGGTTCAGACCATTTAAGAAGCAGGCCGGCGATTGACCTGTATCACCTGCCGGAACAGGTGTTAAGGAAAATTTATAGTAACCCTGTCCCTTACGACGGACCGTTGAGTTCGGAACATACGGAGTACATTGGCAAACCATGGCAGGTCTTCTGGCAGGAGAACTGTTACATGGCAGTCGATTGTCTCGGGATATGTAAATATCATACCGTTTTCCTGGGGGCGACCCTCCCCAATTTTGAAGACTGGTCCAAGGTCATCTACTACAATACCGGTCTGGAGTTGACCCCCCGGGAGATCTGGGATATTGCCGAACGGTGTAACATGATCGAGCGTCTCTTTAACCTCCGCGAGGGTCTGACGCGGGAAGATCTTTACCGGGGCGATATGCTCAATCACCGTTACTTTGATGAGCCTGCTCGGCGGGGTGCGCCCGATGTGGTAGGCCGGGTCATCGACCGGAAAAAATTCAAGGAAATGGTGGATGAGTTCTATGAATTTAAAGGCCTAGATCAGAACGGCGCCCCGAAACCGGAGACGCTCAAGAGGCTCGGTCTGGAAAACGAACCCTCCCATCTGTTGTAATACGGCGAATTTAAGGAATGATAGCGAATAACACGAATGGGTTTTATTCTTAAAATTAGTTCTTATTCGTGTGATTCGTGATATTGAAAGGAGAAGAGTCAATGGAACCTATGGGGAAAGTTCTTGCAGTTAATCCCGAAAAGTGTACCGGATGCCGTCTCTGTGAACTGGTCTGTTCGGTTTTCCATGACGGCGTTTCAAATTCCTCCCGAAGTCGCATCAAGATCATGAAATGGGAGGCGGAGGGACTTTATATCCCGATGTCCTGCCAGCAGTGCCAGGATGCACCCTGCATGATCATCTGTCCGGTGAAAGCCATTTATAGGGATGAGAAACTGAGCCGGGTGATGGTGAATCATAATATCTGCATTGGTTGCCGTTCCTGCGTGGCAGTCTGCCCCTTCGGAGCTATGGGTTTTAATGTCATCGATCGAAAGAATTTTAAGTGTGATCTCTGTGATGGAGATCCCCAGTGTGTTCGTTTCTGCGAGGTCAAAGCAGTAGAGTATGTGGAGCCGGACCGCGTGAGTACCGTCAAGAAGAGAGCGGCGGCCGAGAAGATCACGGCTGCCCAGAGACAGGCTCTCGCCTTAGAATCCGAATCACACTGAGAAACACTGACATTTTCAGAGGGGCTGGCCATCCCCGCCCCCCGCCCCTCTGAGCCTGGTCATTCCATCCCTTCGACCCCCATTGTTTAAGATCTCAGGACAATCGCTTGACACTTTGAGCTGGTGATAATAGAATACAGCCCAATCTTCAAACGAGTGTAATCCCCTCCGAGGAGGTGACATTCATGGAGGTCATTGTCTATGGGGTGGTCAACGGCATGACCTTTGTCCTGATGGCTGTTGGTTTTTCTTTTGTATATGGCATCAGCCGATTACCCAACTTTGCTCATGGAGCTTTATATGTGGTCACAGGATTTATCACATGGAGTTTTATTAATAGTGCAGGACTTCCCTATTGGTTGAGCGTTATTTTATCTCTCCTCATCGTATCTCTGGCTGGGATGGCGATCTATCAATTCGTCATGATTCGGGTCAGAGGCATGCCCATCTCAGAGATTATTGTGTCTTTTGCCATTGCGTTAGCCATTCTTGAAGGGTTACGCCTTCAGGGAATCGGAGGTTTCAAAGGCTTTATCGGCCCGGGATATGTTTTACCCCGGTTGATTGACGGTGTGGTCGAGACACCCTGGGTGACGATCGATCTTCAGCGTCTTTTCATTATCGGTGCCGGGTTACTCCTTCTGGGCTTCATGTGGCTATTCACCCATCATCATAAGATCGGGCTCTCCCTTCGAGCCATGGCTCAACATGAAAGGGCTGCATTAATGTTGGGAATTAACTCCGATCGTATGGCCAATATCGCATTGGGCATCGGTTCAGCCCTGGCCGGGTTAGCCGCCATTGTGATTATGCCCCTGGGTAATGTCAATTGTGAATCAGGATATAGCGTTTTAACCAATGCGATTGCGGTATGTGTGATCGGAGGGCTGGGGAGCTGGGTAGGGACCATACTGGCCTCCCTTATCTTGGGCCTTGCGACCACCCTTATGTCTGCCATTGGTGGGACGATGTGGAATAATGTGCTTGTCTTCGGACTCATTATTTTGATTCTGATCATAAGACCGTCTGGCCTTTTTGGCCAGCAGAAGGAACTTGAGGAGAGAGTATAAAAACGAAAATTCAAAGCACGAAATCCGAAGCACGAAACAAATTCAAAATTTCAATTCTCAAATTTTAAAACCGTTTTGATCATTCGAATTTCGGTCATTTGGATTTGTTTCGAAATTCGATATTCGGATTTCGAATTTAAACTTGGCTTGGGTTCATGGATAAAAATCTGGTCACTGCAGAGAGACGTAAAGAGAGACTGGACCGGGGGATCAAGGCCCGGACAGAGAGGCTTTATGCCATCCAATCGTGGCGTGAGGTATCCTATCTGATAGCGCCCAGAGCAAGTTTGATCATCGGTTTACTGATCTTGCCTCTGATATTACCCGGTCTTTACTGGCAAAGGGTCTTAGCCCTGGCAGGGGTTTACGCCTTACTGGCTATCTCGTTCGACTTCCTGGCTGAAAGAGTGGGTCTGGTTTGCATCGGAGGAGCCTTTATGATCGGGGTGGGTGGCTACATCTCCGGATCCCTCAACTATTATCTTAAGTTGCCGGTTCTTCTGACGATGCCCATTGGCACATTGGGTGGCGCCCTCATCTGTACTTTGCTCTGGCTTCCCTGCCTACCCCTCCGGGGCATCTATTTTGCTGTGGTCACATTCATGTTTCCATTCTTAACCTCGAGTATCATCCTGGCGGGAAATCTTTTTGAAGGAACGGAGGGATTAAGCCCCATCGCAGGATTTCCCAATATCTGGATTGGGGTCTATCTGATGATTGTTGTCCTTCTTCTATCCATTTTCGGCTTGCGGAGACTGTGCGGTGAGGATATCGGAGTAGTATTTGCCGGCGTAAAGGACAATGATCAATCTGTCTTTGCCTGCGGAATTAATGTGACGCGGGTCAAGGTCTATGCCCTTTACATTGCCAGTGTGATCGGATGTTTTGCAGGCGCGTTTGTGGCTCATTTTTCCGGATTTGTGGGAGTATCGCTCTTTGCGGTTGACTTTTCTATCATGCCCATCTCTGCTTGCATCATGGGAGGCCCTGGAACGCTTGCAGGTCCCGCACTGGGGGCACTGATTCTCGCTCCCCTCTCCGAATTACTTCGAGGATTTGGTCAACTACGAGTGGTCCTCTACTGTCTGGTCCTCGTGGGGTTCATTTTGTTCAAACCGGAAGGTTTACTCAACTGGGCTTCACGGAAATACCATCAGATTGAACATTGGGTCAGGGTGTGAATAGATGAAAGAACAGAAAGAGACGATGCTCAGGGTCAGTAATCTGAGTAAATCCTTTGGCGGGGTAAAAGCACTTCATGACGTGAGCTTTGATCTGCTCAAGGGAGAGGTGCTTGGGGTTATCGGACCCAATGGGTCAGGGAAAACCACACTGGTCAATGCGATCACAGGCTTTGTGAAACCGGAATCGGGGGAGGTCTTTTTCAAAGAGATGAGGCTGACAAGACTTCCCCCTTATAAAATTGCAGACCTCGGGGTGGCAAGGACATTTCAGGTCGTCCGGCCCTTTCTCAGCCTGAGGTCATTCAAGAATCTCATTGTCCCGCTCTGGTCACCGAGAGCCCGTCGATTCGCAGGAAGCCGGGGGGGAGATAGAGACGCGGTTGCGATTGATCTTCTTGAAGAGGTGGGTTTTGAAAGGGATGCCTATGTCCCCTATAAGTTCGCCTCCGCGCTTCCTCTCGGTTATTTGAAACGCCTCGAACTTGCCCGTTGCCTCGCTCTCCGGCCCGAAGTCATCATCTGTGATGAGGTCTTTTCAGGGCTCAGCATGAGCGAGATCGCCAGCATCGTCCCTTTGATTGAGAGGCTGCGGATGAGAGGAGTTACTTTAATGATGATCGAGCATAGGCTGAGGGAGCTCTTCAGCGTAGCCGATAAGGTGATTGTTTTGAGCTTCGGTGAAAAGCTGGCGGAGGGAGAACCTGAGCAGGTGATGCAGGATGAGAAGGTGAAACGAGCTTACCTCGGAGAGGAAATAAAATGGTGAGCCCCATCCTTAAGATCAAAGATCTGATGCTGTTCTATGAGAATGCGCTGGCGATCAATAATGTGAACCTGACCGTTCATGAAGGGCTCATCGTTGGGATTTTCGGCTCAAACAGTGCAGGGAAGTCCTCTCTCATGTATTGCATCTCAGGGATCATATTGGATGTGAGGAAAAAAGAGGAGATGAAGGGCGGAGAGAGGATTACTCTCACAGGAGAGATAAAGTTTAAGGGAGAAGACCTCCTTACTATTGAACCAAGCGAAAGGGCAAAAAAAGGGATTATCCTCTGCCCAGAGAGGCGTCTCATCTTTCCTGAAAGTAGTGCCCTCGAAAACCTGAGAATGGGTGGTTACCTGGCCACAAAAATCCAGGCCAAGAAGACCCTGGAATATGTGTTTAACCTCTTTCCGGAGCTGGAGAAACTGAAAAGCAGGGCAGGAGGGTTTCTCAGCGGAGGTGAGCAGCAGATGCTGGCCATCGGCAGGGCGCTGATGGCACAACCCAAACTCCTTCTCCTTGATGAACCTCTCCTCGGGTTGGCCCCAGTCATTGAGATCAGGCTTGCCAAAGCGATTAAGAGCATTAAAGAGGAAACCGGGATTACGGTGGTCGTCACGGAGCAATATGCCAGACCTGTCCTCCCCATTGTCGATTATGCCTATGTTCTTGAGAATGGGGGGCTGGTGGCAGAAGGGACCGGGAGTGAACTCTTAGAAAATCCTGATGTGAAGGAAGCCTACTTCGGACTGTAATTTCCGGGTGTAAATTTTTAGAGTGAAGCTCCCCGCCTACAAGGCGGGGCTTGCGGGGCACTTGCCGGTCAAACATTCCCAGCCATTACCCGCAAATCCGTTATTTGCATTTGTTTTTTTTCTGTGTCTTATAAAAATTCAAAAATCCGCCTGGGGAAAGAATCTTATCGCCTTGACACAGTTTCGCTGGAAAATCAGAAGCATTTCCGGTCACAAGACATACCGCCTTTCCGGTAAGAGCGACTTTCAGGAATGGTTCGCCATCAGGATCAGGAAGGGATTAACGGAGCGGGAAGGAAGCCATTAGGCGGAAGGTTTCATTGGGTAAACCTTAGCTGATTTTCTTATGGATTACCTAATTGCTTTCTTTTAATTACCACTATAAATGCGATCGCATTTTTAGTGGTAATTTTTAAGAGAACCGTCCTCACCTTTCATCAATACGGTGGTTCGTGACCCCCGCCTACAATTAAGTTTCAGTGGACGGGCATGATTCGTGTCCGAAAGATTACTGCTTTCTCTGTTTTTTAAGTCTTTTTGAGACTTCATAGGAAATATGTGATTCCTCTACTAAAAACCCTATGGGGCGTTTCTTGGTTTCTGGTGGTATCATGAGTTCACGGATCGCCTCAAAAACCACCTTAAACTGAGCGTCGTACTTCTTTTCAAGTCCATTTAGTCTTTTAGAAAGATTTTTGTTTGAAGCCAGTATCTACCGAAGTCTGAAAAATGCCCGCATCATTTCAATATTGACCTGAATGGCCCTTTTGCTCCGAAGCACACTGGAAAGCATGGCCAATCCTTGTTCAGTGAACGCATCAGGAGCATACCGCCGTTCTCCCCACTGACTTGAGGTACCAAAATGGAACCTCAAATTTTCAAACTCCCCCTCGTTAAGTTGGAATATAAAATCGTCTGGAAAACGCGGTAGGTTTCCCTTCACTTCTCTGTCTTTTTTTGGGCCTTTCGGCGTTCTTCATCACGGATTTCCCGGCGCAGGAGTTTACCCACTTTTGATTTGGGAAGCATGTCCCGAAATTCGATATATCTCGGGACCTTATAGGGGGCAAGCCTTTCACGGCACCAATTGAGCAGATCGAGGGAGCTGACCCCTCTGGCATCCTCTTTTAAGACGACAATGGCTTTGATGCGCTCTCCGGTCTTCGCATCAGGCACCCCTACAACACAGGCCGCAATCACCGCAGAATGATCCTGCAGAGCGGCTTCAATCTCAGAAGCAGAGACCCGGTACCCTTTATATTTAATGATGTCTGCACCTCGGTCGACGAAATAGAGCTGGCCATCCTCACCCCGACGAGCAAAATCGCCCATCCGGTAAAAAGTCCTCCCATTCACCTTGACAAAGGATCGGGCCGTCTCTTCGGGTTTGTTCCAGTAATGTTTGAAGGTATATTCGCAGCGAACCAGAACCTCTCCGACCTCATTGATCGGGACCGGTTCTAATGTGTCCGGATCGACGATCAGGACCTCCCGGGATGGCAACGGAATTCCAATCGATTCGGGGTGGGGGTCCTTATTGAATGGAGAGGTGGTGGTGAAACCAACCTCTGTTGCTCCATAGCACTGGAAGATCGGTTTTCCAAATTTCTTCTTCCACCTTTCGTTGACCTCGGGCGGGAGTTTATCCGCACCGCATAAACAGAGTCTCAATGAGGAGCAGTCGTACATATCGACCCGGTCATGTTCGAGGATCATTCGGTAAAGCGTGGGGACACCTAAAAACAAGGTGACTTTATACCTTTGGATGGTATCTAAAATAGCATCCACATCAGGGATGGGCATCAACATCAATGGATTGCCCTTTGTCAGCCCCCAGGCCATGGTCATGCCCTGGGCCATTTCATGAAAGAGCGGGTTGATCATGATAAATCGATCTTCCCCTCCCTCACCCACAAACCCCTCGCTGATCTGGCGGACCTCGCTGACGAAACTGACCACTGCCGTATGGTTGGTCGGAACACCTTTCGGAAAGCCGGTGGTCCCGCCGGTATAGAGCAAACGGCTGAGATCTGCCCTTGGATTGATTTCCACTTTCGGAGGATCAGGCGAGGATTCTTTAATGAGGTCTTTAAAGAAATGGACATTTTTATCTTTTTCGACGACGCCGTGGGGGATTTTGTCAAAGATAGCCCCTACTGCCCGTTTCCACAAGGGGAGGAGATCTGCATAATTGGTGACGATGATCCCTCTCAGGCAGGTATTTGGAAAGACCTCCTTCACATAACCAAAATTGGTATCCTGACAGAGGATGTAGATGGCATTAGCATCATTGATCAGATATTCGATTTCGAAAGGGGTATAAATCGGAGAGACAGGCACAGGGGTAGCACCGATCTTCATTATCCCAAAGAACCCGGCGATAAATTGAGGGGAGTTAGGAATGTAGAGCATGACCCGATCACCATGGCTTACCCCCAAGGTGTATAATGCCCTGGCAAATCGGTCGATGAGTTCATTCAATTCAGCATAAGACCATGTCTTTCCCAGGTAGATGATGGCGGGCCGATCCGGATATTTCTCACATATGCGTTCAATTGCCGCAAAGACCGGCTCATCGTAAATTGTCTTTTCATATTGGCCCACCTGGCCATAGATTAATTCATCAAAGGTCACACACTCTCCTTTAGACGGGATTGCTTAGAAGATAAAGTCTCTGGATTAGGGCCAGGGCAAGGGTGCCGGTTTCGTCTATAGGTCAGGGCGATAGGTTTTAAATGATTAGCCCTAACCCATTGACCTTTCATCAAACTGGCATCGTAACCTTAACCTGAAGACCGTTTTTCAAAGACTCTATTTTACAGATTTCACCCAGGGCGGAAGCTTATACTCCCCGCTGGCAATTTCCTTAGGCCAGATGCAGACCCTCTTTCCGTCCTGCCACTGCAGAAGTTGTCCTAATAACATCTCCTTTGGGTTGTTTCCATAGACGGCCTGGTGGTTTGTCTTATCGAATTTCAATCTCCCACCTGCTGTGACCATATCTGTTTGTTCGATGGCAGTGACAAGGGTATCCACATCCAATGAGCCAGTCCGCTCGATTGCATCTTTGAGCAGATAAAGAACCGTATAGCTTGGGACATTGCCAGTTCCACGGGGTTCATCTCCCCATCTTTTCTTAAAGGCGTTAAAGTAAGGCTCTGTCAGTGGGGTTATCTTCTGGCCGGGAAGCGTTCCCCCTTCACCGGCAAACTCAACGAGGTAAGCCACTTTCCCGCCCGTCTGCTTCCACATCACAGGATCTTCTGTCGGGCCTACAAACCCGATTGGAGCGGCGGGTACTTTCATATCCTGCCACTGATTAATCATGGAGAGTGCCTCCGGCGTATGATCCCAAATAAAGAGGACCTGTGCACCGGATTTTCTGACATCGCGGAGCATCATTGAAAAGTCTGTGGTTGCAAGAGGGTGGATATCTTTGCCGGCAATAGTCCAGCCGTCTGGAACCGCCATCTTTTCAATCACGGCAGCAGCTGCCTTACAGTGAGCGGCTTCGGCGATGGTGATATACATCTTATTGAAACCATATTTTTCTTTTAAATTTTTCAATAAAGAATAGACCTTTGGCATCCAATAGGCCACATTCCCGCTTAGCCTGAAAGAGTATTTATAATTGGCAATATTCTTTCCTGTCTTTGCATGCCAACCAGGAGTCCAGCAACCGATGTTCACGATGCTCATCACCTTATATTTTGGAAAGAGATCCAGGGCAGCGAGACAGCATTCTGACATGGTTGGCCCGCCCGCAAGGATCTTGACCTTCTTATCCAAAATCAGCTTTTCGAATGCTAAAAGAACCTCGCTTGTGGGGACCCCCGGCTCTTCATCCCGGGTATCTACGATTTCGAGCCTGATGGGTCTTTTCACCGAACCTAATTTAATTCCACCGGCGGCATTGATCTGTTCCATTGCCAGGATCATTGACCTCTCCCCATTCTGGCCATACGTGGAGGCCCTCGGGATGGGAGCTCCGATCACAATGGGCTCGGCTGTTTGTGACACGACATCACCTGGATTGCTCAACAAGCCACACATCAAGAAACCCAATAAAAATAAGAAACTCCTCTTCTTCATGGTTTTGACCTCCTTCCTTTAATATTTATGAATTTGGCTTGATTAGGTTTTGCGGGTAGTGGAGATAATATAGAATGATTTAGGCAATGTCAATATGGTTTGAAGTTTGACCGTCCATGGGACATTAAAGTTTGACTTGTCATTGCGTCATATGATATGAATCTATCCGTTCGAAGAGATAGACAGGAGATTGTAGAATGCTGGAGATACAAAACCTCATGGTCTTTTACGAGAATGCGCTGGCGATCAATAATATCAATATCCGGTGCCAAGGGGGGAAGGTGACAGGCATCTTCGGTGCCAATAGCGCAGGCAAGTCTACGCTGATGTATACCATCTCAGGGATCATACTTGACGTGAAGAAGAAAGAAGAGATGAAGGGAGGGGAGAGGATTACCGTCCTTGGCCATATTACTTTTGAGGGAATGGATATTACTTATATGAAGCCAAGTGAAAGGGCCAAAAAAGGGATTATCCTCTGCCCCGAGAGACGAAGAATCTTTGCGGAGAGCAGTACTCTGGAAAACCTTAAGATCGGTGGCTACCTGGCAAACAAAGCCCAGTCCAAAAAGACACTCGACTATGTCTTTACCATCTTCCCGGCCCTGAAAAAACTGAAAAAGAGGGAAGGGGGATTTCTCAGCGGAGGAGAGCAACAGATGTTAGCCATCGGAAGGGCATTGATGGCGCAACCGAAATTACTCCTGCTTGATGAGCCTTTACTGGGGCTGAGCCCTCTGATGGAGGCCATGCTTGCCCGATCCATCCATGATATTAATCTCCAGACGGGGATCACGATCCTCATTTCGGAACAGTATGCCCGTCCCATTTTACCGATCATCGATCACGGGTATATTCTTGAGAACGGTGGAGCCGTTTTAGAAGGAAGTTCGAAGGAACTGCTGGAAAACCCCGATGTGAAGTCCGCTTATTTTGGGTTGTAATTATCTCTTCTCTTTTGTGGTTTTTCTTCGCTCCTCGTCCCGGATTTCACGTCTCAGAAGTTTTCCGACTTTGGATTTGGGGAGCATGTCGCGAAATTCGATATATTGCGGAATTTTATAAGGGGCAAGCCTCTCCCTGCACCATTTGATCAATTCCGAGGCATCCACTCCCCTCGCATCTTCCTTGAGGACCACAATGGCTTTGATGCGTTCCCCTACTTTGGGATCCGGAACGCCTACGACACAGGCTCCGATGACGGTAGGATGATCCTGGAGCACAGCCTCAATCTCTGAGGCAGAAACACGATAGGCTTTATATTTGATGATATCTGCCGATCTCTCGACATAATAGATGTCTCCCGTTTCGCCCTGTCTGACAAAATCTCCCATCCGATAATAGATTTTACCCTCGAGTTCAACATAGGAGCGCCGGGTTTCCTCAGGTTTGTTCCAGTAATGTTTTACAGTATAGTCCGAGGTGACCAGGAGCTCACCCGTCTCACCGGGAGGGACCGGCTCCAGGGTATCAGGATCAACGACTTTACACTGTCTGGTTTTTAGAGGGTGTCCGATGGAACTGAGTTGCGGTTCTTGACCCAGCCGGCTGTAAGTGACATGACCTGCTTCCGTGGACCCGTAGACCTGATAGATGGAAATCCCGAGATATTCCTTCCATCTCTTAAAGACCTCAATGGGGAGGACATCTCCTCCACAATAGCAATAACGAAGAGAGCTCAGATCATATTGGTCTAAACGGTCATTCTCAAGGATCATCCGATAGAGAGCAGGAACTCCCAGCACCCAACTCGCCCGATATTTTTCAATAGCCCGTAAAATGGCATCCACCTGGGGAACCGGCATGATGATCGTGGTGTTGCCAAAATTAAGACCGATCGCCGTAAAGAATCCCAGAGCCATGATGTGAAAAAGAGGATTGATGGCAATATAGATATCGTTTCCCTCCTCAATATATCCTCCGGCCACATCCTCCATCACATCCCTGACATAGGAAGTCATGCCCACATGATTACCGGGTACCCCTTTAGGGAAACCCGTTGTCCCCCCGGTATAGAGGATATAGGAGAGGTCTTTCCAGGGATCAATCTCCACATTCAGTTTCTCAGGCGCCTGTTTGATCAATTCCCTGAAAAAGTGGACATTTTCCCCCTTCTTGACCGTTCCATTGGGGATCTTATCAAAAAGGAAACCGACCATGCGTTTCCAGAAAGGAAGTAGGTCCACCAGATTGGTTACGATAATCCTTTTCAAGGGGGTCTTTGAGAATATCTCCCTGACATAACCAAAATTGGTGTCGAGGCAGATGATCGTTTCCGCACCGGAGTCATTGAGCATATATTCAATTTCAAAAGAGGTGTAGATCGGAGCGACGGGGACAACCACCCCTCCAATCTTTTGAATTCCGAAGAAGGAGATGACCCATTGGACGGAGTTGGTGAGGTAGAGCATCACCTTGTCCCCTTTGCGGACCCCCAATCGACTCAGAGCGGTGGCGAACCGTTCAATGAGGTCATGCAGTCTATGATAGGTGAATTTTTCCCCCAGATAGATGATGGCCGGCCGATCCGGATACTTTTCGCACATCCTTTCAAACTGGGTGAATGTGAGTTCAGCCTCCATCGTGTTGTTTTTTACTCTATTCATGAGCAAGGTTTTCCATTCCCCAAAGGAATTCCATAGAGAAGGGTTTCAGGATTCGAGGGTTCAAGGGTTCAAGTCTTAAGTTTTATATTAAAAATCACTCGACCCCTTGAATCCATGAACCCCTGAACCCTATTTTTCATTAGGCTTCAAATGTATAATCGAGTAACTTCTCCGATCCGAGATAGGCTTCTTTGACCTTCTCATTGGCCATCACTTCTTCCGGAATCCCCTCCGTCAATTTTTCTCCGAAGTTTAGGACCATGACCCGATTGGCCACACGGAAGAGTTCCCTCAGACGATGCTCGATCATTACCAGCGTAATTCCATCCATCTGTAACTTCTCAATGAGGGGAACCATGCTGGCGATCTCGCTCATGCTGAGCCCTGAGAAGACCTCATCACAGAGGATGATGTCAGGTCTCAGGGCAAGGCATCTCGCCAATTCAAGGCGTTTCAAATAGCCGGTGGGAAGGCTCGAAGCCAGTTTATAGGGGACAAAAGAGTCCCTCTCAAACCCGATTTCTTCCAGGATGTCAATACTCACCGTGCCACGGTCCCCGAGTTTTCCCCCTCCCCGCCAACCGCCTTTTCGCCTGGCCCTCGGGGAGAAAAGGGGAATGATGAGGTTCTTGTAAGCGGGAAGACTGTAGTAGGGCCTCATAATCTGAAAGGTACGTGTGATTCCGAGATTGGCAATCTGATTGGGTGCCTGGTTAGTGATCTCTTTGCCCCGATAAAAAACCTTCCCGGAATCCATCTTGATGAAACCGGTAATGCAATTAATCAGGGTCGTCTTCCCGGAGCCATTGGGGCCAATGATTCCGAAGATGTCGCCTTCTTTTACAGTGAAATTGACCTGGGTTAGCGCCTGGACGCCGCCAAAGGATTTGGATACGCTGATCGCCTGAAGGATTGGTTCTTCACTCATACCTTCACCCATCTTTCGAATTGATGGTACTTTCGCTGGGCATAGACCATAATCCCCTCACTTCGGAACATAATGAAGGCCATCAGGATCAGGGAATAGAATACAATTCTCAGCGTTCCAAACTCCCTCAGCCATTCCGAGATGGGAACCAGAAAGAAACAGCCCAGTAAAGGACCGACTAATGTCCCCCCTCCGCCGATCACGGTGGCGGCAATCGGGATCACGGAGAAATCAAGAGCGAACTGGGATATTCCTGACCACATATAGATATGGGAAAGATAGGCTCCTCCAAGAGAACCCAGTCCTGATGCAATGAACACGGCAATGGCCTTGTAGAGGGTGATGCTTAATCCCGAAGCCCTCACCGCCTGATCATTATCCTTGACTCCCCGAAAGACAAGGCCAATGTCTTCGTTCACCAATCTCCTCAGGCCGAAGAGGGCGAAGATGACGATAAGGATAATGAGATATTGCTCAACCCATCTGTTGGGAAAACCGGCCACCCCGAGGATGCCATCCGTCCCACCGAAAATATTTAATGCCTCAATGATTCTCATCAGAGCCAGAGGGTACATCAGGGTCACAATAGCAAAGTAGACCCCCCGAAGGGGGAGGGCGGGCAGAAGAAGAAGAGTGCAGATAAGTGCTCCACCGACCGTGGCCAAGGGGAGGGTTAAGGTAACGGGCAGTCCTAAAGATGTATTGAGCAGGGCTGCCGTATATCCACCCACTCCGATGAAAAAAGCTCCTCCCAGGGAGACCAGCCCGACGAAATGGGCTAAGAAATCAAACCCGAGGGCGAGCAGGGCATAGATCGCCGCAATGGAGACAACCCGCTTCCAATAAAGGGAGGTGATAAGAATTGGGAGGAGAAGGAGTCCGGCGATTAAAATCAGTCTCGGGAGGAAAAGGTAGATAACCTCCTGCAAAGAAGAGACGGCATAGATCCCTTCGGTTCGGACTTTGATGCCCCGATCCAGTCTCTCTTTACGTCTCTCTCCAGTGACCAGATTTTTATCCATGAACCCAACCAAGTTTAAATTCGAAATCCGAATATCGAATTTCGAAACAAATCCAAATGACCGAAATTCGAATGATCAAAACGGTTTTAAAATTTGAGAATTGGTATCACTTTAGCTCTTTGAAAAAGCTTCATAAAATCCCTCCCAGCCTCCCTTTGCCAAAGGGAGGAGAAACAATTCCCCCTTTATAAAAGGGGGATTGAGGGGGATTTTAAAATGAAGTTTAAAAAACTCCCTCATGGCTCAACCGTCAAAGAATTATTTCATTAAAGGAATTACTTTTCACTCAATTGTGTTTATACTCTTTCCTCCAGTTCCTTCTGCTTGCCGAAGAGACCGGAAGGCCGAAGGATAAGGGTAAGGATAATTGCCAGAAGCGCTACGACCATATGAAAATGGGATTGGATATAGCGAACCGTGATGATCTGGAGGAATCCAATCATAAAAGCGGCAAGGATGGCACCCACCCAGCTCCCCAGGCCTCCTACGATACAGACAGCGATCGAGAGGATCAATACATTGTAGCCTGCTTCCACCACGATATTTCCTAAGGGAAGTAGGACAATCGCTGAAAGTCCGGCCAAAATAGATCCCATGGCCATCGCAATGATGGCCATCCAGTCGGAGTCGATTCCCAGCATCATGGCCGCATGTTCGTCCTGCGCCATTCCTCTTAATGCCAGACCAGTCCTATTGAAATGGGTAAAAAGCCACATGAAAGAAACCACCACGATTCCGATGGCGATGACGATGATTCGCTGAAGATCGACCGGGACGCCTCCGATGCTGACACTGCCTTCGATAAAGACCGGAAGGGTGTAGGTCATCCCCTTAAATCCCCGCCAGCGCAGGAACTCAAGAATAGCCAGTCCCAGGGCATAGGTTGCGATAATCTCAGAGGTAGCCATGCCTCTGACCCGGATGAGAACAAAACGATAGATGGCCGCACCCGCTAAACCCATGATCAACAGGGCAAGAGGAATGGAGATCACATAATTTAATTTCAGAAGGTGGATGAGAGACCAGACGAGAAACCCTGTGATGACATAAAGTGCCCCGTGAGCAAAGTTGGGGAGACGGCTGATCCCGTAGACCAGGGTGAAACCGATGGCCATCAGAGCGAGAGAAAAACTATTGATGATGCCGTAGATAAGAATATCCATAACGAGTAATCAATGGGCAATGACCAATTATCGATGATCATTGCCCATTGGTAATTACTAATTATTCTGTCATGCCGGACTTGATCCGGCATCCAGAAGATCTTGAAAGGACTGGATTCCGGTTTTTACCGGAATGACAATCCTCATTGAATGACCAATTTATAAACAGACTAAAATTAATGATTGGTCATTAACCTTCACTACTTCTTCATCCAGGGAGGAAGTTTGATTTCCCCCATGGCAATTTTGGGCGGGAACACAACGATTCTTTTTCCTGCCTGCCACTGAAAGATTGTCCCAACCGCGCCTTCGTTGGGATCAATGCTCGGGATGACCTGGTGGCTTTTTGGGTCAAACTTTATCCTTCCATAAACTCCCATCATATCCGTCTTCTCAAGGGCTGCCACCACAGCATCCGAGTTCAGAGACCCCGCCCGCTCAATGGCGTCCTTTAGAACATAAGGGGTCATGTAACTGGTGGAAGTCCCATAACC
>Ga0136653_10000864_pt1 | contig 16158 bp, 11 predicted proteins | sample LakKivw275mmetaG_FD_94866 | JGI IMG/M metagenome (GOLD analysis project Ga0136653, IMG submission 94866) | Anoxic lake water microbial communities from Lake Kivu, Rwanda to study Microbial Dark Matter (Phase II) - Lake Kivu water 275m metaG... | ecosystem: Environmental > Aquatic > Freshwater >...
AATCGCCCACGTGGGCGATTGGCCAATGAGTGGCAGTCGCAAGCTGGAATACGACGTTGTTCTGGGCTCGTTCACTGGCAACTGGTACGATGCAGCGGAGATTTATCGTCAGTGGGCAAGTGAGCAGAAATGGAGCACCCCACTCCACCAGCGCACCGACGTCCCTCAGTGGCTGCTGGATTCGCCTCCCTACATAACGGTGCGCCCACAAGGAATCCTGGATGCGGGACCAGTCCTGCCGGTGGAGGAGTTCCTGCCGTATGAGAAGGTCATTCCATTGCTGGACGGTATTGCCACCAAGGTGGAGTCGCCTCTGGTGGCAGTGATAATGGGTTGGGAGCGCGGCGGCTCCTGGGTCTATCCAGACTGCTTCCCACCAGTCGGCGGGGATGAGTCGGTGACAAACTTCGCCCGTATGGCACGGGAGCGTGGCTGGCACGTGGGATCGTTCTGCAACGGCACACGCTGGGTGACCTCTCACGCCTGGAACCGCTATGACGGTGAACAATACTATCGTGAACACAACGGCGAACAGAGCGTCTGCCAGACCACGCAGGGCACCCCCTGGGAGGAAATCTGGGATCGGCCGTGGCGCAGGAGCTATACGTGCTGCATCGGCGCTAAGCTGACGCGCGATATCGCCAGCGACTTCGTTGGCAGGCTTCTTGACTGGGGGCTGGAGTCCATTCAGTTCTTCGATCAGAACCTCGGTGCGTCAACATTCCCGTGCTTCGCCGCAGACCACGAACATCCGCCAATGCCCGGTAAATGGATGCCCGAGATGATGGCACGAATCATCGATGAATTCCACGCCGAAGCTGCGGCAAGAGGCGAGACCGAGGTCATACATTCCACGGAGCAGCCGGCCAGCGAGTACGCTCTGCCGCTTTATCAACAGTGCGACTGCCGGGTCTTTCCACCCGGATACAACAATGACTTCCTGCCTCTATATCACTATCTGTATCACGATTGCCTTGTCATCCAGGGGGGGATGGGACAGAGTCCAGAACCATACCACCTGCCCATTCGGAACTCGTACAACTGCGTTTTGGGTGAAATCCCGGGTGCGGTGATGGTCGGCGATGGCACACTGCTTAACAAGGATACCATCAACTGGGCGCCTTGGGAACCAAAGGTGGGCAGCAACGATCAAGCGCTTGAAGTGATCCGCACAACCACGGCCATGCGCCGCGGTCCCGGAAGAGATTTCCTCGTCTACGGACGAATGCTCAAACCGGTGCAAATCGATGGAGTCAAGACTGTAACTTGGGAGCGCGAAAGCCGTGTGTTTCGAGTTCCCGCAGTGTTCGACGCAACATGGCAGTCACCAGATGGCCGTCTCGGGGTTATTCTCGCCAACTGGACGGAACACCGCCAGCGGGTCGAACTCAATGACACCAGACTGGGCAGCAGCGTCACGGTTCATACATCAGGCCGCAGGCTAACTCACAAGTCATCCGAGGTTACTCAGGGACGGGTAGCCGTCACCATACCGCCGCATAGTTGCGTGCTGGTAGTAACGATGTCTCGGGATTTCGACTTGCACTAAGCTGATGAGTCCAAAATCCCGAGACAACGGGCTCAGATCACTCCGGCACAATCACGATATCCGCAGCGGAGCGAACGCGCAGCAACGAAACGAGTTCCGTATCTTCCTGCTGGCACGAACTGATGCCGGTAACACGTACGTAACAGTTCAGCGGCGGCGGCACGATCCCGGAACACCAGCATTTCACGGGCGCGGAGGAGCCATCATCAAGTGTGAAGTAGGCGGAACCGATGGCTTCTGCGCGGCCCGACACCGTCACCAGCAGGCCGATGTTGCTCAGGCCACTTCCGCCGCGAACGCCCATCTGCCCGATGGCCGGCGGGCCAGGATTCCAGAAGAAGTCGCCTCCGCCCAAAGAACGAACTGCAACGCGCAACGGTTTGGGAAACGCCGCGGTTCCCAACTGCCTGACTGTCGGGTCGACTAGCGCAACTTCGCCTGAGTGATTCGCTACCGCACCCTGTATATCAAGCAGCATCCCGCGGGTCACGGCCGGAACCTGCGCCGTGAAAAGAAGCTGGATGCCGCAGGAACGGTCTATATCCTGTACGTATAGAGAAGACCCCAGCTCGCCGCCATCTGTCGATGAGACAACTCCCGAAAGCTGAACCATGCTGCCTTCCGGCTTGCTCTTGGCGCCTCCCGAGGAAATGGGGGCAATGGCCCACGCATACATGACTTCATCCGCCAGCCTGCCCACGTATGCTGCCGAGACCGTTCCTGTCGAATCAGCACACAGGGAAACACCCGAGCCGGACCCCGGAGAAGCATCCACCGTCTCGGTCAACCACGTTCCTCCAGCCCGCCACGCGTGCTTCAAACAGTCTGCGCCCGAGTCACGGTACGCTATCGATGGACTGCCCTGTCCGGAGACCGCCAATGAACAGTCGTACGGACCGTCTACCTGCAGCGTTGCCACCGGCTGACTATGCAGCGAAGTCCCATCCCAGACTCCGTAGTTAAGATGCGCAGCGCCCGTCTGGTGAACGAAGTAGGCCACGGCCACGCCACCCGCCGGGAGCAGTGCAATAGAAGGATAAGGCACGACCGGCTCGCCCATGTCGCCATCCAGCACCTTTATGCTCCATGTGCCGCCAGTCGGCACGACCGGCTCGCCCATGTCGCCATCCAGCACCTTTATGCTCCATGTGCCGCCAGTCGGTCTACTTGCCAGCTTCAACTGTCCAGAACTCGGATCAGCAAAGCACATGTGCACAACACCGTCCTCGTCGATCACTGCCGCTGGGCCGGTCGAGCCGCCCACAGTGGCGATGTCCTCCAGTGTCCAACCACCAGTTGTGTGCTGCGCCAGAGAGACGTGATAGGTGATTCCGGATTCGTCGCTTCTCGACCGGCAGTAGGCGATGACTTCCTGGCCCGATTGCGTGACAGCAAGGGATACACGCTCGGGAAGCCACCCGACATCGTCCACGGTCTGAATGCCCCAGGTCGCACCCTGCCTGACCGCGAGTTTGAGAATGTTCTGGTCGTAGCTTGAGGCATCGATGAAGGCGATCCGCGCCTGACCGGCAGGATTGACATTCAGGCTCGACAGTCCTCCCCAAAACCCAACACTAGCCACTGGCTCGGCGTTCCACTGTTGGTTCACTCTGGAAGCATATACCAGCACGCCGCCAGTAGTGTAGCTGACGCAGGGAGTGTTTGACGGACCAACGGCAATCGACGCGTCACCTGCCACAAACCCCGCACTCGGAACCGGCTCCACACTCCAGTAAGCCGCCATACCAGGCACTGCAAGAATGCCTAGACAGAGCACCGCTATGACTTTCAACTGCATCACAATGCCTCTCCCACGGCCCTACCAAGATGCGGACGGGCCGACGCCGAACGCTGCCATCTCGCGTTCCCCTTAGCGCCGGCCCGACCAGATGGACTGTACGCAGCCAGACTACGGAGCGGCGGGTTCGACCGGACTAGACGTGCCCACCGTCAGCTCACCAGCCACAAGCGGACCACCCGCCTGATAGCCGGCCGCAGACAGAACGTCCACTGCTAAGGGCATCGCCTTGATGTAGAACTCGTCCGCCCGGCGATACGTCGGGCTCCAGTCGACGACCCTCACCTCGATTCTCGCAGGCACCCCGTTCAGTCTGCCTATACCGGAGAAAGTACCCACCAATCCCGAGACTCTTAGTTCCGCAACCGCGGGCAGATATATGGAAACCCGCGGGCGAATGGAGTTGGCAGTGAATAGATACTCCGAATAGAACAGTCTTCCCTTGACCACTCCACCTGTCTTCACTGCGTTGAAATCGAACCTGCCAACGCCCGAACTTGCAGCAATGGCGCCAATGCCTTTCGCGAAGCAGTCTGGAACCGGGTTGCTGAAGACGACTATGTCTCCTCTGATGACACCGCCGGCCGCCTCGTAGATTATGTCGAGAAAGAACGGCCGTGCAACGATTCTGAACCAGTCCCCGCACGGGTTGTCGTCCAGAGCCTCAACCTGAATGTTGCAGAGCATGTTGTTCCAGTAGCCAACTGCCTTCACCGTGGCGAAGTTGCCCCGCACCTCGAGAGACTCGATCGTTCTCGAGTAGATGACATTGCCTCTGGAAACAGAAGTAGGGCTGATCTCGCTGAACTTGAATCCACCGAGCAGCAGGTTGCCTGCTCTGGCAACGTTGATGTCGAATGCCCCAATCTTGCCGTCGACCCCAAACCTTATTGCACCCGAACCCTTGACTCCAGAATCCGGACTGGGATAGGACGTAATCTGGGCGACACAGACCGACAGGCTCAACGCAACCAGAACAACCGCACACAGCAAAACCGATAATGATCTCCTGCACATCTTAACCACCTCCTGTGATGACAGGCGAGCACAGTGTGATGCACAACTAGCAGGACTTGCACCACTAATATAAGTATACTACATTTCGCGGGGAAGTCAACCGGTTTTTCTGTTTTTTCTTAATCTCTTGGCGAGCGGGAGTCAGCGCCTGCGCGGAGATACCCTTCTGAAGAACAGGACACTAGTCCATCTCCGGGAAGTCCCAGGACAAGGCGCTTCGTGAGGTCCGGCTGGTCAGCACGGACTTCCTTAGCGACTGAGCAGGTCTGGTAACGCTTTTGGCTCCATCTTGTGCTGGCTTCTTCGTTCCTGGTGCGTCTGCTTTCACAGTGCCGCCACCGCTGGGTTTGGCGGTGACAACAGCGCTGGCTTGACGAGCCGGAGCGACCTTCCTGGCACGGACATCCATGCTCACCCCGCCGCAGCTCATCAGTGTAAGAGACCTGATCGCCGCACCAGATTGCCTCTGGCTCTCTTCGGTGATTTCCACTATGCGTGTCTGACCCGGGAGTGTGCGACTTACTGGTACGTTCTGGACCTTATGATTAGTCAGCAGATATGAGAACTGGTGGCCAGAGCGCGAGATGGCTTTCTGCTCTTTGACAAGGTTGGCAATGGCCACGAAACGAAACAGCGCCTGCAGTTCCTTGTATACGGGTCTGGCCTCGGATATCTCCGAGTACTTGGCTGTGAAAGCATCAGCAAACTGTTGTGCAAGTTTGGAGGACTTTCCTTTACCCTTGACCTCACTCATACTGGTGAGGAACTCTTCTTCGGTCAGTAGTCTAACCTGACATTCTCTCAGGCGAACCAGACCATCATTCTCTTCGTAGGTCGCTTCACCGGGGGAAAACCAGAACCTGTTGAGAGCGTGGTCCATATCGTTTGGCTGCACGCCCGTCGCAAGTGCCTCTTTCAGTTGGTCCGCGCCCAGCGACATAAGGCTCACAAACCCCGGAATCTCCAGATCGACGGAACCGTTGGACAGGCTCTTCATAAAGTAGTCAGCGTCAACCATCACCTTGGCAAACCGGGAATCAAAAGGTACGCCCAACACTCTGACTTTCTGTGGTTGTTTGCCTACGGCTTCCCACTCGCGGTTGACAGCCTGCCGCCGGTCATCACCACTGCCCGCCCCTCGTCCCACCTGACGAAGCTGTTGCAGCACCTTTGGGTCCGGATCGATGGAGCAACCGGGCGGCGTGAAGTATCTTACGTTACCCTTGCGCTGCACATAGACCATATGTGCCGAACGGAACGCGACTACCAGATCGTCAGCGTGCAAAGTCGGATAGGTAGGATCCACACTGCCCACGAGAATGATGTCCCTGGCACCGGAATCGACGATGAAGCCCTGAAGACGGGTAATCCCGCACAACTTGAGAGCCTGTTTCGAACTGCGCTCCCTGAGTGTCTTCTCCAACATTCTCATCGAAAGAGCTCGACCTTTGGCAGCATCGGCTGTGATGGAGCACAAGCCAACCAGGACGAGCGCAAGGACCACGGAAACCATCGCTCTTCTCATCTCTCGCTCTCTCCGCATTGACGAAAGAAGGGAAAAGCAGCTCGTGTGAGCACTGCCAATACGCACTCTCCCCTCAATATCCCGTTTGCGTGGCAATCCGTGCAGCAATGTCATCTCCGACCTCCACAGTTGTTGATGTTCCCCCAAGATCAGGAGTGCGGACTCGCCCGTCTCTGAGGTTGGAGCAAACCGCCGAGTCAATTATCTCGGCGGCCTGCGTTTCGCCAAGAAAGTCCAACATCATAGCGGCGCTTCGGATGGCGGCTATGGGGTTGGCTATGCCCTGGCCGGCTATGTCCGGTGCTGCGCCGTGAACCGGCTCGAACAAAGACGGAGCCCTGCGCTCCGGGTTGATGTTTGCACTTGGAGCCAGGCCAAGGCTGCCCGTGATCGCGCCACCCAGATCGCTCAGAATATCACCAAAGAGATTGGACGCTACCACAACGTCGAAGCGTTCCGGACAACGCACAAAATGCATGCAAAGCGCATCAATATGGAACTTCTCGGCAGTTACGTCCGGGTAATCTCCCTGTATCTCCTCGAGAACTCTATCCCACATGACCATACCATACTTCATAGCGTTCGACTTTGTGGCCATCGCCAGATTCTTCCTTCGCTTCCTGGCAAGCTCGAATCCGTAGCGAAGAATGCGCTCGACACCCTTGCGAGTATGCAGTGCGGTCTGAGCGGCAACCTCGTCAGGAGTCCCTGTCTTGAGGATTCCTCCGGCGTCCGCATACTCGCCCTCTGAGTTCTCGCGGACTACCACCAGATCTATCTCCCCGGAGTTTCTCCCTGCCAGGGGGCTGTCGACTCCAGGCAATAACTTGGCTGGTCTCACGCACGCATACTGGTCGAACTGCTGACGCATGCGGATGAGGGGTGCAAGTGTGATGTGATCAGGCAGGTTGGCGGGATCGCCCACAGCCCCCAGAAACACCGCGTCGAAACCCATCAGGACGCTCAGGAAATCCTCCGGAGCAGTTATGCCGGTCTTCTTCCAGTAGCGGTGGCCCCAATCAAACTCTGTGGTCTCAATGCAAAAACCAGTCCGTTCCGCCGCGGTGTGGAGAGTCTTTGCCGCTTCGATAGTCACGTCGATCCCGATGCCATCTCCGGGATACAGAGCAATCTCATATGATCTCACAGATTTACCTTTCGGGGATGAAATGCGCCCACACGAAATGTCGACCACTCGTTCGTCACGCAATCTAGACCCATTCCACAGAGAAAACCTCCGCGCATCGCAGGCTGAAGTGAAGGACCACGGCTTCCCCTTCAGCTATGTTTGCGTTCGGGTAGCCTCGCCACGTGACGATCGTTCCCATAGAATCTCCATGGAGTGGGTCGCAGTCCTCAACGGACATCCCTTCCTTCCCGACAACGCCAACCCTGATCTCTCCCGCTCGCGGGGCTCGGAAGTTCAGCTTTAGATTTCTGCCTGCGGGGATCATCTCGGTTGTCCAAAACTCTCCCTCCACGTCTGCTTTCACCGCGCAGAGCCGGTCTTGCGGCCACCAGGCCCAGGCCATCTGCCACGCGTCCCACACCGCGGGCCACCGCGGATACTTGTGCGGATACTCAGTGCCAGTGTATGGGATAGCCACGCGATCTTTACCAAACTGCAACAGATCCTTTCCGCATCCTATGAACTCACAGTCCCACGTGCCCGGTTCGCCCGGAACTATGACCGGACCGCCCGGCACCTGGTTCCACGCGATACCGTCCGCGCTCGAGTATAGCCTTATCTCAGATCGTTCCGTAAACCTGTGCCACACCATCGGAAACATGAGATGGTAATCCGGAAGACCAGGGTAGTCCGTACGGCTGTTCAGGTAGAAGTCATAGTCAGGTGGATCGTCAAGTCTCGGCCATATAACGGGCTCGACCGGACCCCAATGGAAGAAATCGTCGGACTCAGCCCGCCCGATCCACCTTCGCTCGTTGCGGTACATCCGTGTGAACATGACATACTTGCCGAGCGCAGAATCGAAGTAGACGGTGGTGTCCGTGTCACTTGGGTGCATCATCAGCGGTTCGGAAACCGGAGTCCACGTCCGGCCGTCCGGTGACGTGAGAGCATATAGACAGTATCTCCCTCCTGCCAGTATCCGTTCATCCTGGTAACGCGGGTGGCGCTGGATGTACTCAGCGAAGAGCCGCTCCCCGACGTCTCCAGGCGGATTCACGCAGTAAACAAACTTGTACCGTTCGTGGTCCGGGGCGGCGGGGTCGACGAAAAACGTCACCCCGTCAAACCCGTGCTGACCTGGGACTTCTATCCGGCATCGCTGCGGTTCGCTCCAAATGAAACCGTCCTCCGACTCAACCGAGCACACCACCACGGAATCTGGGTTGATGGCGTTGGCGCTCGAGCCGCTGCCAAGCTTGGAGTTGCCGTTGATCTCGAAGAACCACGACCGGTACATTCCTTCGTGGAAAACAGTGCGACCCCAACCTCTCCACGCACTAATCGGGTCCGTCTTCCTGGCTGGCTGCGCTGCCAGCCGGATGCCGTGCGGAATGTAGATTGGCTTGGCGTGAAGCTCAACCTGCCTTTTCGGCAAATCTGACCATGCGTAGGAGCTCCCACCAGGGTCTTGCCATACCAGGGCGCCGCACTTAATGTTCCGCCAGTCAAAGAATAGTATCTTCTTACACCGCTCGTGTACGTTCATTACGTTTGTCTGCCCCCTCTACGACTGCGAAGCCATCCTATTGTATCGCCGAGGTTGATGCTTGTCCAGAATTGAGGTGGCAGCCGTCGTACTTACCGAACGTCCCGTCATGCCGGACGTGATCCGGCAACCACCCATCCCGTCATGCCGGACTTGATCCGGCAACCACCCAACGTGTCACAGGTGTATCGGGATTTGAGGGTTGGGACACCGCGCCGCAAACTATGCACAAACATGCAAACCCAACCCGAAAATCCCGATACTTCACCAACCTACCGAGCGCTCTCCATAGTCGGACTGTCACGCAAACAGCCAGCGAGCCTTACGATGTCCTTGATCTCACATTCCCAGATAACCAGGACGTGCCAGCCGAGCCTTTCCAGCTGGGCCGTCACCACGCGATGACGCTCGATATTCTGTGCGAATTTCCTCTCCCAGAAGCCTTGTCGACTCTTCGGGCTGTATGCATACTTGCACGATGGGTGTCTCTGCCAGAAGCAGCCGTGCACGAATATAGCGGTCTTATACTTCGGAAGGACAATATCAGGCTTTCCCGGCAGTTGCGCCGAGTGCAGCCGAAATCTGTAGCCCATCCGATGAAGCAACGACCTTACCGCTATCTCCGGCCGCGTATTCGTTGACCGGATCCGGGACATATTCCAACTCCGTCTCTGCTTGTCCAGACTGTCCATTTTCTATGAGCACCGCATCTTCTGATCTGACTAAGTCACAAACGATTCGCGCGATCTCGCGGGCCAGGAGCGGAGGTACAGCATTGCCGACTTGCTTGTATTGGGGCGTTCGGTCGCCCTCAAAGAAGTAGTTGTCAGGAAACGTCTGAATACGGGCTGCCTCTCGGACGGTCAAGCTTCTGCACTGCGACGCGTCGTAGTGGATGTAGTAGTGGCCGTCTTTCGATATATGCGACGTTATTGTTGTTGACGGGACACCGGCGAATTGGACGCGAAACCGATCCGGAAACATGTTTCCATTGACGGCAGACTGAACATTCTTGTGGGCCGGCCACAGCCCTCTTGGAGAATCGCGCACGGTTGGCGATCTCTTATAGAGGTCAGCATAGCACGCTGCATAGATATAGCGGTGCAAGTCCTCCCGTATATGGCCGCGGGTGCTGTGATTGCAGACCCCGCTCATCCGCGGGTCGTGATACCAACCGGCAAGAGGGTTGTCGCCTGTCATCGCACCAGAGATGAACTTGGCCCCGTATTCGCGTCAGTCGTTCGCCAGGAGAGACGCAAGCGCCTGGAGTATCTTCTGCCTCAGATGATCATCGTCAAGACTGACGAACCAGTCTTTATCCACCAGAGAGTTCACCGCGCATTTCCAGGCCTCTTCAGAATCGTCTTCTCTCGAAAGCCTGCTGCGAAGTCTCGGGAGGTCGCCGATAACATCTTCAATTCTTACAGCGGAGGACCCTTGAGGCAGTACACGTGGCAATGCTTCATTTGTAGATCGGACCCCAAGCACAATGACTCTGTGCCTCGCCTGGGGTATGCCATAGTTTTCAGCCTTGATCACATAATCAGAGGGTTCAATATCACAAAGCGAATTCTCTCCGCGTGGGACGGAAAGAGAGTATATCCTGTAACTAGCTTCGTCGCTCCCACCACAGCTTTCCACAAGCGCGGAGGCGGGCCGTTGCAGGGCGTCCGGAGCTAAGGCTCCACGGAAGCCAAGTCATGCTGGAACAGAGCGTGATAACTAGAAGACAACAGCAATGTAATGCGACAATGGGGAGAAGAGTGTTGGCGGAAACACAGCGGGCTCCCGGTTCCATTCGGTGCACGCAGGGCTACAACTCAGTCAACCCAATTGACCTCAAGTAGCTGTAGGTCGAGTCGTAATAGCTTGCATCCCTTGTTGGGTCGCTTGTGCAACCGGGAGGAACGAAGATGACCATCCCCTGGCGTGCACGCGTAAGGAGGACACGATAGGCGTTCTTGAGATAGTTCTGTCTAGAAACACTCTTTATCCGCTGCCACTTGCTTCCTCGAAACGAGAGGTGTCGCCAACCATTTATGGTGTAGGAAAAATCGCCGTCCCACGAAACGCATGCCCAATCAAGCTCCAGTCCCTGCACGTGGAATTCGGTAGCAACATCCTCAAGATAATACGATGAGCGCACGTCATCTTTCCCGTCCAGGAACCACTTCACGGGATTCACCGGCGTTCGAACATCCATGGCGTACGGTTTCAGCCTTTCTGCCTGTGATGACACGATGATTCCGTACCTCTCGCTTCCGCTAGCGTGGTCTTTGAGCCACTGTTTTGCCTTATCCAGCTCGCGAGTCAGAGCGATTGGATAGCGATCTCCAAGTTCCTGCAGTAGACCACGCGCTTGGTCACACTCGCAATCGAGTACCGTCTTGACGAATTCCGAAACCTTTTCGGCGCGGAATGACCGCATCGACACACTTAGGTGCAGCTCCTCCACGTAATGCACCTTGGCACGACCGCTGATTTGGCCAAGCACTTGTCCAGCGGCGTATTCACTATCTTTCAAGGCAGGTGAAATGTATACGTGCCAATCGTCACATTCGCGTCGCAAAGCATCAATCCACTCACTGATGCCAGCTTCGCCCGTGTTTATCTCCTGACCTCCGCCCACGAGGCAGACAATCACCGCCCAATCCTTGCGCCTATTCATGCAGGAAATCAGGAATTCTGGCTCCGACGCGTTGAAGCCACGCAGCCCCTTCTTGCGACTCATGAAAGAAGCGGTTTGTTCTCGGTCCCAGGCGCGCTGTGCCTCGTCAAACAATGCCACGTGATCGACAGGAGGCTTGTCGCTTCGCAGGCATTCATCTCTGAAATGATGGACGTTCTGGATGAATGCCTTTACCTGTGTTACCGCATCGCCTTTTCGGATCTTCCTACCTTGCGCGCGCTCCCGCCCTACGGTGTCTCGTGCCAGAGCTTCACGCAAGATCGCGACAAGCGGCCCATTGCCGGACAGGAACACACTGTGAAGCTCGCTCTGTACATCATTGTATTTAGTCGCGATGTTAAGTCCGACTAGCGTCTTGCCGGCACCCGGCACTCCCGTAACGAAACATAGGGACTTGTGACCCGAAGACCTGGATGTCTCGATGATAGCCTCGATCTGGTCAGAAGTCTTGCCGAGATTTGTCGCCCCTGCGTCGTTGCGTGAGATGTCTCCTACTCCGTGACCGGCATAGAGCGCCCTTGCCGCCTCGATGATAGTCGGAGTTGGGCAATAACGCGATTCCTCCCATATGAGTGGATCGATGGTGCTTGTTGGCAACTTGTCCAGTATGTTGGTGATGATTGTGCCCAGGTTCTCTGCGTTAGCGCACACCGTCTGATAGAGTCCAGCCTCTCTCGCGTGCGCGACAAGCTCAAAAGGTCTCCCTCTAGCCTCTGAGGCTACGAGAATCGGAACGACCGTCAGATCGTGGCTGGCTTCGTGGAAGTACTTCAGGTCAATTGCGTAGTCGTATGCCTGATCCATATCAGCCCCGGAATACTCCGCGGCGCCAATCTTGAACTCGATGGTGAGCACAATTCCGTTCGCCAGGACCACAGCATCTACACGATGACCCATACGAGGAATCGCGAATTCGAGGTGCAACACACCCGTGTGTCCGGCCAGCGATTTGCGAAGAATGGATATTTCCGCAAGCCACGCATCCCCTTGCGCCTGAATAACGTTGAACGAGCTTCCCCTTGCGAGTTGAGCGAGTACTTCGTTCTCAGAAGATTTGTGAAAGGCAGGTATGGTGTCTCTATACCAAGACCGTTTCAGATAAGGAGCCGGGGCTAGCATTGTGATTTCCTTTTTTCAGCCATGTGTTTGCAGGTCGCCACAGTGATTCATATATAACAGCCAGAATCCTTGGAGCAACCGTGTGAGCGGCCTGCCAGTCTGCACCTGAACAACAGCGCTCACTCCTCAGCTTCTTGGCACGGAGCATTGTTCGCCTATCATACTACTAGAAACGTCGGCCTGTCCACTGAACTGACTGCACATACCTCGCTGCTTTGACCGGAAACAGCACCAAGGGAGAGTCGCCGTGATCCGCGTATAGACGGAATCAAACTAGAATCACTACACGGCTACCTTCGATGTTTCGGAAACTTGTTCCCGAAACGCGACGCCCGACAGTATCGGGATTTCCGGGTTGGGTTGCGGGCTTCGTGCACAATCCGCACATCGGCGGCCCAACCCTCAAATCCCGATGCACCGCCACAACGCAAATGGGAGAAGGAGATCGACGAGCGGGTGGCGAAGCTGTATGGTCTGTGATTGGTACGCTGCGGGTCTGACGGGTCTGACAGATCAGACGGGTCCGACTAGTCCGACAGGTCGGACAAGTCCGACGGAACGCGTAGGAGGAGAATAATGGTTGGTGATGGATCCCTGATTCCGCGGCATGGGGGCTACCGGAGACTCCGCAGCTTTCAGTGCGCGCAGTTGGCCTACGATGCGACTGTGGTGTTCTGCGCGAGGTTCATCGACAAGCGCTCCCGAACGCACGATCAGATGGTCCAGGCCGCCCGAAGCGGGGTTCAGAACATCGCCGAAGGAAGCATGGCATCTGCCACGTCGAAAAAGACTGAGCTGAAACTCACGGGGGTGGCTCGCGCCAGCCTCGAAGAGCTCCTTCTTGACTACGAGGACTACCTCCGGCAAAACGGCCATCGCCTCTGGGCGAAAGATTCACCGGAAGCCCTCGCAGTGAGAGGGAAGTATCGGTCAGACAAGTCAGACGGGTCGGACGGGTCAGACCTTCTCCAAGTCTACGGCATACGCACCGGTTCGGCGGAAGAAGCCGCCAACACCATCATCTGCCTCATCAACCAGGCGAGTTTCCTCCTGGGTCGCCAGCTTGAGAATCTGGAGAAGTCGTTTCTCAAAGAGGGCGGATTCACTGAGCGGCTCTACAATCAGCGGCGCAGCCAGCGGGGGTACTGATAGTGTCGGGAACAAGATTCCCGACACACCAACAATCCCGAAACAACACGAGTCCGACAGATATGACAGATCAGACGGGTCGGACAAGTCCCACAGAAGGCGTCGATGTTCAGGCTCAGTGCGCTACCGGCGGACCGAGGCCGAACCGGAGCCGGGAACCATGGCTTCGAGTTTTTCGACGCGCTTGGCAATAGGCGGGTGGGTGCTGAAGAGACTCGCTATCGCTCCGCCGGAGAACGGACTCACAATGAACATGTGGGCGGTAGTCGGCTCGGCGTTCATTGGCCTGGCCTGGACGCCTCTTTCCATCTTTCGCAGCGCACTCGCAAGCGCCCAGGGCTTGCCGGATATCACCGCCCCACCCTCATCGGCCGCATACTCGCGAGTCCGAGAAATACCCAGTTGTATCAACATTGCGGCGATGGGACCAAGTATCATCATAAGCAGCATTCCGGCCGGGCTGCCGCCGTTGTCGTCTCTGCTGCCTCCGAAGAAGAACCCAAGACGACTGATCATCGTGATTGCTCCTGCCAGAGTAGCCGCAATCGTGCCAATCAGGATGTCGCGGTGCTTCACGTGAGCCAGTTCGTGAGCGAGAACTCCCTCCAGTTCGTCTTCATTTAGCATCTGCGTAATACCCTCGGTCACGGCAACTGCGGCGTGCTGGGGATCACGGCCAGTGGCGAACGCATTGGGCTGTGCGTCAGGGATCACATATACCTTGGGCATCGGAAGACCAGCATTGGCAACAAGCTTTCGAACTGCTGAGTATAGCCACGGCGCGCTGGATTCATCCACCTCTCTAGCGTGATACATAGAGAGCACGATCTTGTCGCTGAACCAGTAGCTCCCCACATTAAGAGCAAAGGCGATCAGAAGGGCCATAATCATCCCGCTTTGCCCACCGATTGAACCGCCGGCAAGCACAAGCAGAACGGTTATCACTCCCATCAGCATAACGGTCTTGAGTTGGTTCATCTCTCTGTCCCCCGAACTTGTTACCTGTAGAGATTACGAAAACTGAGCATCAAGTGTTCCCGGAAACCTGGCGCACTCATACGTCGACTGTCAGTCCATCGTAGGCGAGCCTGACGCTGTCTGGCAGCCCCGCGTTCGTCGACTCGTGCTCCATCCTGTGGCTTATGTGGGTGAACAGAGTCTGCTTGGGTCGCAGTCTCTCCACGACCTCCAAACCCTGTTCAAGGCAGAAATGCGTAACGTGTGGCTTGGGTCGCAGCACACCAAGCACAAGCAGGTCAAGATCGCTCAGCAGGTCCCACGAGTCATCAGGTATCTTGCTGCAGTCCGTAATGTAGGCAAGATCGCGAATTCTGTAGCCCAGAACGTTGACGGCGCCGTGCAGAACCGGGATTGGGGTGACCGTAACACCGCCAATATCAAACCGTCCATTTGTGGCCCGCAAATCCAGAGAAGGCAGTCCCCCACCCGACTGCACCGGTCTGAAAGCATAGCCAAACACCCTGCGAACGGTATCGAGGGTTTCCTCCATTCCGTAGCACGGCAGAGACCGTTGGAGCACGTCGCTGAACCGGCGTGTGTCATCCAATCCAAACAGATGGTCGGCGTGTGCGTGCGTAAACAACACTGCATCAACAGACATGATACCCTCCCTCAGCGCTTGCAGGCGCATCTCTGGAGCAGTGTCGATCATCAGACTTGATCCACCGACGCTCAAGTGGACAGAGCACCTTGTACGGTGGTTCTTCGGGTTGTCAGATTTGCAGACGTCGCAATCACAGCCGATCACAGGGACACCGTGAGAAGTGCCTGTGCCAAGAAACGTAAGACGCATAGTCTAAGATTAGTCCTCCTAGGGGTCGCTGTACCAATCCAGAGAATTGTGGATCCGATACTGCCGTGGATAGCTGAGAAGCGCACAGATTAGCCACAGCCGCAGGCAGTCGCCGGCGCACCACCAGCTGCGTATCACTCCATAACCTTACCACGTCTCAGAGCAGATGTCCACCAGTTGAATGGATCGCGCGCAGAAAAGTCTTGACACGCCGTGTAAGTTGCTGCTATAATAGCGGCAGTCGAATATGGCCCCGTCGTCTAGCGGTTAGGATGCGTGGTTCTCAGCCACGAGATCGAGGGTTCGAATCCCTTCGGGGCTACCAGTTGTAAAGCGGAGAAACCTCTCTCAGGAGATTCTCCGCCTTTGCCATTACGGGGCTCTACAGCCGCTTTCACGCGTGCTTTTTGAACTCACTCCCCCATTCTTAACCATGTCATCCGACCCCAAACACGTGACCGGACTTTGCCACGAAAACCCGCTTTTTGGAGCATTTTCTCTCTGTTTGGCAGGTATTCTCTAAAACACGTGACCGGGGGTAACCCCGGTCACGTGATTACATTTGGAGATTCGTGGGAGACTAGGAGTTGGACATAGCACACGTTATCGCTCACCATTCTGAGCACCAACGGGAGAGGTTGGGCGATGCGACACCGCCTGTATCGCAGCCTCCATTGACGGCCACCTACCCCTCATTCTGCACCCATATTCTCTGTCTGCGTCCATCCAAACACGTATAAGAAGCGGCTTGTGTCGAGGCTGCTGTGTTCGGCACCAGCTAATCTGCTATAATCTACGCGCAGCATCACCGTTGAATTCGG